>ENA-OQKW01000407-OQKW01000407.1-human-gut-metagenome-genome-assembly--contig:-NODE-407-length-10777-cov-3.357183_pt1 | contig 10777 bp, 9 predicted proteins | sample MGYA00242657_ERZ504815 | MGnify/ENA primary metagenome ERZ504815 (study PRJEB26092, sample SAMD00036404) | human gut metagenome | host: Homo sapiens | study: EMG produced TPA metagenomics assembly of... | reverse complement strand
GCATTCCATGATGCTAGTCAGAAGCAAGGTACAAATTCCAGGATTCTCTGCTGTGAACCTGCTGCTGTTCTTTTGTACTGTGTCCAAAATGTTACCTCCACATCCTACAGCCAGGTAGCTATTGCTGTCCGTTTTCTCTCGATCATCTCATCAATGCGGGAAATATAATTAGAAACGTCTTTTACATTCTCCACACGTTCAATTCTCTGTCCATGGTCAAAGACCAGCTTGGAAGAACCGCCTGCCCCCAGTGCGATGATAGGCTGTTTTCCTCCATAATCAGTATATTGTAAATTCCCGCTTTGTCAACCTTTGCATAGCCAACATTTTCAAAATTTCCCTTCATATTCTTCTGTCTGTACAGATAATAAGGACCCATTCCCATTTCATACGCAGTTTTCATGGTCAGATCCATAATCTCCTGATTATTCTCAAAAGACATTTCCTGATATTTCTCTTTAAAAATATTCAGCCTTGCTGCACGTTTCACTGCCAGTGAATGTACGGTAATACTGTCCGGTGCCAGTTCACGAACCTGTTCAAGAGTCCGCTCTACCATGTGAATATCCTCACCCGGGAGTCCTACGATCAGATCCATGTTAATGTTATCGTATCCCAGCTCTCGTGCCAGATGAAACGCTTCTTTTGTCTGCTCCACAGTATGTCTGCGGCCGATAATATCCAGGGTTTCCTGATTCATAGTCTGTGGATTTACGGAAATTCTTGTTACCGGATACTCCCTGATCGCCATCAGCTTTTCACGTGTAATACTGTCCGGTCTGCCGGCTTCCACAGTAAACTCTGCCAGTCCTTCATAGCCAAAAGCTTCTCCCACTGTATCCAGGAGCTTACGGATCTGATGTGGAAGCAGTGTAGTCGGGGTACCGCCGCCAATATAGATGGTGTCCAGTTTTCTTCCCTTCATCATAAGAGCAGTCTCTCTTACCTCACGGGCAGAGAGCTTCCACATATTCATCTGTTCTCTTCTCCCACACTTTCAGCGGATAGGAGCTGAAGGAACAATACAGACAGATACTGGGCAAAACGGGATTCCAATATAAAGGCTGTATCCATTTCATAGTCAATATCCTTCAGAATCTCTCTTTCCCTGTTTGCAATAGTGATGGCAAGCGCTGTTTTCTGCGGACTCACCAGATATCTCTCACGCATCTCCCGGGCTGCTTCCGTATTTTTCATTCCGGATTCGATCATTCCCATTGCCAGTTTGGCAGGACGTATTCCTGTCAGATTTCCCCATGGAAGAGTTCTGCCCGTCAGTTTTACCAACAACTGATACAGAGCATATTTGATATTATCTTTATTCTCTTTTCTCAGAGCATGAGCATCCTGTATTCCACAGCCTGCATTCTCTTTAGAAAGTATGTCTGCGGAAATTACCCCTTTTTGCTCTGTTTCCTGTTTCGACAGATTCTCTGTCCTTTCGTATTTTATGATATAACTGTCATTATCCCGTTCCACACTGAAGCGGAGGTCATACTCTGCTTCAGCATTTTCATAAAGAGTATGTATCTCCGCTTCGGGATAAAACGCTTTGATCAGTTCATAAACATCATGTTCAAAATCTCTGTTCTTAAACAGAATGCCTATTTTACACAAATGGATTATACCTCTTTTCATAACCAATAGTGGTAGATGCATCATGTCCGGGGAAAACCTCGGTCTCTTCAGGAAGCGAATCTACCAGTTTATGGAGACTTCTCACAATTTCTGCTGTACTTCCACCCGGAAAATCCGTTCTTCCAACAGAGCCATAGAACACTGTATCACCGCTGAACAATACACCTTCATCTTTCAGATAATAACAGCAGCTTCCTTTGGTATGTCCCGGTGTATGGATCATCTGAACGGAAAATCCCGCCAGTCTGATAACATCCAGATCCTCCAGAAATACATCCGGCACAATAGAACATCCCTGTCCATAATGTACAGTCATATTGATCGAAGGTTCGCGGAGCATCTCCTCTTCCTGACGACAGGCATAAATCGGAATATTATATTTCTCCTTTACTGCCTGTGCAGCCAGAATGTGGTCAAAATGTCCATGGGTAAGAAGAATCGCCACCGGTTTTCCATTCATCCGGGAAATCTTCATTTCAATCTTCTCCAGACAATCTGCGGGATCAACAATGATCAGTTCTCCGGTTTCTTTATTCTTAAGGAGATAGCAATTTGTATATACAGGTCCTAATATACATTTCTGTAATTCTAAATTCTTCATGTTATTCCTTTCTGTCAATCTGCAGCAGTTCCATAAAATAATGTTCCAGCAGATTTTTCCATGATCAGCCTGTAGTTCTCTCTACGTCAATGACACTCTCTACCTGACGGATCTTCTCGATCAGGGAACGCAGTTCCTCTTTGCTTCCAATCTCAAAACTCATGGAAATAGTTGCCTTCTCCTGCTTGCTTGTACGGCTGTTGATACTTCGCAGGTCGATCTTACGTTCTGTAAATATTTTAGAAAGATCCACAAGAAGCCCTGTACGGTTATTTGCATAAACCTGAATCTCAGCCATATACTTCTCTTTTTCCTTGGTATCAGGCTGCTGCCATTCCGCCTCGATCAATCGTGTCCTGTCCGTCTCAGACATATTCAGCACATTGACGCAATCTGTACGATGGATTGTGATTCCACGTCCTCTTGTAACAAAGCCTACAATCTCGTCACCCGGGATCGGATTACAGCACTTGGAAAAACGGACTGCCACATCATGGATTCCTTTTACCACAATTCCACTCTTGCTCTTGGCAATGTGAAGCTTCTCCTGTGTCTCAGAAGCAGCCTCAAGAACCTGCTCATCTGTCAGATTCTTCTTATTTTCCTTATCATAAGCCTCTACCAGCTTATTGAAAACCTGACCTTCTTTCAATCCGCCATGACCAATTGCAGCAAGTACTGAATCCCAGTCCCTGAAACCATATTTACGCAAAACAGCCTCCAGATACTGGGTTTTTGTATAATTTGCGATCTTAAATCCCTTTGCACGCGCATACTGCGCAAGCATCTCCTTGCCCTTAAGGATATTATCTTCTTTTAATTCCTTCTTGAACCACTGGTTAATCTTGTTCTTTGCCTGAGTACTCTTAACCAGTTTCAACCAGTCGCGGCTTGGTCCCTGAGAATTCTGTGAAGTAATGATTTCAATACGGTCGCCGTTTTTGATCTCATATTCAATCGGAACCAGCTTACCGTTAACTCTGGCACCTACCATCTTATTTCCGACTGCACTGTGAACACTGTACGCAAAATCCACCGGTGTAGAACCGCTTGGAAGTGTTTTAACATCTCCCTGTGGAGTGAAACAGTAAACACTGTCCGCAAAAAGATCCAGGTCATTCTTCAGAAGACTCATGAATTCTTTGTTATCAGACATGTCTCTCTGCCATTCCAGAATCTGACGCAGCCAGTTCAGTTTCTCTTCCTCACTCTTACCTACAGGAGCCTTTCCGTCAGACGACTCCTTATATTTCCAGTGTGCAGCGATACCATATTCTGCAGTTCTGTGCATTTCATAAGTACGGATCTGGATTTCAAAGGGCTGTCCGTTGGGTCCGATCAATGTGGTATGCAATGACTGATACATATTGGGTTTCGGCATGGCAATATAATCTTTAAACCGTCCCGGAATTGGCTTATACATCTCATGGATCACACCAAGGGCAGCATAACAATCCTTCACTGTATCTACAAGAATACGGACAGCAAATAAATCATAAATCTGATCAATAGTCTTATCCTGATTTACCATCTTCTTGTAGATGCTGAAAAAGTGTTTTACACGTCCGTCCACCTGCGCCTTAATATTGGCATCATCCATATGTTTCTTAACTTCTTTTACAATCGCACCTACAAACTGTTCTCTCTCGCTTTTACGCAGGGCAACCTTATGCACCAGGTCATAATATACATCCGGCTTAAGGTATTTCAGCGACAGGTCATCCAGCTCTACCTTTATCTTGGAAATACCCAGACGCATGGCAATAGGAGCATAAATATCCATGGTCTCTCTGGCCTTTTCCTGCTGCTTTTCAGGACGCATATACTGTAAGGTACGCATATTATGAAGACGGTCTGCAAGCTTGATCAGAATAACTCTGATATCCTTAGCCATGGCAAGAAACATCTTTCTGAGGTTCTCTGCCTGAACTTCTACTTTATCCGCAGAATAAGATAACTGTCCCAGCTTGGTAACACCATCCACAAGAAGTGCAACCTCTGAACCAAATTCCTTCTCAACTTCCTCATAGGTCATCCAGGTATCTTCAACTGCATCATGAAGAAGACCTGCAACTATCGTTTCTTTGTCAAGTTCCAGATCTGCCAGAATGATGGCAACACACAAAGGATGAATGATATATGGCTCTCCAGACTTTCTCTTCTGTCCTTCATGAGCTTCACTTGCAACCTTATATGCCTTCTCTATCATGGAAATATCTGTTGATGGATGATACTTCAGAACACTGTTTATCAGTTCTTTATAAAGCACCTCCGGACTTGTAAAATCATGCATGGTCTTTACTGCCGCATCTGCTCTCTTTACAGATTCCAGCTTCTCTTTTTCAACCTGCATTTCATCTTTTTTTGCTTCTGTACTTTTTGTTATCTCTGTCATATGCTCCCACCTGCCTGTCCTGCACAATCAGCTGTGCTTATTTACCATCATAACAAATTACAGACGCTACATCATACCCATTCAGTCTTTCGCGTCCCTTTAAACCTGCAAGTTCCATGAGAAATACAACCTTGACAACCTCACCGCCAAGCTGTTCCACCAGCTTGATCGCTGCTTCGATCGTACCGCCTGTTGCGATCAGATCATCAACGATAACCACTTTCTGACCTGGTTTTATGGAATCTTTATGCATTTCAATCTCTGCACTGCCATATTCCAGATCATAGCTTACAGATACTGTTTCGCGGGGAAGTTTACCTTTTTTACGAATCGGTACAAATGGTTTATGAAGATTATATGCGATCGGTACACCAAAGATAAAGCCTCTGGACTCTGTTCCTGCAATCACGTCCACATCTATATCCTTAAGACAGTCCTGCATGGAGTCGATTGCCAACTGCAGGCCATCCGCGTCCTGCAGAACACTTGTAATATCTCTGAAAATAATCCCCGGTTCAGGAAAATCCGGTATACTTAATACATAATCTTCAATTTTCTTCATTTTATTTCTCCTCCAGTGTGTGTTATATTGCTGTTCGCTCATAAATATTTTATAGTATATCACCTTTTTATTTCAGAATCAAGTTACTGTTAAGCCCTGACATTTGTATTTCCAGGCTTACCGGCGGTTACAAACCAAGCGGTAATATTAACAGTAATTCTGAATAATAATCTGAAGACTCTCTCGTCCCCTGAATCTGTTGATCTCCGGATAATAAGTAACAGAAATACTGTCTTTTTCCCTGATAAAGTTCACAAAATCCTCTGCTTCTCCGAAATAAATGCCTTCCACTGAAATCCCCTGCGGATCGAGAAGTTTTAGTTTTACTACATTTTTATTTTTCCCGATAATACTGTGATCAAGCACTCTGAGATTTTTCTGCGCAAAGACCGGTTTTGTATTCCCTTTTCCAAAGGGTTCCAGAAGCGAAATCTGTTCTACCAGTTCTTTTGTAATATAAGACACAGGCATCGGCACATCAATCACGATCTTAGGACGCAATTCTTCGTCCGTCAACGTACAGTTGACATTGAGGCGTCTCCGGAATTCTTCTATATTTTTTTCTTCTATAGACAGACCTGCTGCCATCGGATGACCTCCAAACTGTATCATCAGGTCTGCACATTTTACCAGTTCTTCATACATAGAGTAACTTTCTATTGATCTTCCGCTTCCTTTTGCACTTGTCTCACCGCCCGTCAATACAAAGGCCGGCCTGTGATATTTTTCCCTGATCCTGCCTGCTATAATACCGGCAAGACTTTCATGACAATCCGGAAGATAAACTACCAGTACTCTGTCATTTTTCAGCTCTGTAGTCTCTATAATCCGGATTGCCTCTTCTTTTCCTTTCTCAGTGAGAGCTTTTCGGCTCTGATTAAGAGCTGTAAGATCTCCGGCAAGCCTTGCTGCTTCTTCCTTTGTTTTTGCATTGAGAAGTGCAAGAGAACGGGCAGCTGTATCCAGTCTGCCACTGGCATTGATACATGGTCCCAGCACAAATCCGATATGATAAGCTGTGATTTTAGCATCTTCCAGAGAATTTGCTCGGATCAGTTCCTGCAATCCTTGATTTTTGGTATTTTTCAGACGGCACAGCCCTTCTTTTACCAGAATCCTGTTCTCTCCCTGAAGATCCATAACATCTCCTACTGTTGCAATAGCCGCCAGTTCATAATAATCTTCCAGCTCCTCTGCCGGAACACCAAATCTCTCGTAAAGTGCTGCAATATATTTAAAGGCCACCACTGCCCCACACAGGTTTTTATTCGGGTATGGACAATCATATTGTTTCGGATTCAAAATCGCATCTGCCGGCGGAAGCACCATCTGGCGTTCTCCCTTTTCCTCCCTGTAAGGAACCTCATGATGATCTGTAATAATCACTGTCATTCCCTTATCCTTTGCCATCTGGATTTCAGCAGCCGCAGCAATTCCATTATCACAGGTCACGATCGTATCGATCCGGTCCGTTTCCGCTCTTTCTATAAGATGTGCATGAATCCCATATCCGTCTGCAACTCTGTCCGGAATATAAGTATCCACATCTGCTCCGATCCTCGCAAGGCCTTTCATTAAAATGTATGTAGAGGTCACACCATCAATATCATAATCACCAATAATACGGACTTTTGCTTTCTGCGATATTTTTTTCTCCAGGATATCTACAGCTTTTTCCATATCCTTCATCAGCCAGGGAGAAGGAAGCTCTTGTACTGTTCCTGACAGATACTCTCTTATCTTATCTTCTCCGATCACATCTCTGTTCCTGATCAGTCTCGCAATCACCGGATCAATATGAAACTGTTGACCGATCTGGTTAAAATCTGCTCTTTTTGCTGCTATTACCCATTTCTCCATATATTTTCTCTCCTCATAAAAATATCCCGGAGTTTTACCCCGGGATATTTCTGTCTGCCTGTTTTTCAGACAATTATTGTTTTATTCAGCATCATCATTCTGCTGTTTTTTAGCTGCTTCTTCGGCAGCCAGACGTTCAGCTACTCTTTTTCTGTTTTTCTTCTTTGGCTGAGTCGGATCTTTCTGTGATACATCACGTGCTTTCTTCGGCTTTGAAGAGGACTTTGCAGATGCGGAAGCTGCAGCAATTGCCGGCTGTCCTTTTCCTGCAAATTTCTTTTTCATCACATACCACAACGCACCTGTAATACATACAGAAGAATATGCACCGACAAGAACACCAACCATCAGAGGTGCTGCAAATTCACGGATAGAAGAAACACCCATGATATAAAGAACAGCTACCATAACAAAAGTTGTAAAAGAGGTATAAATACTTCTTGTAAGAGTCTGAGTGATACTTGTGTTTACAATTTCTGCCAGTTTTTCTCTGGAACCACTGTGAAGGTTCTCACGTATACGGTCAAAAATAACGATTGTAGCATTGATAGAATAACCTACGATTGTAAGCATGCAGGCAATAAATGTATTACCGACAGATACTCTGGCAATAGCATAGAATGCAAGTACAACCAGAACATCATGCAGAAGCGCCAATACCGCACTGCTTGCAAAACGGATGTCTTTAAATCTGAACCAGATATAAAGAAGCATACAGATTGTAGCTACTATAACGGCTACGATCGCATCACGACGCATTTCACTACTTACTGTAGAAGAAATACTTTCTGTGGAAATCGTGCTGTCATCTACACCAAATTTCTCAACCAGTGCACTCTGCAGAGCTTCACGTTCGCTCTGATTCAGAGAACGTGTCTTGATCACAACCTGATTTGTTCCGACTACCTTTGTAGGCTGAACATTTTTATCTCCTGTCACCTCTTCTACAACAGGAGTTACTTCAGAATCAATGGTCTTAATATCCCTATCTTCATTAAATGTAACAGTCGTAGAAGTACCGCCTGAGAACTCAAGGCTGTAATTTAACGCTTTGTTTCCTGCATGCGAATTAGCAAACATCGCTGCCGGACCGCAGAGGATCAGGATAATGGAAATAGCAAAAAAATACTTTCTTCTTTCCAAGGAAATCAACTGCCTTACGTTCTTTTGCAGATCCGTAGAATTTCGGATCACGTACACCAACTGCATAAAGTGCATTTACAATCAGTCTGGATACAACCAGTGCTGTAAACATGGAGATCACGATACCAAGGGCAAGTGTATAAGCAAATCCCTTAACAGTACCTGAACCAAGCCACATCAGCACAAAGGCTGCGATCAGTGTTGTAATATTTCCATCAAAGATTGCAGAGAAAGCTTTGCTGAAACCGGACTTAATAGAATTCCTTACTGAAACTCCTGCACCAATTTCCTCTCTGATTCGGGCATAAATAATAACATTGGCATCCACCGCCATACCGATACCAAGAATAATACCCGCAATACCCGGAAGAGTAAGAGTAATATCAAAGGCATTCAGCGTGATCAGCATTAATGATGTATAAAGAATCAGTGCAATACCTGCAACTACACCAGGTATGCGGTATGCAATGATCATAAAGATAATAACGATAATCAGACCGATCGCACCTGCAAGAACACTTGTAGAGATTGCTTCTTCACCAAGCTGTGCAGCTACAACACTGGAACGAAGTTCTTCCAGTTCCAGTCCCAGAGAACCGATACGGATATAAGAAGCAAGGTTCTGTGCTTCTTCCAGGTCAGACATTCCGCTGATCTGTGCTTTTCCGCCGGAAATCTCTTCATTTACATTCGGAGCACTGATAATGTTATTGTCATAGACGATAGCGATCTGCTTGCCTACATTATTCTTTGTAGCTTCTGCAAATTTTGTTTTACCACTGTTTTCTCCATCAGAAGTAAGAGTAAGACTTACCACATATTCCTTTGCACTTGTGTTCTGATTCTGGATCGCACCACCCTGGGCATCTGCTACATCAGAACCTTCCAGAACAACACTTCCGGATTCCTTGATCTCATCCATAGTTCTGGAAAGAACATATCCATCCTGTCCTGTAGTAAAGTTCTGGTTTCCGTCAGCATCTTCTTTTGTGATGAAATACAGGGAACCTGGTTTACCCAGATCATTCAGAATAGTATCTGCATCTGTAACACCAGGAATTTCAACTGTAATACGGTCTGATCCTTCCTGGTATACCTGAGCCTCAGTACTGTACTGCTCTACACGCTTCTGAAGCTTGTAGATCGTATCTGACATCTCTTCGCTTGTCGGATTGCTTTCCTTAGCCTGGTAGGTAATGCTGACACCACCGGCAAGATCAAGACCCGTGTTGATATGTTTTGCTGCACCGGTTCCGGTAGGACCGATACCTACGGCTGCAGTAAAGCAAAAGAACACAGTCAGGATCAGTGTCAGAAGCAGCACTACGATTCCTTTACTTTTCTTCATAGTTCTTTTCCCTTCTTGATTTTTTGTCCGCGGTCATGTTCATCCGCCTGCCAGCCATTTTCTGTTATGATAACAGCCGACGGCGGTATCAGTCAGACAGATTACTGCCCACTAATCACATGCCAGTGCGGCTTTTATCATGATGGCGCACTCCACACGTTTTCTCTGGAGTTCGCATCCGATTTCATAATTGCCTTTGATATCTCCCTGGAAATGGAATGCATTTGCCGCACATCCGCCACTACAGTAGAAACGTGCGAAGCAGTCTTTGCAGTCTTTCTTTGTGTAAACGTTGCATCCGCCGAATTCCTTCTGGATTTCCGGCTTTGTGATGCCTTCGTCTACATTTCCCATGAGATACTGTTCTTCACCAACAAACTGGTGACATGGGTAAAAATCACCCCAGGGTGTTACAGCCAGGTACTCTGTTCCTGAACCGCAGCCTGACAGTCTCTTGTATACACAAGGGCCACCTGTAAGGTCGATCATAAAATGGAAGAAGTTAAATCCTTTTCCCTCTTTCTCTCTTTTAATCATTTCTTTTGCAAGAGTATCATACTCTTCCATGATCTGGGGGATATCCTCCTCGCGGATCGCATATTCCTCCGTATCAGCCGCAACTACAGGCTCTACAGAAATCTGTTTGAATCCAAGATCTGCCAGATGAAGCACATCCTTGGAGAAATCAAGATTATGGTGGGTAAAAGTACCTCTTACATAATACTTGTCCTGATTTCTGGATTCTGCAAACTTCTGGAACTTCGGCATGATCAGGTCATAGCTTCCTGCACCTTTTCTGAATGGACGCATGTAATCATGTACTTCCTTACGTCCGTCCACACTCAGTACAACGTTGCCCATCTCTTTATTGCAGAATTCCATTACTTCATCATTCAGAAGAACTCCGTTTGTTGTTAAAGTGAAACGGAATTTCTTATTGTGAAGCTTTTCCTGCTCTCTGCCATATTTTACCAGATCTTTTACAACCTGCCAGTTCATCAGCGGCTCGCCGCCAAAGAAATCTACTTCCAGGTTTTTCCTGGAACCGGAGTTCGCGATCAGGAAATCAAGAGCTTTTTTTGCCGACTTCATAAGACATAAGAGCTCTTCTGCCATGATATTCGCCTTCTTCGGCAAAACAATAACGGCAGGCCAGATTGCAGTCATGAGCAATGTGCAGGCACAATAGCTTTTACAACGGTCTGCCGGTTATTTGAAAATTCTTCAATT
>ENA-OQKW01000406-OQKW01000406.1-human-gut-metagenome-genome-assembly--contig:-NODE-406-length-10783-cov-2.236486_pt1 | contig 10783 bp, 7 predicted proteins | sample MGYA00242657_ERZ504815 | MGnify/ENA primary metagenome ERZ504815 (study PRJEB26092, sample SAMD00036404) | human gut metagenome | host: Homo sapiens | study: EMG produced TPA metagenomics assembly of... | reverse complement strand
AGTTTTTCGACAGGTGACGAGCACATAGGTAATGTATATCACATCATGGAAGACGACAAGGGAAAACCTTTGGTTCTCTACCAAAGGCGACGGATTGGTGAAGGCTGTTCCTGATGAGAAAGCGGCAGGTGGTTTCCGTTTTAAACGCTATCTGCATAATTTGTCTGATTTGTCGTCAATCAGCGGGAATGATGTGTATTTCACTTATCAGGATGAAAAGAAACGTATCTGGGTGGGTACTTTGGACGGAGGATTGAATCTGCTTTGTGAGGAAAATGGGGAAGTCACTTTTAAGAATAAATATAACGGATTCAAGAACTATCCTACGTATGGCCTTTATATGGAAGTGAGAAATATGATAGAGGATAATGACGGGCGTATGTGGGTAGGTACGATGGACGGGCTGATGTCTTTTAAAAACAACTTTGCCTCAGTGGAGCAGATTGATTTTGAAACCTACCGTGGTGCCAACCGGGTAAATTATGCCGATAGCGATGTGTACGCGCTTTATAAAGACGAGTTCTCTCAGATATGGGTATGCGTGTTTGGTGGAGGATTGAGCAAATTGTCGGGATATGATGAGGAAACGCATAAGCTTTCATTTAAATCGTATGGCTGGGAAGACGGATTGAATAATGATGTGGTGATGTCTATTATAGAAGATGATAACGGTTTCCTTTGGCTTGCTACGGAAAAAGGGCTCTCTTGTTTTGACAGGGCGACAAGCCAGGTGCGTAACTATGACAAATATGATGGCTTTCCTCCGGTTGTGATGGAAGAAAACACCGCACTGAAAACGCTGGACGGAGAACTTTGGCTGGGGTGTAAAGAGGGTATCCTGACCTTTTCTCCCGATAAATTGGAAACGAAAAAGGTCGATTATAATACATTCATTGTAGGATGTCAGATATCAAACCGGGATATACGCAGCTATACGGAACATCCCATTATTGACCGGTCCATTACCTATACAGACCGGATTACATTGAATCATAACCAGTCCATGTTTACTTTAGAGTTTGCGGCGTTGAACTATAATAATCAGAACCGTGTGTCTTACAAATATATTTTGGAAGGATATGAAAAAGAATGGCACTATAACGGGAAGAACCGTATAGCTTCCTATACCAATGTTCCTCCCGGTAAGTATCTTTTCAGAGTACAGACACTGGATGAGGCAAATCCCGGTTTGGAGTCTTTCCGTGAGTTGACCGTTGTCATTCTGCCGCCTTGGTGGGCCAGTTGGTGGGCGTATGTTATCTATATGATTATAGCCGTAGCCTTATTGCTGGTGGCTATAAAATTATCTCTTTTCATGATTAAGGTGAAGAATGATGTGTATATCGAACAAAAATTGTCCGAATTGAAAATCAAGTTCTTTACCAATATCTCGCATGAGTTGCGTACTCCGCTGACTCTGATCCAAGGGCCTATTCAGGAACTGAGAGAAAAGGAGAAACTATCTCAGAAAGGAATGCAATATGTGGATCTGATGGAAAAGAATACCAAACAGATGCTGCAACTGGTCAATCAGATATTGGATTTCCGTAAAATACAGAACGGCAAGATGCGTCTGCATGTGTCGTTGTTCAACCTGAATGAGATGGTAGACTCTTTTGAGAAAGAATTCAGGGTGATGGCCGAAGAAAATGAAGTCAGCTTCACGTTCCAGCTGGCCGGTGAGGATATCATGGTATGGGCGGATAAGGAGAAAGTGGCTATCGTGATCCGCAACATCATCTCCAATGCGTTCAAGTTCACTCCTGCCGGGGGAAATATTTATGTCACGATGGGAGTGTCGGATGATGACAGGCATTGTTATGTACGGGTGGAAGATAGCGGTGTGGGGATTCCCCAAAGCAAGCTTTCCGAAATCTTCGAGCGTTTCTCGCAGGCTGACAATGCACGTGGCGCTTATTATCAGGGAACGGGCATCGGATTGGCTTTGTCTAAGGAAATTATCAGTCTGCATCATGGGGAAATCTATGCAGAGAGTCCTGAAGGGAAGGGAGCGGTCTTTACCATTGAATTGCAACTGGGTAAGGAGCATTACAAACCGTCGGAAGTCGATTTCTATATGGGCGGGGAAACGGTGAGTGTTCCTGAGGCTGAATCTGTTTCTGCCTCTGCCGGCAAGGAAAGCGAGGAGGAGAAAGAACAGCCTGTCGATTCGTCTTTGCCTACCGTGCTGATTGTAGAAGATAATAAGGATTTATGCAATATGTTGAAGCTGCAATTGGAAGATAAATTCAATATTTATATGGCCAATGATGGTGTGGAGGGGCTGAAGAAAGTACATCTTTATCATCCCGACATGGTAGTCACCGACCAGATGATGCCGAATATGGATGGAATAGAGATGTTGCAACGCATCCGTAAAGATTTCCAGATCAGTCATATTCCGGTGATTATCCTGACGGCGAAAGGTAATGATGAAGCGAAGACCAAAGCGATAAGCATGGGAGCGAATGCCTATATCATCAAACCTTTCAGCAAAGACTATCTGGTAGCACGTATCGAACAGTTGCTGAATGAACGTAAATTGTTCCGTGAACGTGTATGGCAGCAGCCCGAAGAACATAAGGAGGAACAGGATACATACGAACAGTTCCTGGTGAAGAAAGATGTGCAGTTCATTGAAAAGATTCATCAGGTTATAGAAGAGAATCTGGATAATAGTGATTTTAATATAGATACTATAGCATCGACTATCGGGCTGAGCCGCTCGGCTTTCTTTAAGAAGTTAAAGAGCCTGACCGGGTTTGCTCCGGTGGATTTAGTGAAAGAGATTCGTCTGAATAAATCAATAGAGTTGATTAAAAACTCGGATATGAGTATTTCAGAAATAGCTTTTGCCGTGGGCTTCAAGGATTCCGGTTATTTCAGTAAATGTTTTCGTAAGAAATATGATCAGACTCCGAGGGAATATATGAATGAATGGCGTAAAGGTTGATTTCTTGACCTTATAAAGCAGGAATCCCGTAAACAGATGTAGGCGAGCGTCGTGTTTGCGGGATTGTCTTATTTGTTTGCTAAGTTATTTTTGGACTTTATTAAGATTTAGTGATTACATACTTTTTTGTGATTCGTCTTAATTCTAAACAATAACTAGATTACGATGAATGTGAAAAAAATTATCAGTTTAATCATGCTCCTGTTTATGTTACTGCCTTTGGGAGCACAGAATTCAGAGGGAAAACAATGCTATAAAATAGCTGCGTGTGACTGGATGATGCTAAAGCGTCAGAAGATCGGTTCTTTTCAATTGATGAAGGAACTAGGAGGTGATGGCATAGAAATGGACATGGGAGGCTTGGGAAAACGGGATACTTTTGATAATAAGTTCCACCAGCCCCATTTCTGTAAATTATTTAAAGAAACAGCACAGGAACAGCATATTGAAGTCCCTTCTGTGGCGATGTCCGGATTCTTTGGACAATCTTTCTTGACTCATCATAATTATAAAGCTTTAGTGCAGGATTGTTTGAATACGATGAAGGTGATGGGGGCCCAAGTAGCTTTCCTTCCATTAGGCGGCATAAAAGAGGACTGGACAGTAGCGGGTGATGCACGTCAGGAGTTGGTAAGCCGTTTGCACGAAGTGGGAGAAATGGCAGTGAAAGATGGAGTAGTGATAGGTATCCGTACTCCTTTGGACGCCGGAGGGGATATAAAACTGTTGAAAGAAATTAATTCGAAAGGTATAAAGATTTATTATAGTTTTCAAAATGCGTTGGAAAATGGACGCGACCTCTGTAAAGAGTTGAAAAAATTGGGAAAGGATCGGATTTGTCAGATACATTGTACGGATACAGACGGGGTTACTCTTCCTTATAATACCCGTCTGGATATGAATGCCGTAAAGCATACCCTTGATAAGATGGGGTGGAGCGGATGGCTGGTCATTGAACGGTCACGGAATAAGGATGAAGTCCGGAATAGTAAAGAAAAACTTCGGGACGAATGTCGCTTATCTGAAACAGATATTTCAACAAGAAAATAAGATAATATTTTATTTTAAAAATGATTCTATGAAGAAGAAAATGCATTTCTTCAGAAGCTGGACAAGATTGGCAACTTGACACAAGTGGTCTGTCTCAGTCTGTTTCTGACAGGAGTTTCTGTTCAGGGAGTATCCGCTGAGACAGGATTTCCTATATCCCAGTCGGTGCAACAGACTAAAACTGTCACCGGACAGGTGGTTGATGAAACTGGTGAACCGGTGATTGGTGCCAGTGTGGTGGTGGAAGGAACTACAAACGGTACCATTACTGATTTTGACGGAAGATTTGCTTTGCAAGTCCCTTCGGGCAAGAAGGTTGTCATTTCATTTGTGGGGTATGTGCCGCAAACGATTGCTCCGAAACAAGGAAAAGACTTTAGAGTGGTGCTGAAGGAAGATTCCAAAATGCTGGACGAAGTGGTTGTAGTCGGTTACGGTACTCAGAAAGCAAAAGATGTGACAGGATCTATCGGGGTTATTACTCCTTCGGAAATTTCAGATTTGCCGGTGTCGAATTTGGGTGCTGCGCTAGCGGGACAGATACCTGGTTTGAGTATCAGTGGTGGTGACAGCCGTCCGGGTGAAGGGGCAACTATGTCTATTCGTCAATCTTTCTCGTATTCTAAAGATGGTGGTAGTACTAATCCGATGGTCATAATCGATGATGTGATTCAGATAGATGCCAACAGCGGTCTTCCGACATTAGAAACTTTCAATGCCCTTGATCCTTCTGAAATTGAAAGTATTTCAGTCCTTCGTGATGCCAGTGCTGCCATTTACGGTTCCCGTGCTTCGCAAGGTGCTATTATTGTAAAGACCAAACGAGGTAAATCAGGAGCTCCCAAAATCAATTATTCAGGTAAATTCGGATTTAATGATGCAGTGGGACATCCTAAAACCTTAAAAGGAGCAGCTTATGGACGTTTTGCCAATTCCTTTAATTTGGCCAATAATAAGATAAGTATGGATCCGGATGGAAACTGGATGAATAAAATTTATAATGAAGCGGAACTGGCCGAGATGGATGGCTTGAATTACAATTGGCTGGATGAAGCCTGGTCCGGCGCTTTTACAATGAACCATTCGGTCAATGTAAAGTGGCGGTAGCGAAGAAAGCTACTTATTTTGCGGGTGCTTCTTACTATACTCAGGGGGCGAATCTTGGAAAACAGGATTATAATAGATGGAACTTCCGTGCAGGTGTGGATATCAAATTGACTTCCGATTTGAAATTTTCTGCAACCATAGCGGGTAACCAGTCAGGAAACCACATCGAGTTTTACCAAAGGTTTAAGCAATTTGAACGGTTATGGGGGAACTAAGCCCGGTGAATCCGGTGATTATTTGGTTCTTGCTCATATGCCGAATTATTTGCCATGGGAGATAACATTGGATGATGGTAATACCTATTATACATCTCCTTTGTTGAATAGTTACTCGAGTGCGGGTAATGCAACATCGGGCAATAAAATGAGTACATGGAATTATTTTGCTATGGAGAATAATGACGGTTCTTATTCCACGAATGATAATTTCAGTTATGATGCCAACTTCTCCGTCACTTATGCCGTTCCGTTTATCAAAGGTCTTTCATTCAAGGGAAGCTATGCGTTGAAGCGTAGTGCCAGTGATAGTGAGCAGGCATTTATGCCATTTACGTTGGCTTATCTGAAAGCAAGCGATGCATTGACACCCGGAAATCGTTTTTATAGCGATCATCCGTCTGTTTCCGATTATCAATTAAAAGAATTTACGGGAAGCACTCGTGTGGTATATTCAGACCAGATGGCTAAAAACGAGCAATTGAACTTCTATGTGAATTATGAAGGAAAGTTTGGCAAGCATAGCATTGCCGCCATGGCTGCAGTGGAAAAAATGCAGGCTTATATGCATTCCAAGCGGATGTTGTTTAATAACCCTGACCCGGATGGTTATTTGGGTACTTCGCCAAGTGCGGGAGCGATGGATACAGGTAATTCTATTACATATAAATACAAACAGGGTTCTTTGTCTTATTTAGGTCGTGTAAGCTATAATTATGCCGATAAGTATTTGTTCCAATTCCTATTCCGTAGCGATGCTTCCACTAAATTTGCTCCGGCCAATTATTGGGGCTTCTTCCCGGGTGTTTCCGTGGGGTGGGTAGCTTCGGAAGAAGAGTTTATGAAGAAGTTGCTGCCGTCATGGTTTGAATACATGAAAGTACGTTTCTCATGGGGACGTACCGGTAAAGATAATATCAAAGCATGGGGATGGAAGCAACTCTATTCATTGGATCCTAGTAGAGGATATGGATTCGGTTCTAACGGTGGTATCCTGCAAACGGGTATCAAGCCGGGAGCGACTCCTAATCCTGATGCGCATTGGGATAATACCGATAAATTTAATCTTGGTTTTGATTTGCGTTTCCTCAATAACCGTTTAAGTGCGACTGTGGATGTGTACTATGATATAAACTCTGACATCTTGAATCAGAATATCGGTGGTATCATAGGTACTCCTATTTTTGCAGGAGGTGCTTTGACAGAAGTGAACTTTGGGCGTATTGATGCTTTTGGTAGTGAATTCTCTTTGAATTGGCGCGATAAAATAGATCAGGTGAAATATAATATCGGAGTGAATTTTGGATTTAATGGCAACAGGGTAAGAGAATGGCCCCAGTCTGCTCCGAGTTATATACAGGAAAATTCTGTAAGAGAGGGTGCTTCTACTATATTCCCTACATACGGGTATAAAGTATGGAAGAGGTACAAGTTCCGGAGATGGTATTTTACGGAACAGTGATGATATTGAGAATTATTGGAACTATTTACTCGGCCAATGCAGAAGACCGCAGGCACTTCTCCGGAATATTTGGGCGTAAAAGATGCCAGTCAGTTAAAACCGGGTTATGTTGGCTTATTCAGGATTTTGGGTGGCGTATTGAATGAGGATGGTACGCAGTCGGGGCCCGAGGACGTATTGTCAAGACCCAGGATTATGACCAAACTGAATAAGAGTGGAAAGACATATGGTTTTACCACCAAACGTGGGGGCGGAATGGAAAGGTATCAGCTTTAATATGATGATTGCCACTTCATGGGGTGGTTATCGCCAGATTGACGTCAATAAAATCACAACATCCAGTGGGGATATGCTTTGGACACCGGACTCATTCTGGGAAGATATGTTTGATGAAAGAAATAATACGACGGGGAAATATCCTAATTTAGGTTTAGACAACAGAATATCAGGATCAGTAATTGCACCGTCTGATTTTTGGTCTATCAGTACGTTCCGTTGCTATATCCGTAACTTAAGTATCGGTTATACGCTGCCTAAGGCATGGTTGTCACCTTTAAAGATCCAGTCGGCTAAATTAAGTCTGACAGGTAATAATCTATGGGATTTCTATAACCCGTATCCCGATCATTATCGTAATATGTATTGTGGAACAACTTCATTGTATCCTACATTGAGAACGTGGTCGTTGGGAGTAAATGTATCATTCTAAAATTAAAAAGAATCATTGATATGAAAAAGCGCATATTATATACTGTGTTATTGGCAGCCGGATTGGCATTTAGCAGTTGCAGTGACCAGTTCTTGCAGGATATGAATCCGTATGACAGTTATTCACCGGAAAAGACTTTCGGCATCGAATCTAATTTGGACTTATATATTCAGAATGTGTATTATAACTATTTTTATAAGTCGGGTATGACCCCTCCACAGTCATACGGCTTGTCCGGTAACTGGAATGACTATTCAACTTATACGGAGGAGAAATGGGGTATCGAGAAGAAATTTGACGCTTCCAGAAGTTTGAAAAAAGCTACGGACTGTGAAACTTATTTGGCAGTAATCTGGCTACGAATATAAAGAATGATCCATATAGCCGTATCCGCAGTTGCAATGAAATTCTGGAAGGAGTTGATAAATATGGTCAGGACTTGTCGGAAGCTGCCATAAAAAAAGCGAAAGGACAGGCTTATTTCTTCCGTGCCATGCAGTTGTTTGATTTGGTACGTGTATACGGAGCTGTTCCTGTGGTAAATAAAGTGCTTATGGCGGCCGACCGTGAGGGAGCTAAAGATTATAATCGTGAAAGTGTGGAAACATGTGTCAACCAGATCTTGAGTGATTTAAAAGAGGCTGCGAATCTGCTTCCCACTCGTAAAGAATGGGGAAGTGACCAGTATGGACGGTTGACCAAGGAAGCTGCATTGGCATACAGAAGCCGCGTGGCGCTGGTATTTGCAAGCCCTATCTTTAATGCAGATTGGAATAATACAGGCAGTAAACGCTGGAAAGATGCGTTGGATATTACTCTAGAAGCACAGGCTTTCTTGAGCAGCGAAGGTTATGGTTTGTATGGCAATTCCGCCAAAGACTGGAATGAAATGTTCTACAAGTTTGACAATCAGGAATGTAAGGAGGTGATTATGGTCAAACTGTTGGCTAGCTCTACCTCTAAAAATGATGAACATAGTGGATGGCAGAAAACAATCCGTTTGAAAACAATGGGTGGCAGTGGTTCCGGTTATCATGTTCCTATGGGTATGTTGGATATTTTCCCGATGGCGGATGGTTCCAAAGCTGTAAATGATGACGGTGAGGCGATAAACGGGTACGACCGTTCTTTATTCTTCAAGAATCGTGATCCGCGTTTCTATTACACGTTTACTTTCTCCGGAGCAAAATGGGGATATGATCAGGATGCAGATGCCGTAGTTTGGAATTACCGTTGGAGCGAAACGAAAGAAGATGGTTCTCAGTTGCATTTATTACACGGAAAATGAAGGCTAGCAGTCCGGCGATAGTACGTAAAATGTCCGATTCCGGCTGAAATAGTGCAAATACTATCAATGGGATGGCACTGATGTATATGTAATATCGTTATGCCGAATTGTTATTGAACCTTAGCAGAATGTTATGCGGCTACGGGGGATATAAGTAATTCAGTGAAAACAATTGGTGAAATTCGTGCCCGTGTAGGTATTCCTGCATCCAATAATTATGGCTTGGGAACGATTACCGATAAGAATGAAGCTATTAAGGCTTGTCTGCGTGAGCGTCAGGTGGAATTAGCTTATGAGGGTAAGCGTTATTGGGATTTATGGCGTTGGATGCTGTATAATGATGATGCAAGTGATAACAATACCACCTGTACTATCTTGGGTATTGAGCCGTTAAATGGTACTGCCCGTGTGGGTAAATATTTACAAGTGAAGGATTATGACGGAAAGGCAGATCCTCTTGTTTCTGTCATTGCTGATTTTGAACCTGTAGATGTGGATAATGCGGCAGACTTACAAGCCGAAATGAATAGGTTAGGAGAGTTCTGGAGCCAGCATTTTGTCTTGGAGGATAGAGAAACTCCGGTAGATAATGTGAATGGTCAGGAAGCAGTAATCTCATGGCAGGAAAACTATTATCTGTCCGGTCTACCTTCTAATGTGTTGAATATGAATCCGTGGTTGGAGCAATCAAAAGGATGGTTGGATTATTATGAATCAGAAGGCACATTGGATGCTAGGAAATAATTTAATACGATAGTTTTATATCTGCTAGTTTATTATGACAGATACAAGCATTTTTGAGTACATATCCCCGAAAAGTGCGTCTTAGAAAAAGATAATTGTTAAAGAAAAAGAGAACGGAATATAAATTCCAACTTACTTATAGCACAGATATAATTTTTTAAGAATAAAGTATAGAAAAGAAAAATGTTTTTAGGACTGTGTATGGCTACTTTTATTGCTCCAGTGGCAATGGCCCAGTATCCCCCAGTTGACTGAGGAAGCGAAGCAAGCCTACCAGAAAATGATGAGTGAAGAACGTCGCCGCTCTGACGAAGCCTGGGCAAAAGCATTGCCTGTTGTACAGAAAGAAGCGAGAGAAGGTCGTCCGTATATTTCGTGGGCTTCCCGTCCATACGATTTGCCGCAGGCACGAATTCCTGCTTTCCCCGGTGCTGAAGGAGGAGGTATGTACAGTTTCGGCGGTCGTGGCGGTAAGGTGATTACCGTGACTAATTTGAATGACCGTGGTCCCGGTTCTTTCCGTGAGGCTTGTGAGACAGGTGGAGCACGTATCATTGTCTTCAATGTTTCAGGTATTATTAAATTGGAATCTCCCATTATCGTCCGGGCTCCATATGTCACTATTGCAGGACAGACAGCTCCGGGTGACGGGGTATGTATTGCCGGAGAGTCTTTTTGGGTAAATACGCATGATGTAGTGGTACGCCATATGCGTTTCCGCCGCGGCGAAACAAAGGTATGGCATCGTGACGATTCTTTCGGAGGCAACCCGATTGGAAATATCATGATTGACCATTGCTCTTGTACTTGGGGATTGGATGAGAACATTTCTTTCTATCGCCATATGTACGACCCCAGCGAAGGACAATATGAATCAAAAGATCTGAAACTGCCTACCGTAAATGTTACCATACAGAATACTATCTCGGCAAAAGCGCTGGATACTTACAATCATGCATTCGGCAGCACTTTAGGTGGTGAGAATTGTGCATTTATGCGTAACCTGTGGGCAAGTAATTCGGGACGTAATCCTTCCGTCGGTTGGAATGGTGTTTTCAATTTGTAAACAATGTGGTGTTCAACTGGGTACATCGCTCTTCGGACGGTGGCGATTATACCGCTATGTTCAATATGATAAACAACTATTATAAACCGGGACCGGCCACTCCGAAAGATACTCCTGTGGGGCATCGCATCCTGAAACCCGAAGCGGGACGAAGCAAATTGGATCATTAAAGTGTATGGCCGTGTTTAT
>ENA-OQKW01000403-OQKW01000403.1-human-gut-metagenome-genome-assembly--contig:-NODE-403-length-10825-cov-3.142176_pt1 | contig 10825 bp, 10 predicted proteins | sample MGYA00242657_ERZ504815 | MGnify/ENA primary metagenome ERZ504815 (study PRJEB26092, sample SAMD00036404) | human gut metagenome | host: Homo sapiens | study: EMG produced TPA metagenomics assembly of... | reverse complement strand
AAGGACGGAGAGTGCGCATTCCGCGCCGCACACACCTTAAAGGGCGTCTGCGCCAATCTTGGGCTGGACAGATTATACGAAGCAGACAGCGAGCTGACTGAAAAGCTGCGCGGACGTCAGACCGAGGGCAGCGAGGAGCTGTATCAGAAAGTGGCAGAAGTGTACGAAACCACAGTAACCGTGCTAAAGGAGCTGGATAATTTCTGAAAATCTTTACAGATCGTGAAGATTGATCTAAACTCATGGGGAGAAATCTAAAATAGCGGGGAACAGAGGAAGAAATCTGCGTCTTGGGGAAAGGACGCAGCAGAATCAGAGGATACGTGGTAGTTGGGTAATGCATGTTAAGATTCTGTTAAGAAAAAGTGAGAACGATATCACAAAGGGGACATTCTTCTCTGAAAAAATACAAATGAAAGGGAAGACACAGATGAAAATTGCAATGATAGGACATAAAGATTTCCCTTCGCGCTCCGGAGGCGTAGAGGTGGTAGTTTATGAACTTTCCACCAGACTTGCTGCCAGAGGGCATGAGGTAACCGTGTACAACAGAGGCAGGACAAAAGGGACATAATGTTTATCAGGAACGAAACGTCAGGGTCAAGCGGTATTTTTACAATTTAAAAAGCAGTATTTTGAATGCGATGGTCTATTCTTTTCTGGCGACTATTTGATACAATATTCCATGATTTTGATGTCATCCATTATCATGCGATTGGACCCTCCGTTCCATTGTTTCTTGCAAAGCTGTTTGGCAAGCATACGGTATGCACGGTGCATGGCCTGAACTGGAGAAGTGATAAGTGGGGCGGTTTCGCTTCCTTCTATCTCCGTCTGGGAGAAAAGGTTGCCGCCCGTTTTGCAGATGAAGTAATCGTTCTTTCCGAAGAGGAGAAACAATATTTTCTGCAGAAGTATAATCGGGACTCTATTCTGATCCACAATGCAGTGGAACGGATCACACCGGTTCCCTGTAATGTTATCCGGGAAAAATATGGTCACAGCTTTTCTGCTATGTATTACTTATTCCTGTCAAGGTAGTAGGACATCCGGAAGTACTTAAAAAAACATCCTATGTGTTTGTAGCCAATCATCAAGGCTCTTTCGATATCTTCCTGATTTATGGTTTTCTGGGACGAAACTTTAAATGGATGATGAAAAAAAGTCTGCGCAAAATGCCTTTCGTCGGCAAAGCCTGTGAAGCTGCCGGACATATATTCGTTGATAAATCCGGTCCCAAGAAGGTAATAGAAACCATAGAACATGCCCGTCACGTACTACAGGATGGAACTTCTCTAGTGGTATTTCCCGAAGGTGCACGTACTTTTACCGGGCACATGGGATATTTTAAGAAAGGTGCTTTCCAACTGGCAGATGATTTGCAACTTCCCGTAGTACCACTCACTATTATCGGCTCCTTTAATATTCTTCCCCGTACCGGCGGTTTTGTATCCTGGCATCCTATGACATTAGTCGTACATAAGCCCATTTATCCGCAAAGCCAGGGAATGGAAAACATCAAAGCAACCATGGAAGAGGCTTACAGGGAAATTGAGAAAGACTTACCTGAAAAATATCAAGGAAAAATAGACAATCCAGACCAAGACAGATAAAAAAAGGCTCCTCATTAATGGGGAGCTTTTAATTTTTCCATATTCGAACGGGCTACTGTCACATAATCCTTTACCAAGGAGTTATTTTTAAATCGGTCAGGAGCCTCCTCTATAATTTCCTCAATCAAGGGAGTCATGACAGGATAAGGAAAATTGCTGCACAACATAATGAAAACACCCGGTCCCAATACATTATCATAATTCTTCTGGATAAACTCCTTAGCCAATGCATTCATTTCAGCAGCCAGTTTCTCACGTTCTCTCGTTATCTCACGTTGAATTTCATCCGGTGCTTTTCCATCCATAATCATACGGCTCTCCTGACGCTCCAACTCGTATGCTCTGTCATCCAAAGAAGTCTTTTTTCCCACAAAATCATACAGACGATCATTCAACGGAGTTCCGGTAACTACAATACGGGCATTATCAATACTGATGGATATTTCCCTTTTTCAATGACAAAAGGCATGATGCTCTCATCATCCATATACAAGGATGCCATTGAAGTAGAATCGGTTATACCTTCCATCTTGAACATTCCATGAATTACCTCTGCCGAATCAATACTCAGCATCCGGTCTCCACTAGGAACTTTTACAAATAGCATTTTCCCATCCAGACGAGAAACAGAAGAACTACCTTCTATCTTATACTCACTGGCACATGAAGTAAAAGCCAATAAAGATACCACAGAGAAAAAAAGTTTATTCATGCTTATCTACGCCCCATTACTATTTTTCGCATACAAAGGTACAATCTATAATTTAGTGACAAAAATATTTTATTAAAATTTAAAACTAAATAGAAGATTATTACCGAGAAGGCAATTTATAGTGCAAAGTTCCCTCTTTTTTTCTATTTTTGTAACCGATATAAGGATAAAGAAATAACAATTAGTACACAACATGAAAAAATTCAAACTTTTATTGCTCGCATTGATGTGTGTAGCATTCTTGCCGTCGAAGGCAGACGAAGGTATGTGGCTGTTGCAACTGATGCAAGAGCAGCATTTGGCAGACCGCATGAAAGCACAAGGCTTACTGCTGGAAGCAGACGACATTTATAACCCGAACCGCGTTTCATTAAAAGATGCAGTAGGCATTTTCGGAGGAGGATGTACCGGTGAAATCATCTCACCGGACGGACTGATCCTGACCAACCACCACTGTGGCTACGGAGCGATACAGCAACATAGCTCGGTAGAACATGACTACCTGACTGACGGTTTTTGGGCAAAAAGCCGCAAAGAAGAGCTACCGACTCCGGGATTGAAGTTCAAATTTGTAGAACGCATTGTCGATGTCACAGATAAAGTAAACAATAAAGTAAAATCAGGCGAAGTAAAAGAAGAGGAAACCTTTGAATACGACTTCCTGAAAAAACTGGCCGACGAGGAACTGAAAGCCAGTGACCTGAACGGAAAAGCAGGTATCAGCGCACAAGCTCTGCCTTTCTATGCAGGCAATAAATTCTATCTGATTTATCTGAAAACCTACAGCGACGTACGCATGGTTGCCGCTCCGCCTTCATCCATCGGTAAATTCGGTGGTGAAACAGACAACTGGATGTGGCCCCGCCATACTTGCGACTTCTCCGTCTTCCGCATTTATGCGGATGCCAACGGCGAACCGGCAGAATATAATGAAAACAATGTTCCTCTGAAAGCCAAAAAGCATCTGGCTATCTCACTGAAAGGTATTAACGAGGGTGACTATGCCATGATTATGGGATTCCCCGGAAGCACCAACCGCTATCTGACTCAAAGTGAAGTGAAACAACGGATGCATTCCACCAACGAACCCCGTATCCGCATACGTGGTGTGCGTCAGGATGTACTGAAGAAAGAAATGGCTGCCAGTGACAAAGTACGTATCCAATACGCCAGCAAATATGCAGGTTCCAGCAACTATTGGAAAAACTCTATCGGCATGAATAAAGCCATTATCGACAATAAGGTATTGGAAACAAAAGCAGAACAGGAAGCCAAGTTCGCAGCATTTGCTAAAGCCAAAGGCAACACTGATTATGAAAAAGTAGTCAGCGAAATTGATGCCGCCATCGAAAAGAGTAATCCTATTCTTTATAACTACACCTGTTTCCGTGAAGTCTTTCAAGGAGGTATAGAATTCGGCACTCCTTATCTGATTCTGGACAAGCTGAAAGACGCAATCAAAAATAAAGATAAAGAAGCGATTAATAAAAATATTGAAACGCTGAAAAAGTATATGCCGATATACATAACAAAGACTACGATCACGAAGTAGACCGCAAAGTGGCCAAAGCTCTGTTGCCCCTGTATGCCGAAATGGTTCCTGCCAATGCTTTACCTGCCTTCTATACTACCATCCAGAAGGATTTTAAAGGTAACTATGACGCATACGTAGACCATTGTTATGACAATTCCATCTTCTCCAACGAAGCGAATTTCAATAAATTCATCAAGAAACCTACCGTGAAAGCCATAGAAAAAGATCCTATGACTGCATACGTACGGGCTAAATATGACTTGATGGACAAGCTGGGAAACGAACTGGCTGAATCGATGAAAGGCATGGATTTATTACACAAAACTTATGTACGCGGTCTGTGTGAAATGTATTCACCGGAACCCAAAGCTCCGGATGCCAACTTCACCATCCGTCTGACATACGGCAATGTGAAATCATACAATCCCAAAGACGGCGTACACTATAAATACTACACTACGCTGAAAGGTGTCATGGAAAAAGAGGATCCTACCAATCCGGAATTTGTTGTTCCCGCCAAACTGAAAGAATTGTATGAAACAAAAGATTTCGGACGTTATGCATTGCCCAACGGTGATATGCCTGCTTGTTTCCTGACTACCAATGATATTACCGGCGGTAATTCAGGTTCTCCCGTCATCAACGGTAACGGCGAACTCATCGGTGCCGCTTTTGACGGCAACTGGGAATCACTGAGTGGTGACATTAATTTCGACAACAACTTACAGCGTTGTATCGCAGTGGATATACGTTATGTATTATTCATCATCGACAAATTGGGCGGATGCAAACACCTGATTGACGAAATGACTATTGTTGAATAATGAAAAAGATACTATTACTCTCGCTATTTACTTTCACAACCCTTGCCGGCCATGCCGACGAGGGGATGTGGATGCTGACTGATCTGAAAGAACAGAATGCAGCCACCATGTATGATATGGGACTGGATATCAGCATTGATAAAGTATATTGTCCGGACAGCATCAGCCTGAAAGATGCTGTAGTGCATTTCGGAGGTGGTTGTACCGGTGAAATCATTTCTGCCGAAGGTCTTGTGCTGACCAATCATCATTGCGGTTACAGCTATATCCAGCAACACAGTTCGGTAGAACACGACTATCTGACTGACGGCTTCTGGGCTATGAGCCGCAAAGAAGAACTTCCCTGCAAGGGGCTGACTGTCACCTTCATAGACAGAATTCTGGACGTCACTCCTTATGTAAAGGAACAACTGGCCAAAGATGAGGACCCGGAAGGACTGAACTACCTGTCCCCCTCCTATCTGAGCAAAGTAGCCAAACGTTTTGCCGAACAAGAAAATATAGAGATCACTCCGTTCACCGCTTTGGAACTAAAGCCTTTCTACGGAGCCAACCGCTATTACTTGTTTATAAAGACCATCTATAAAGACGTCCGTATGGTAGGCGCTCCTCCTTCCTCCATCGGAAAGTTCGGAGCTGACACCGATAACTGGATGTGGCCCCGTCACTGTGGCGATTTCTCCATGTTCCGCATTTATGCAACACCCGACGGTAAACCTGCTGACTATAACGAAAGCAATGTACCCTTGAAGGTGAAAAAACATCTGACCATCAACCTGGGAGGAGTCAAAGAGGGAGACTTCACTTTCGTAATGGGATTTCCCGGACGCAACTGGCGATACATGATTTCGGACGAAGTGGAAGAACGTATGCAGACTACCAACTTCATGCGTAAGACCGTCCGCACCGTACGATTGAATAATCTGCTGGAAGAGATGCTGAAAAGTGATAAAGTACGCATCCAGTATGCCAGCAAATACGCCTCGTCAGCCAATTACTGGAAGAATGCTATCGGTATGAACGAAGGACTGGTTCAGCTGAAAGTACTTGATACGAAAAAGAAACAACAGGAAAAGCTTCTGGCTTACGGACGTGAGACGGGTACTGACGCCTACCAGAAAGCCTTCGATGCTATCCGGGAAATCGTGAGCAAACGCCGGGATGCCGTATATCATCAGCAAGCCATTTACGAAGTTTGCAAACTGGGAACGGAATTCTATAAGATTCCTTCCACAGACAAAGTCCTGCAAGCATTGAAAAAAGGATATAAAGTACCTCATGCTACTAAAGAAATCAATCCGCTGGATCATGCATTAAGCACACTGATCAAACAAGCCGATAAATTTTTCAATAAAGACTATAATCCCGAAATAGACCGTAAAGTTTCCAAAGCTTTGCTGAAAACTTACGCAGAATTAATTCCGGCCGAACAGCGCATCAGCATCTTTAAAGTAATAGACAAAGAATTCAAAGGAAACATTGACGCCTTTGTCGATGCTTGTTTTGATACATCCATCTTCCGAAGCCGTGAAGCCTTTGACAACTTTGTGGCAAAGCCGGATGCCAAGACATTGGAAAATGACCTGATGGTGCAATATGCCAAATCAGTAGACCAAGGTTATGCAGATACCGATGCAGCCATGAAAGCCGAAACCGATGCTTATAATCTGGCCCATAAAACCTGGGTAGAGGGTATGATGAAGCTGAAACAGCATGAAGGCACTCCTATTTATCCGGATGCCAACTCCACGTTACGTTTCACTTATGGTAAAGTAGGTTCATACAGCCCCAAAGACGGTATGGAATACAACTATTACACCACGTTGAAAGGAGTGATGGAAAAAGAGGATCCGAACAACTATGAATTCGTGGTTCCGGCCAAACTGAAGGACTTGTATAACAAGAAAGACTTCGGGCGCTATGCCATGAAAAATGGTGAAATGCCCATCTGTTTTGTTACAGGAACAGACAATACAGGAGGTAATTCCGGCTCCCCCGTTTTCAATAACAAAGGGGAATTGATCGGTACCGGCTTTGACCGCAACTACGAAGGACTGACCGGTGACATTGCTTACAATCCCCAGTTACAACGTGCAGCCTGTGTGGATATCCGCTATACCTTATTTATTATTGATAAGTTTGCAGGAGCGAAACACTTGGTAGATGAAATGACCATTGTGGAATAACAATACCGGACAACTATTTTTTAGAACGCGGACCACACGTAACAAGTGTCGTCCGCGTTCTCCTATTTTTCACAAGATAAGCCTCTATAAACGCGGACAAGAAATGACACTGGTTTCTTAACGTTTTTCCTTCTCCAACTCCTGCGGAATACGGAAAGCCGTATAAAGTTCCAGGACAGCGGCAATGGAAAGACAAACAATCCATTCGTTACGTTTCATGGTAAACATCAATACTCCTGTAAAGACCAGTGCGACAGCCCCGAAAATCTGCTGTCTACGCAAACGCTTGATGATAAAATTCCTTCCATCATAACGATTCCCCATGACCTGCACATAGCCGAACATCACAGCACCCAGCGTATACAGATAAGGCGCAAGCTCCCACCGGGTGATTTGCAACACCGCACCTGCCAGCAGCAGGACTGCCCCTGCCATCGAAATTATATTATAAGATTTACTCATTCTTCAAACACAAAAATATCCTCGTCGGGCTTCTTCATCAAATACTTCTCGCGTGCTATTTTCTCCAAAGCCTCAGGATTCGTGGTCAGTTCCTTCAGTTTCTCCGTATCTTCCTCATATTGCTTTCTATATTTCTCTATCTCACTATTCAGCGCGCTGATCTCACTGCGATGCTTTACCCGCTGAATCAAGCTGTTCTCATCCAGAAAACCAATAACTACAATAAAGATCAGCACCGTAATCATATACTTATGGCGCCGGATGTAGTTCCAAATAGTCAGCAATTTGCTCATACAAAGAATCCCTTTTTTGATTTTTGCAAAGATAGAAATATTTCAAGCAATCCTACCCATAAAAACGGATAATTTATGTACTTTTGCAGAACTCATATTAGAAAAAAGAACTCCGCTTATGGAAAATTATATCGTATCGGCACGAAAATATCGTCCCGCTACATTCGAATCGGTTGTGGGACAACGCGCGTTGACCATCACCTTAAAAAATGCTATTGCCACCGGCAAGCTGGCACATGCCTACCTGTTCTGCGGACCGCGTGGAGTGGGAAAAACAACGTGTGCACGTATCTTTGCCAAAACCATCAACTGCCAGACCCCCACTGCCGAAGGCGAAGCCTGCAATCAGTGTGAGTCTTGTCTGGCATTCAACGAACAGCGTTCTTACAACATACATGAGCTGGATGCCGCCAGCAACAACTCGGTAGAAGATATCCGTTCGCTGATTGAGCAGGTACGTATCCCGCCACAAATCGGCAAGTACAAGGTATATATCATTGATGAGGTCCACATGTTGTCGCAAGCCGCCTTCAATGCTTTTCTGAAAACATTGGAAGAACCGCCTCATCATGCCATCTTCATCCTTGCCACAACGGAAAAGCATAAGATACTGCCGACTATTCTGAGCCGTTGCCAGATTTATGACTTCAACCGCATCGGCATCAAAGACACTATCGACCATCTGCAATACGTTGCCAAACTGGAACATATCAACGCCGAACCCGAAGCCCTGACTGTCATCGCACAGAAAGCCGACGGTGGTATGCGCGACGCTCTTTCCATCTTCGACCAAGTAGTCAGCTTCACAGGTGGGAACATCACTTACAAAAGTGTGATTGAAAACCTGAATGTCTTGGATTACGAATATTATTTCAAGCTGACCGATTTGTTGCTTGAAAACAAAGTTCCCGAATCCATGCTGCTTTTTAACGACGTATTGAAAAAAGGATTTGACGGCAGTCATTTCATCACCGGACTATCCTCTCATTTCCGGGATTTGCTGGTGAGCAAGGACCCTTCCACCCTGCAATTGCTGGAAGTAGGCGCCGGTATCCGCGACCGCTATAAAGAACAAGCACAAAAATGCGACCAGAAATTCCTGTACCGTGCCATGAAGCTATGCAATGATTGTGACCTGAACTATCGTGCAAGCAAAAACAAACGTCTGCTGGTAGAACTGACACTGATTCAATGCGCCCAACTCACTCTGCCCGATGCCGACGATGCAAGTGGTGGGCGTGGCCCTAAGAAGATATTAAAACCCCTATTTACGCAGCAAGCGGCTTCCACAGACGCCACGCAGTCACAGCCTCAGGCTAAAACTGCCGCTGCACAGACCGCAGCAACTGCCGCTCCTCAGCTACAGGGTACAAGTACAGCCGGCAGTATGAACGCAAACCGTCCAAGCCCGCTGCCTCAGACCAGAGAAGAGAAAAAAATCCCGGTGTTCAAGGCGGGCTCACTCGGTATATCCCTGCGCCGTCCTTTGCACGAACAGCAAGCCGCGGAGAAGCAAGAAGCAAAAGCGGCAAGCACCGCTGCCCAAAACGATGCCACATACGAAGATTATATTTTCAATGAAAAAGATCTGGACTATTACTGGCGTGAATTTGCAGCCGCCCTGCCCAAGGAAGAGAAGGCTAACTCCGCACGAATGATGAACATGCATCCGCATTTGTTGAATGACACGACTTTTGAAGTGACAGTAGACAATGATATGGTGGAAAAATATATGGTACAATTGATACCATCGGTTCAGAATCACTTACGCGAACGTCTGCACAACCGGAAAATTACCATGACGGTACGTGTCAGTGCCCCTACCGAGAACATCCGTGCTTACAGCCATGTGGAACGTTTCCAGATGATGAGCAAGAAAAACCCGAATCTGCTGAAATTAAAAGAAGCACTGGGATTGGAGTTATCATAAAACCTATTTAAATAAAAAAACACCGGGAAATCCTTCAAATCCTTCATATTTACACAATACATTGTTTTTCAATGTGTTGTCGTGAAGGATTTTGAAAGGGATCCTTCATAAATGATTCATTGAGCATAAGCTATACTTTTCCAGCCTTTGCGTCAATCAATTTATATCCATAATAATATCCCGATTAGATTGTTTTTACATCCATTATAAAATCAATCTGCCTGAACTATGGGTACTGTTTCTTATTCACCTTTTGTATTCACCACTTTCCGCATTATCATCCATACAGATAAGTGCTGGAAAAAGAAAAATTCTTGAATTGTTCAAATTCAAGAATCTACAACTTTAACTTTTCTACTTTTGCGGAGAGACGGGCTCTCGAACCTATGCTTTCAAGAAATATCATAAAATTGCAAATCACTGATAATCATATACTATCTAAAGCGCAGAGTAAATCTAAATCTTTCTGAATATCTTTTGCTATTCCAAATATTGGGTGTATATTTGGGTGTAGAATTTCAAACGCACCCAATTATGAATATCAAACGTAACATCATTTTTGCATTGGAAAGCCGGAAAAAGAACGGTGTGCCAATCGTAGAGAACGTACCCATCCGTATGCGTGTCATATACGCAAGCCAACGCATCGAGTTTACAACAGGCTACCGGATTGACGTAGCCAAATGGGATGCCGACAAACAACGGGTAAAGAACGGATGCACCAACAAACTAAAACAAAGCGCATCCGAAATCAATGCGGACTTGCTGAAATATTATGCCGAGATTCAAAACGTGTTCAAGGAGTTTGAGGTACAGGAAACCATACCGACCACCCAACAGCTAAAGGATGCGTTCAACCTGCGGATGAAAGACACCAGCGAAGAGCAGCAGGAAGAAACACAAATAAGTTTTTGGGAAGTATTCGATGAGTTTGTAAAGGAGTGTGGCAATCAGAATAACTGGACGGCATCCACCTACGAGAAATTCTCAGCAGTGAAAAACCACCTCAAAGAGTTCAAGGAAGATGTAACCTTTGAATACTTCAACGAGTTCGGCTTGAACGAGTATGTAAATTTCCTGCGTGACAAAAAGGATATGAGGAACAGCACCATCGGCAAACAGATGGGATTCCTCAAATGGTTTCTGCGCTGGAGCTTCAAGAAAGGGCATCATCAGAATATTGCATACGACACTTTCAAGCCCAAATTGAAAACCACCTCTAAAAAGGTAGATATTCCTGACTTGGGACGAATTGAACAGGCTGAAAGATT
>ENA-OQKW01000402-OQKW01000402.1-human-gut-metagenome-genome-assembly--contig:-NODE-402-length-10847-cov-3.076119_pt1 | contig 10847 bp, 14 predicted proteins | sample MGYA00242657_ERZ504815 | MGnify/ENA primary metagenome ERZ504815 (study PRJEB26092, sample SAMD00036404) | human gut metagenome | host: Homo sapiens | study: EMG produced TPA metagenomics assembly of... | reverse complement strand
GTCTCATCTTTCAAGGGAAAAATAGATGTGTCCGCTTGTATGATTATTTACAATTGGACACCTCGTCCTTTTACATAAATCTTCTGCAGTAAATAATCCTGGGTAAACATATTTTTGATATAACGGTTTACCTGACCTACAGAATATGTGTTTTTCATTCTGATTTTTCTTCGCTTTCACTGTTGGCAATCTTGCCAAGGATACCGTTTACAAAGGAACCGGAAGTCTCACCGCCAAAACGTTTGGCAAGCTCTACCGCCTCATTGATAGCTACACCTGTAGGTACATCTTTGTCATATTTCAGTTCATACACTGCCAGACGCAGGGCAGTCAGGTCAACGCGGCTCATTCTCTTTGTCTTCCAGCCATTGCTTGTCTCATTTAACAGTGCATCGATCTCGTCTAATTTTTCAAGTACATGGCGGTATTTCCGGCTCATATACTCCTGATCTTTCTCTGAAAGTTCCTCCAGAGTATCAAAATAAAGTGAAAGCTGCTCACTCATCTCTTCCTCTGAATTAAATTCTGTCATGAACAGTAATTTAAAAATATGTTCTCTCTGCTCTCTTCTTCGCATAATTTTTGCTGTATAAACAGCTTTCCTTTCTAAATATCTCTTAAGTACACAAAAAAGGAAAGGGTTACTTCCTTTTTCGTTCTCCATATCTACACTGGCAATATGAATATTAACATCTGCAACCTCAAGACCTGTCATATTCTCTATGGATGATTTTACTTTCTCCTGAACTTTCTTACTTGTCTCAAGAATGTTCTTACCATATTCGATATTCAGGTTCAGGTCTACTGTTACAACTCCTTCGAGTACAGTAACCTTAACACCTCTGGAAAGATTCTTCATTCCAAGTTTGCTTACCAGTTCGTTTGTGATATTGCCTGCCATGGAAGCAACTCCATTTACTTCCGTAGCAGCAAGTCCGGCAATGATAGCGACCACTTCATCTGCGATCTGGACCTCACCAATGCCTCCTAAATCCTGTATTTTATATGTTATTCTTTTCTCTGCCATCTGAAAACCTCCTGAGGGATTCTTTAATCTTTGTTCATTATACCAAATCGACAGATAAATGAAAAGGGTTATTTACTGAATTCCGTTAATATTAAGCCAGGATTTCTGTCCTCTGTCATACCCACACTCCAGGAATTTACAAAGAGGAGCAGCGGATTTCCCTTAAGATCAGTAACTTTTTTCATATCAGAGGTTCCAATGATCTTATCCACTTTTACTTCTTCTTTATTTGCAATCCAGCGAATATGTTCATATGGAAGTGTTTCCAGACGGATATCTACATTATATTCATTTTCCAGACGATATTTCAGAACATCAAACTGCAGGACACCTACAACACCTACAATAATTTCTTCCATACCGGTATTAAACTCCTGAAAAATCTGAATAGCACCTTCCTGCGCGATCTGATTGATACCTTTAACAAACTGTTTTCTCTTCATAGTATCAATCTGACGGACTCTCGCAAAATGTTCCGGTGCAAATGTAGGAATACCTTCGAATGCAAACTTTTTACCGGGTGCACAGATTGTATCTCCGATGGAAAAGATACCCGGGTCAAAAACACCGATAATATCTCCGGCATATGCCTCATCTACCACATGGCGGGATTCTGCCATCATCTGCTGTGGCTGAAGCAGACGCATCTTTTTATCACCCTGCACATGATATACTTCCTGGGAAGCGTCAAATTTACCGGAACAGATTCTCATAAATGCGATTCTGTCTACTGTGTGCCTTGTTCATGTTTGCCTGGATTTTAAATACAAACGCTGAGAAATCATCATCCATGGGGTCAATTTCCCCAATATCAGACACTCTCGGAAGCGGTGATGTGTCATCGTTCAGGAAATGTTCCAGAAATGTTTCCACACCGAAGTTTGTCAGCGCAGATCCGAAGAATACAGGTGTCAGCTTACCTTTGCTTACCAGCTCCTGGTCAAAATCTGCACTTGCGCCGTCCAGAAGCTCAATCTCATCCAGAAGCTGTGCTTTCTGCTCCGGATCCATAATCTCATCTGCCCGGCTGTCACTTAACGGGATTTCCTCGATCACACCTTCTTTGGTACCTTTCTGTGTATCAGAAAAGGTAAGTATTTTCTCTGTATCACGGTCATAAACACCGCGGAATTTCTTACCGGAACCGATTGGCCAGTTGATCGGGCAGGTTGCGATGCCAAGTTCTTTCTCAATCTCATCAAGAAGGTCAAATGTGTCGTTTGCATCGCGGTCCATCTTATTGATAAATGTAAAAATCGGGATATGGCGCATTACGCAGACCTTGAACAGTTTTCTGGTCTGTGCCTCCACACCCTTGGAACCGTCGATTACCATGACTGCAGAATCTGCTGCCATCAGTGTACGGTAAGTATCCTCCGAGAAATCCTGATGTCCCGGTGTATCCAGAATATTAATGCAGTAACCATCATAATGAAACTGCAGAACAGAGGAAGTAACGGAAATACCTCTCTCTTTTTCGATCTCCATCCAGTCTGACACTGCATGGCGGGCTGTTGCCTTACCTTTAACACTTCCGGCAAGATTGATTGCTCCGCCATACAGCAGGAATTTCTCAGTCAGTGTAGTTTTACCTGCATCCGGATGGGAAATAATGGCAAATGTTCTTCTTTTTTCTATTTCATTCGTATACTTAGACACGTTCAGCCTCCTGTTGCGCTTTTTTATAATTGTTTGCATAAAACACCGGCAACAGCCGGTATCAGTTACGTTTTCTATTTTTTTACAGCATTCCTATTCTAGTATATGCACCTCTTTTCTGTCAAGATATATGTTCGCATATTCATATCAAAATATCAGTCATAAATATCAGTTGTATCGATTGCGGTATCCTCATATGGCTGTGCTGATGTTTCGCTGTCTTCCTCATACGAAGTATCTGCTGATGTTTCATCTGTCTGTGTTGTATCTTCTGCATCTTCACTCTCCTTCAGTGGGGTGATCACAATATTTTCTGGCGCAATTCCTGTTTTCCTTTTTACAATATCTTCAATCTGTGCTCTTTGTGCATCAGAAAGTTCTGCTTCAGGGATCACAACATCCGCAGTTTCTCCAGTAAGATTTACAACTACATTCTTAAAGCCCTTCGCCTCCAGCAAAAGCTCTGCTGCCGCTTCTTTTTCTGAAAGGTCTGTCATCGAGACCATCGTATGTATTGCCTCCTGCTTCTCTTCATCATCAATTTCTTCATTATTGATAATGTCCTGCAGATCTGCCTTGTTCTGTGAGCGCACCTGTTCTCTGCTGATCTTTGCCTGTGCGGCAAATCCTGTAGAACCCGTAAACACAGCCTCCCCGGGAGTATCCGTTTCCTGACTGTCTGTAAGACTGTTATCAGTCAGACCTCCATCTGCCTGATTTTCATCCAGAAGAGCAGTTTCATCTGTAAGATCATATCCTGCATCTTCAAGGATACTGCTGCTGTCCGTACTTGCCTCCTTATCCCTGAATCCAAGATCTACATCTGCAAAGTTCAGATATCCTGCCACTGCAATCAGAATTGCCAGCGATGTAATAATGACCTGATTTTTTCCGATGACTTTTTTCACATTTATCTCCTCATTTCATTTTCATTATTCTAATTCTATGAGCATCCACCTGAAATAATGCCATGACCGCCTCCTGAATATTTTGGACCACTACAGGATTTCCTCCACCTTCCGCAGAAATCAGAACACCGGTCACCTGTATGGTTTCTGAATTATAGAAGCTCTGCCTGTCTTTCTTCTCATCTGTCATCAGGATAACCTGTACCTTTCCCACCCCTTCCGTATTTTCAAGAAATGCTTCAAGTTTCTCTTCCAGAACACTTTTTTGCATATCTTCACTCTGCTCTCCTGCCGTATTTTTCTTTTGCTGCTTACTGGATACAGGCATCGCCGCTACTGCCAGAAGTACTCCGATGAGCAACAGGATTCCCCATTTTGCCGGATTCATTTCGGACAATCTGGATACAAATTCTGTTTTCTTTAAGTCCCCACTCTTCCACCAGCGCATCTTTAAGCTCCTTTCTCTCCTCCTGAGAAATTTCTGTCTTCAGTACAAGGTTTGCCTGCGTCTCCTCCCCTTCTATATTTACTTTCACCTTATATACTTCTATGCCTCTTTTTTCCAGAGTTTCCCGGATTTTCTGTTCCAGTTCCAGTTCGTAACCTTTTTCCAGATAGACTTTCTGAATATTCTGAAATTCCCGGAGTTCTTTCTCTCTGTTTTCTTCAGAAAAATTATCCAGAAAACTTTCCGTCAGTTCCGAACCTTTTCCAAGAATGGAAAATATCGGGGTACTCATCATAAAAATCAGCAGCAGGCCCATAAAAAAGCGTACATATTTCTCATACTTCTGGTCAGGTATCAGATTCAGAACCGCAGTGAAAAAGATATAAAACACTGCCAGATTCCGAATCCATAAATACAGCTCTTCTTTCATATGTTTCCTCCGGCAATCTTTCTGTCAGTTCATCAGGATACAGAAACTACAACTATCAGGAATGTCAGCATGCAAAGTACTTCTGCTGTCAGCAAAAGCTTTAAAAGCATTGCACATCCCTCCCCCATTGTACTCAGGGCTCCCACAACTCTTTTGTCAGAAATTGGCTGTGCAATCGCAGCCAGAAAACGATAAACCAGAGAAAGACTTCCATAATGGATAATCGGTCCTGCTCCAATCAGCAACAGAAGGATCACGATTACTGCGCCAAAACTGTTTCGCACCATCACTGCACTGGTCAGCACTAATTCTGTTACAGCGGTCACTGCATTTCCAATGCCGGGAATCGCACTCGCTGCCTTGCCAACAGCAGAACGCTTCATGGCATCCATCACCGGGCTCACAATATTCCGCACAATCTGCAGACCAACAATAGCTCCCAGAAGAGTTTTCAACCCCCAGTTTACAGCTACATACCAAAAGTTCTGCCATTTTTGTAAGCATCTCCTCTTTTGACAAATAATTAACCATTTTCAGAAGCAAACTCAGGTTTACAGCAGGCAGAAACAGATTTACAAGAAGCCACTGAACCGCCCAGATCATCAGCAAAATCCCTTCATAAAATGCAGCAGCCGTTGATGATCCGGTTGATGCAGCCACTGTCATAAAATAAGCCGGAGAAAGAACTTTCATGAAATCCATCAGTCCAAGAAGCCAGTTTGTAAGCGTACTTCCAAGCCTTGAAAAATTCTCCATAAGCATTGTAAACAGCGCAAGATAGACAATATAAAAGCTGATACTGCCAGCCTGTCCGTTTCCGAAAACATCAGCAAACTCTGCCAGCACCGCTGCAATAAAAATCACAAGTAAAAGTTTCAGTATTAATCCTTTTTCATTCTCCATATCCGAAAAAAAGAGACTGTACAAAAAGCTCCGTACAGTCTCTTTTGAAACAGGCTCCTCCCCGTTTATGATATTCATCAGTGCTTCCCTGACAGAAAAAACATGGTCATCCATAATCTCATCCAACATTTTCTGCACATCATCAATCTGTATCTCTTCCATTAGATTCTCCTGCAGGATCTGTACTGAAGAATCTTCTTTCTGTTCTGTCTGCGCAGCGGCATATACGGATACTATATGATTCTGAAAGAATGTAAGATATGACACTCTTCCTACCAAAAGTATACATGCCAGTATACACCAGTAACCTTTCCACAGATCTGCCTGTTCCCTGATACTTCTCTCTTTATCCTGCCTCATATCATAAACTCCGAAATCGTATCCAGAATTGCCATCAGTACCGGCATACTCAGAACCATCACAGACAGTTTACAGAACAGGTCGATCTGTGTTCCGATCATCTGATATCCAGCATCTTTGCAGATTGCAGATGAAAACTGTCCGATATATGTAATCCCGATAATCTTAACCAGAACTGTGAGATAACTGCTGTCTATGGGGAAGCTTTCTCTCAGCCTGTTCATGGTTTCAAACAGATAAGAAACTTTTCCTGCTGCAAGACCAAGAATCAGAAAACCCGTCATCATGGTCACAAGTGCAGCAAATTCCGGTCTGGTTTCTTTTAGAATAAAACCAAGCATCATTCCGCAGATACCCATGATTGAAACTTTCACAATATCCATGCCATTCAAACCTCTTTCTGTTCTGTCAACTGCCATAACAGTTGATTTGAAATCACAGCACAAACAACTGCTGAATACTTTCAAACAGTTCATAAATATATGGAACAATCCAGAACAGCACCATCAGAAGCCCCGCCAGGCTTACCAGAAATGCCTGTTCATCCCTTCCACTGTGTTTCAGAATCTGGCAGAGAACAGAAACCAGAATCCCTACTGCAGCGATTTTAAAAATAAGACTTACCTCCACAGTCTCTCCTTTCCGGCTTCTGCTGCCAGATATAGCAAAACAGTAATCTACACAGTAAAGAAACAGATTATAAATACATGCTCAACCAAAAAAACACAGCCACAAATATTCCGCCCAATATTCCCATACTGCGGTATAATTTTCTTTTTTCACAAAAATCTTTCCTGAGTTCCCTGATCGCATATTCTGTTTCCTTTTCCATCAGATCCATCTGTTTTAGCTGCATATCCAGTCCAAGATAACCAAGCTGATCTCCCAGTGAATAAAATCTGTCTCTCTCTTCCTGCGAAAGACAATCCAGATCCAGACACTTTCCGGCCGATTCTCTGAAGATTGTCCCAAAGGAATCCCCTGTTTTTTCTTTCATTTTCTGTGCCGTAAGTATAAAAAATTCTCTGTACTTCCCTTCCAGTTTCCCGGAAGCACCTGTAAAGGCATCGTACAGAGATTTATTTCCATAACGTATTTCTCCTCTTAGGAGGATGATCATCCGTAAGATCATTTCCATCATCTTTTTGCGTCTGCCAAGTTCATTGCTCATGGCAAAAACCGCAACCGACACCGGAAATTACAATTACACACAATCCTACTGTTCTAAGCATACTTTTCCATTTTCATCTAATACAGCTTTCAGACATCCTGCCTGATCATTTTTGTCCAGGATAATATAACGTTCAAATACTTTCTCGCCCATAAGCTTATAAAAGAATGGCTGATCCAGAACATCCTCCAGACAGCTTCCATGTGCAGTTGCGATCAGCTTACATCCACAATGGATCACTGAGTCAACTGCCTTGAAATCCTCTTCACAGCCTAACTCGTCCACTGCAACCACATCCGGTGACATGGAACGTACCAGCATCTGCATACCTTCTGATTTCGGACAGCAGTCCAGCACATCTGTACGCATTCCCAGATCATTCTGAGGAATTCCCTGATAACAGCCTGCCAGCTCACTTCTCTCGTCCACCACACCTATTGTAAGACCCTGAGTATTTGCCCATCCATTACTGAGCTGCCTGATAATATCTCTGAGCAGCGTAGTCTTTCCACACCTTGGCGGTGAAATAATCAATGTATTTGCAACCCATTTCTCTGTACGGATATAAGACATCACCTTATCCGCACATCCCTGAATCTCATGTGCCAGACGGACATTGATGCAGGAAATATATTTCATTCCCATGATCCTGCCCCGATCCAACACCACCTTTCCGGTCACACCTACTCTGTGACCACCCTGAACACTGATAAATCCCTGTCTGATCTCATCCTCATAAGCATACAGGGAATATCCTGTGACATATTCCAGTGTTTCTTTCAGATCTTCCGTTGTCACCAGATACTGTTCCTGACCCGGTTTTCGCAGAAAACATTCTCCTCCGTCATAAGTTAAAAACAACGGACGCCCTACACGAAGGCGTATCTCATATAATTTATCATAATCCAGCTTCGCATCCATTAAAAGATTCCGGATATTTCCGGCAAACAGGTTTTCAATCTGCTGCGCTTCTATATGTCTCACCTCTTTACACTTAATATATGTGGACAAACCGATTTTAGTACTCTTCCTGATAAGACTCTTCCATTTTTATCAGATTCAGCTTCAGAACCCGGTCTACCACATTTCCTGCATACCCCCTGTACGCATAAGCTCCTGATTCAAAGAGTACGTAAAGTTCATCCCCTTCTACAACAATCTGCTCGATCATCTCAGGCATTCTGTATGATCTTGCAGAATTTTCATTGACATACAGACGTTTATCCGACTGTTCATAAAAAACAATCCTGGATGGCAGAATACCAAAAGAATGAGACAACAACAGCTTATCGTTATAAAAAGCCATTCCCTGTGCCTGTTCTGATATTGTAGAATAATCCAGCGGAACCGCCATTTCAAACATCATGCCAAGTTCCTCATTAAAAGTATTCACCAGATCACCTTTTGAATCCACCGCATATCTCGCGATGGTGCTCTCTGTATATTTGTTAAAACATCCTACATACAGGCACCCCTTATAGAAAGTCATAAAAGAATCTCTCACGATTCCATAAAGACTACATGTCTGATTTACCTGCACAGGCATATGGTTATCCGCATAATTATAGTCACGCAGCACATCCATCTTAATGCTGATCGCCTGCGCGATTCCATTGGTATTTGAAGAATACCACAGCATATCATGTTCCTGATCATAGGCAAGTCCGCCTACATGAGGCAGACCTGGCAGGACTACCTCTTTGATAAATCTGTGAGTTTCTTTGTTGATCACATAAATAACAGAGTTATGTTTTTCCGTATGACAATAGGCACTTACAAGTACATACTCATCGGTCACTGCAAGTCCCTGAGGAGTCATGGAAGTACATACCGCCTGTTTGTACCTCTGCATCAGGAATGTTCTTGTATATCTCAGTCCGGGAATAATATAAGTTCCGTACTCTTTTTCTTTTTTTCTGCCCTCAAAGGCAAAGGTATTTAACTCCTCCTGCTGCGACAGCATCTGTATCTGTCCACGTAATGAATACACTGCAGCATCCTGGTTGGTTACCGGATATTTTGCAGGAGGTTCCGTCTTACCCCTGTATACGAAAGCATATCCCCAGAAAGCCAGTCCAAGTGCCAGTACTGCTACAAGAATCTTCACTGCCAGTCTCCGGATTTCTTTCTTCGTTTGTCTGTTCATGTCTTACCCAAGTATGATGTCTTCATATTTCCAGTTGATTTCCATGGGATTCATTGCCCATACTGCTCCACTGTAACCGTCTTCCATATCAAGCAGCATATGACTGCCTTCATCCATGGATATAGTCCTCATGTCTCTGGAAAGCCCCTCACCGGTCCATTTGATATAAGCTTCCCTCACGTACCCACTGTTCAAAAAATTTCTTTTCCACATTTATATCTGAGAGAATTTCGAGATACTGTTCCCGGGGTACCATACGTCTGAGCATTCTTTCATAATTGGCTCTGCAATGAATCTGCACATCAATTCCAACCTCCTGATCAGCCAGAATACATACCACATATTTTCCGGAATGACTGATATTATAATGCAGGGACGGACGATAGGAAAGGAATGGTTTTCCATGTTCTCCCTCTGCTCTGGGTTCATTGTACAGATTGATTCCATATTCTTTTTTCAGTGCGATTTCCAGAAGTTTCTCTGCGATCATATGCTCCATATGTGCGCCTTCATATTCTTCCCGTATTTTTGTACAGTAAATAATTCCTTTATTCATAGGCCTGTCTCCTCAAGAAACCGGGAAGGCTCCCGTTCCTTCTCATACTGGCGTTTCACATAGGCAAGCACCAGCTTCTTTTTCGCCCTGGTCATCCCTACATAAAACAATCTTCGTTCTTCTTCCACTGCTTCTGCCAGAACCGCCTTGCGATATGGAATGCTTCCTTCATTAACATTCAGAATATACACAATATCATATTCCAGACCTTTTACCGCATGGAGTGTGGATATAGTCACTCCTTCTTTTTTATCCTGCTGTTTCCTTGCCTGTTCATTCAGGCGCTTCGTATATTCTTCTATGTAAGCCTGCCACTTCGCCAGGGTTTTCATGCCTTTTTGCACTCTCATGGATCCGGTCCAGGGTCTCAAGCAGTTCCTCTGGTTTTATTTTACGATACTGTGCATATTCACGCAAGTATTCTTCATATCCCATTCCCTTTCGGATAAAATTAATTGCAGCATAAGGTGCCAGACTCTTCAGCACTCGCAAATGCGTTTCCAATGTTGTGATACGGTCACACATCCAGTCCTTATCTTTATAAAATTCTTTTAGTTCTTCAAAGGATACAACTGATGATAATGACAAGGCATCACGGGAAATATATCGATTGGGCCGATTCATAAATTCAAGGAAATACTTCCTGTTCTTTTCCCCTGCTGCAAAATGCATATAGGCAAGAAGATTCCGGCAGATCCAATGCTGAAAAAGATTCGGGAGTTTTTCCTTCATGTTAAACGGGACCTGTCGTTCCATCAATGCACCTACCAGTCCTTCTGCCTCCTGATTCGTTCGAAGAAGAATTGCCGTATCTTCCAGACGCTCTCCGTTTTCCATCCGTTCTCTGAGTTCCGAGACAACTGCAAGATATTCTTCTCTCGGATTTTGGAATTCCCGTATCTGAACCGCTTTACCTACCTGATTCGGTGTGGAAAGCTTTTTTGGAAAAACGTTTTTTATTTTCTCCGATCACGTGCATCGCTGCTGAAAGGATCTGTCCACTGCATCGATAATTCACATCCAGTGTAACTGTTTCCGCATCCGGATAATCTCTGGTAAAATTCAGCATAATTTCAGGCCTTGCACCACGAAAATGATAAATCGACTGATCATCATCTCCAACGATAAACAAATTATTCTGTGGCTTTGCCAGCATGCGTACAATATCATATTGCAATTGGTTGATATCCTGAAATTCATCCACAAGAATATACTGAAATTTCTTCTGCCATGCTTCCC
>ENA-OQKW01000401-OQKW01000401.1-human-gut-metagenome-genome-assembly--contig:-NODE-401-length-10858-cov-3.115274_pt1 | contig 10858 bp, 12 predicted proteins | sample MGYA00242657_ERZ504815 | MGnify/ENA primary metagenome ERZ504815 (study PRJEB26092, sample SAMD00036404) | human gut metagenome | host: Homo sapiens | study: EMG produced TPA metagenomics assembly of... | reverse complement strand
CTTGGATAATGTAAACATTTCCATCTGGAATGGCACGATCATTGCAAACAGGCAAAGCATGTAAAAGATCTTTGTAAATTTTGTCTTCACGCGGCAGATATACCATGCACACATGGAGCAACATAAGATAATCACTGCTACAGATAAGATTGTGATAAATAAACTCCATCCAAATGCCTGAATCAGCCCTGTCTGCTTAATACCACGGGTATAGTTCTCTAATCCGACATACATCTTTCCGGTCGGTATCTCGAACGGTGCTTTACTGATATAGACTTTTTTCTTAAAGGAGTTGATAAATACCAGTATGATCGGATACAGATACAGCAGGCTGAGTAGTGTAAAAATAACGGTTAATAATGTACCATGTTTTACTTTTTTATTCATTACTGCTGCACCTCCTTTGATGTTGTCAGTTTATTCTGGATCAATGCAATCACTCCTACGATAATAAAGAAGATAACTGCTTTCGCCTGTCCTACACCTTCCCAGCCAGTTCTTCCATAGAATGTATAATAGATATTCAGGGCAAGCATTTCTGACATCTTGTCCGGTCCACCGTTTGTCAATGCAAGGTTCTGGTCGAAAAGTTTAAATCCGTTTGTAAGTGTCAGGAAAGTACAGATTGTAATGGATGGCATAACCATCGGAATTGTAACATATCTTAAAAGCTGTACTTTATTCGCTCCATCAATCTGTGCTGCCTCGATCAGCTCTCCAGGAATATTCTGGATTCCTGAGATGTAGATGATCATCATGTATCCAATCTGCTGCCAGAGCATCAGGATAACCAATCCCCAGAAACCATATTTTGAAGAATATGTAAGTGTTTTCTGGCAATGTGCCAGAATACCATTTAATAACAGCTGCCATACATATCCAAGTACAATACCACCGATCAGGTTCGGCATAAAAATACAGTACGGAAAATATTGGTTCCCTTAATATTCTTTGTCAAAAGCATTGCTACCGCAAATGCAAAAATGTTGATCAATAATACTGTCACAATTGTAAATAATGCGGTAAACCAAAGAGAGTGAAGAAAATCTCCGTCTCCAAGGATCTTTGCATAGTTGCTAAGTCCAATAAATTTAGCGTCTGTCACCGTTGTGAACTTGCAGAGCGAAAGATATACGCCTAACACAAACGGTGCAAGGAAACCTATCGTGAATGCAATCAGCGTCGGCAATACAAATACCGGAAAATATCTCTTTATTGCTTTTTGCATGTTCTTCTCCTCCTGTCTTTCTTTTCTGTAAAAAGCCTTTCTGCGCCTTTGCTTTTCACAATTCTAATTACATAATTTCAGCCTGCCCCGGTATGCTCGTTGGCAGGCTGTTTGATCTTCTTCTCTATTTCACAGCCTTTTTATCTGCCTATCCTGTGAAAAGTCTTTTTTATTCGTTTGCTGCTGCGTATTCTTCAGCCCATCCATCAACAAATGCTGTCTGTACACTATCCCATGCGCCTGTACCCTGTGCATAGTTCAGAAGAGCTCCACCAAGATTGTTTTTCCAGTTCTCAGATGGCATTGTTGTAAAGTTCCAGCTTACTGGTGTCTTTCCTGCCTCTGTATACTCAGCATTTGCTTTTACAAGCGGGTTGTCCGGAAGGTAATCTGAGAATGTTGTGAACGGTGTTACAAATCCCATCTCGTTAGCCAGCATGTCACGACCTTCATCGCTCTCAACTACCCATTTCATAAAATCAAGTGTTGCCTGAATGTCTTCTTCTGAAGCGTTCTTATTTACACACCAGTAGTTCTCAGATCCTGTACAAAGTCCCTGATTTTCTTCTCCATCAACTCCGATGTAGATTGGAAGCATTCCCATATCTTCATCTGCTACTTCATTATCTTTGATATCATTGTAAGCCCATGTACCATTCTGATAGAATACTGCTTCGCCAAGTGCAAATTCACTTGCTGCGTCATCTCCTGTCTTAGAAGAAATCATAGATGGCTCACATGTAGAGTTGTTCAGATACAGATCCCAGATCTGTTTGTAGTTGTCAAGGTATGTTCCTTTGATTGCATCTGTGCTGTCAATTCCGTCTGCCTTATACTCATAGTAGATTGGAAGATTTGCAAGGTGTGTCTTGAATCTCCAGTCAGAGGAAGAATCCATTCCTGCTGAAGTAAAAGCTCCTTCTACTCCAAGATCATCTTTGTGTGCCTGAATCTCTTCTGCAACTGTCTTAAGTGCCTGGAAGTTATTCAGATCATCAATTGATTTGATACTGGCATCCGGCAATTCGAAGTATTTGTTCAGAAGAGCTTTGTTGTAGATCAGACCATAAGTCTCAATAACATAAGCGATTCCATCTACTGCGTCGCCATCTTTTAATATATAATCGTCAGACTCGACATCTTTATAAACATCGCTGTCTGAAAGGTCATAGCAATAATTTTTCCATGTAGCAAGTCCAACCGGTCCGTTTACCTGGAACAATGTTGGTGCCTCATCTTTTGCCATCTCTGATTTCAACTGTGACTCGTAAGTTCCTGATGCTGCTGTCTGTACATCAACCTGAACACCCGTCTCATCTGTATACTCTTTTGCAAGTTCTACCCACTGGTCAGCCTGCTCTGGTTTAAAGTTCAGATAATAAACTTTTCCGGATGACTTATCTCCTTTCGCTGTTTCATCTCCGCTTGATGTGGCTCCACATCCTGCAAGCATTCCTCCTGCCATTGAAGCTGCAAGTACAAGTGCAAGAATCTTTTTCTTCTTCATAATTGAATCCTCCTTTTATGATTACTTTTCTTTGTTTTTCTTGATGATGTTATTATAAGAAAAAGTTCCAAAATAAGATATAATAAAATTCCAAGAAACATAACACTATTTCAAGATTATTGTAATTTTTGTAAGATTTTGTTGTATGATACAAGAGTTCGCCAAGAACCAAAAATGAAGTTTGAAACAAATAAGTAGAGAACAGCCACGAAATAGAGGGCATAGCAAACAAACCACCGGATTAGCTGGTTTTGAAAATTGAATATATAAACGCAACACCTAATTAGGAGACCGGCGAAGGCTCATCTTTAATGAGATACCCTCGTTGCCTTAGAAGATTAAGTGCCTGTGAAGTTGTAAGAACTTTTTCTTTTTTCACAGGACGTGATTCAAGAAAACCATCGGATGTATAAGGTTTTAAATCTGTGAGTATGTGCCAGATAGCGGTCAGGATCATACGGCAGCGTGCAATAATGGCTTTCTTGTGGCCACGACGTGTTTTGATACGCTTATAGCGGGTGGTAAATTCAAAATGTTTCTTCGATTTGATTAAAGCATTTGCAATCTGTACCAGAACTGGTTTAAAATAAGAACCAGCACAGGAAATCCGAGTGGATTTGATTTTACGGTCGCTCTTATCATTTCGGGGACAACATCCAGCCCAGGAGACGAGGTGTTTTGCTGTGAGGAAGACAGACATATCACCACCAATCTCTGAAAGCACCTGAATTGCAGTCATTGGATTCTTATCGAATCCAGGAACCGTTCTTATTAAGTTTAAAGCAGCCTCGTATTTATCACTGAGACGAAGGATTTCCTGTTCTACTTCTGAAATGTGCTTTTGAAGTTCGTCTATGTGATCAAGGCACTGTCTGAGCTTTACATCCTGTTCTTTCGAGATATTACCATCAACGGCCGCCTGAATTTCTTCTATTGGAGTTTTACAGCGGCTGTCAACAAAGGGTGACACATCAAATTTTTCCCCAGGGTGCTGCAAAATCTGTTCCGTAATGGAACGGGAAGATTTCCCGAATACATCAGAAAAGACATCATCAAGCTTCAGATTGGAAACAGTAAGACAATTTTGGGCACGATTCTTCTCACCGGTAATCATACAGGTGAGTTTGAAACGGTATCTTACGAGATCCCTGAGTTCTCTGATGTCAGCAGGTGGAATAAAAGAAGGTTTCACCATGCCGCACATGTATAGATCACAGATCCATTTGGCATCTTTGCGGTCGGTCTTGTTTCCTTTCATGGGTTTGGTGTATTTCGGATGGGATAGAGTAATCCAGATTTTGTGTTGCTCTAAGATATTGAAAACAGGGATCCAATACTTGCCGGTAGATTCCATACAGACATCGTTACAGTTGTATTTAGCAAGCCAGACACACAGCTGATGCAAACCTTTAGAAAAGGAAGAAAAGCGAGCCTGCTTATACTCTGTACGATTATTGGAATCCGTGATACCGATACAGGCATAAATCCATGTTTTGTGGACATCAAGTCCACAGCAGTTAAATTTAAAAATTTTAAAAGACAAGTAACTACCTCCTGATAGCATAATGATAAAACGGACAGTGACTGGTCATCCGGCGAGATCGAGTCGACTTCGGAAGAGATAAGTTTCCGGGCTACAGTTATGCGCCACTCATTGATGCCTTAACGGATGACCGACAACATATAAATATGCGAGGTTGCCGCTATACAGCCCCGCCACTCACCTCCACGTGTTCTGTAGTGTGTCAGTCTTATGGAACCATCATATCAGAAGGGAACAAAAATAGAAAGTGAAGGTAACCAACACGTTTCATGGCGCATTGGTGGCTTTCGCAGAAAGACGGGAAATAAATATGAAACTTTGTAGTATTGCAAGTGGTTCGAGCGGAAACTGCATTTTCGCGGGAAGCGAGACCACAAGCCTTCTGATCGATGCGGGCATCAGCGGAAAGCGCGTGGAGGCGGGACTGGCTGTTCTCGACCGCAGCGCGAAGGAGCTGGACGGCATTCTCGTGACACATGAGCATTCCGATCATATCCAGGGCCTTGGCGTGCTGGCGCGCCGGTATGGTATTCCGATTTACGCAACGGATGGAACAATTCAGGCGATGCAGCAGACGAAGAGCCTTGGAAAGTTTCCGGAGGGGATTTTCCACACGATTCACGCGGATGACACGTTTACACTGGGAGACATCGCCGTACATCCGTTTACGATCTCCCACGATGCGGCAGAGCCGGTCGGCTACCGCATGGAATCCGGCGGGAAATCGATTGCGATTGCGACGGATCTTGGCGTTTACAGCGATTACACGGTTCAGAATCTGACCGGGCTGGATGCCGTTTTGCTAGAGGCAAATCATGACGAGAACATGCTTGCGGTCGGACCGTACCCGTATCCGTTAAAACAGCGGATCGCCGGGGCGAAAGGCCATTTATCGAACCTGGCGGCAGGCCATCTCCTCTGCGAGATTCTGCACGACAATCTGCAGGAAGTGCTGCTCGGCCATTTGAGTAAGGAAAATAATTATGAGGCACTGGCCTTTGAAACCGTGGCCTGCGAGGTCACAACGGGTGATAATCCGTATCACTCGGGTGATTTTCATCTCGCTGTCGCTAAAAGAAGCGAAGTATCACCGTTAATTGAGGTTTAAATATACATTTTTAGAGCTACATACCATGTTTTTCGCAAGGCCGCCATTACCGGTTTTTCCGGGGCTTTGACATAAAACCAGAAAAAGGAGAATGGAAACATGAAGAAGACAATTATCACTGTCGTAGGCAAGGACACCGTGGGGCATTATCGCAAAGGTATGTAATTATCTGGCAGAGAACCAGGTAAACATCGAAGACATTTCTCAGACGATTGTGCAGGGATATTTCAACATGATGATGGTAACGGACGTCTCCAAGAGCGAGAAATCCAACGCAGAGCTTGCAAAAGATCTGGAGGAGCTTGGAAGTTCCATCGGCGTTGTCATCCGCTGCCAGCATGAAGATATTTTCAATATGATGCACCGTATCTAAAGCGAAGGAGAAAAACGACATGATAAATCTGTTTGAAGTAAAGGAAACGAACGAGATGATCGAAAAAGAGAATCTGGACGTTCGTACCATTACCCTTGGAATCAGTCTTATGGACTGTATCGACTCCAATCTTGACAAGCTGAACCGCAAAATCTACGACAAAATCACGACGACTGCCAGAAATCTGGTTTCCGTAGGTGAGGAGATCGAGGGCGAGTTCGGTATTCCGATTGTAAACAAGAGAATTTCCGTTACCCCGATTGCCTTAGTCGGCGCAGCAGCCTGCAGAACGCCGGAGGATTTCGTGACGATTGCACGGACTCTGGACCGTGCGGCAAAAGAAGTCGGCGTCAATTTCCTCGGCGGCTATTCCGCTCTGGTAAGCAAAGGTATGACGACAGCAGATGAGCTTCTGATCCGTTCTATCCCGCAGGCACTGGCTGTTACGGATTTTGTCTGCAGCTCCATCAACCTTGGCTCCACCAAAACCGGTATCAACATGGATGCTGTCAAACTGATGGGTGAGATCATCAAGAAGACGGCGGAGGCAAGCAAAGAGAACAACTGCCTTGGATGCGCAAAACTCGTTGTTTTCTGTAATGCACCGGACGACAACCCGTTCATGGCAGGCGCTTTCCACGGTGTAACCGAGGCGGATGCCATCATCAATGTCGGCGTTTCCGGCCCTGGTGTTGTCAAACATGCTCTGGAAAAAGTACGCGGCGAGAACTTTGAGGTACTCTGCGAGACGATCAAGAAGACCGCATTTAAGGTAACGCGTGTCGGCCAGCTCGTTGCACAGGAGGCTTCCAAGCGGCTGAACATTCCGTTTGGTATCATTGACCTTTCCCTGGCACCGACTCCGGCGATCGGAGATTCCGTTGCGGATATCCTTGAGGAGATCGGCCTCGAGCACGCAGGTGCACCGGGAACGACAGCGGCGCTGGCACTTCTGAACGATCAGGTGAAAAAGGGCGGTGTTATGGCATCTTCCTATGTCGGCGGCCTCTCCGGCGCATTTATCCCGGTTTCTGAGGACCAGGGTATGATCAACGCAGTCAACGACGGTGCGTTGACCATCGAGAAGCTGGAAGCTATGACTTGTGTCTGCTCTGTAGGCCTTGACATGATCGCCATCCCGGGAGACACGAAAGCATCGACCATCTCCGGAATCATCGCAGATGAGCTTGCCATCGGTATGGTCAACCAGAAAACAACGGCAGTCCGCCTGATCCCGGTCATCGGAAAAGGCGTGGGCGAGACCGTAGAATTCGGCGGCCTCCTCGGCTATGCACCGATCATGCCGGTCAACAACTTCTCCTGCGAGGCATTCGTCAACCGCACCGGAAGAATCCCGGCACCGATTCATTCGTTTTAAAAACTAAAAAGACAGCTGAAAAGCCGGCAGTGATCCTGGATGAAAAGGATCACTGCCGGTCTTTTTTACCATCTGCGCAAATAAAAATAGTAATTTTAAGAAATGTATAGTATGATATATTACATACTGATAATTTTACTTGCAACCCATAAAAAGTGTAAGAAAAATGAATTATTACGGGGAACTTCAGCGGTAGCAGCCGTTGTTCTAGCAATACCTCTGCGAATGTGGATGTGAAGGCCGCCATAGAAAACACAAAGTATTATTTGAACAAAAACGGCAAAATGCAGACTGGCTGGCAGAAGATCGGTGGAAAATGGTATTACATGGATAAGAACGGAGCGCTGCAGGAATCTAAATGGATCAGCGGAATTTATTATGTAAAAGTCGATGGGCAGTCCGTTCGTCTGATGAAAGACCGGAAAGCTTTCCTTCCTCCCGGTAAATCGCACGGATCTGGTTCATGATGAGGTACAAAACAGACTGTTTCCTCAGATCTTTCGGTATGACCTCCAGTGCCTCATGGAACTTGCGCCTGTAATGTACCCAGCACCCTGCGATCTTCAGATCTCCAAAATATGATGTTCCTCAACTTCGACTTTTCAGGCACAAAGCGGTAACATCTGGATATGGCATCTGGAAGCTGTTTTCATTCTTTTTGCCGATCTGTTTTTTCTTTTTGGCTGCTCTTATTGGACAGCACGATCTGTTCCATCATCAGCTGCATCTTATCATTGCGGGTCTGTGTCTGTTTTGTCAGTGCCTCCATCTGATCCTGAAGACAGAGAAACAGAAGAAAATATATCTGCCGAAAGTCCATTTCCGTTTTTGATACACATCACTGGAACTTCGGGCACAGTTGCTGTTCTTTTTTTGCCTTTTAACGCTAAAAGGTAATGTTTTTCTTGTGTGCAGTAAAGTGTTAGAATATAATAAAACCAGTTTTTTTGCATAAGTTTAGGCGGAGAATCCTGCCGTAGCAGGATCCTTTCTTACGGTGTTATTTCACAGACGTAACCATAATAGTTTTACTGCAGGGGGGGGATAGAAAATGAAAACAAAAGAGATTCAGGAACTCTATCAAATAAAATTACATAGTATGGACACGATCCTGCATCAGATATCGCTTATGGATCAGGTGGAAAATGAGCAGGAGCTGTCAGAAATTATTCACTCTTTGTTGCAGGCGATTGGAAACTATACAGGGGCAGACCGGGTATATGTTTTTGACTGGGAAACCGATCAGAAGGACAGTCTGAGCAATACATTTGAATGGTGTGCCGATGGAGTGGCACCAGAGATAGATAACCTTCAGGCAATCCCGGTCAGTTCGATGCCGAACTGGGTGAAACGATTTGAAAACAAGGAAGTAATCGTGATTCATGATCTGGAAGCGACAAAAAATTCTGAACCGGAAGAATATGAATTGTTAAAAACACAGGAAATATGTTCCTTGATTGCGGTGCCGATTTATGCCAATCATCAGATGAATGGATTCATCGGGGTAGATAATCCTGATTTGAGGCAGAATGAGATTTCCATTACACTGCTGTCTGATGTTGGCGGACATCTTGGATGTGTGAGGGAAAATCTGAAAAGTACGGTACTGTTGAAAAAGGCTCTTGATGAGGCGACAAAGAGGTCAGAGATTATTGCCGCAATTGCTACGTTGTATGTAACAATCGTACAAGCCAATGTTAAAGAGCGGACATATGAGCTTTTGAAAGGCCATGACCTTGTGCAAAAAATCCTTGGACAAAAGGGGAAAATTGATGATGTTATGGAAAGGCTTCCAACAGCATTTGCCGCCCAGGAAGAGAGAGAAAAATACCGGGAGTTTCTTGACTTTGATACATTGACAGAGAGACTTCGTAATACGAATTTTGTTTCGATTGAATTTATGGGAGTAAACGGAGAATGGCGGCTGGCCAGATTTATTGTAAAGAGCAGAGATGCACATGGAAACGCTGTGGATGTGCTTTATGTCGTACGAGATATTACGGAAGAAAAATCACGGGAACTCATGTATCAGAAACAGCTTAAGGAAAGCATGGAAGATGCTCATCGCGCGAATCTTTCAAAAACAGCCTTTCTCCGGCGTATGAGCCACGATATCCGTACACCGCTAAACGGAATCGTGGGGATGATCCATATCGCTGAAAAATATAACAATGATGTGGTCAAGTTAAGGGAATGCAGGAAGAAGGTACTTCAGTCCGCCGATTATCTGCAAAATCTGATCAACAATGTCCTGGATATCAGCAAACTGGAATCCGGTTCCCTTGTGTTGGAACATAAATCCTTTGATCTGGCAGAACTGTTAAGGAATAATCTGACGGTTGTTGCAATGAGTGCTTATGAGAATGGTGTAAGATTTGAAGGCGGCGTGGAAGCAAGCACAATCCGCCACAGATATTTGATTGGAAGTCCGGTACATCTGAGCAGGGTTTTAATGAATCTTTCTTCCAACGCGATTAAATACAATCATTTTCATGGAACAGTGAATGTTCATTGCGAAGAATTATCGGATGATGGGAATATAGCTGTTTTTCAGTTTGTATGTTCAGATACCGGTCTTGGTATGAGTGAAGAATTTCAAAAACATGCGTTTGATGCTTTTGCGCAGGAAGGCAAACAGTCAACTACAACATTCAGTGGCTCCGGTCTGGGACTTTCGATTGTCAAAGATATTGTTGAACGGATGGGTGGAACGATAGAACTGGAAAGCGAAGAAAATGTAGGAAGCACGTTTACGGTTACGGTTCCATTTGAAATAGATTATTTGGTTGAAATAATGATTCACAGAAGGACAGCTACTCACAGGATATGGATCTGTCAGGAAAACGGGTGCTTCTTGTTGAAGATAATGTCATTAATATGGAGATAGCCCATGCAATCCTGGAGGAGGAGCATCTGAACATTACAGAAGCGAAAAACGGAAAAGAGGCATTTGAAATATTTCAGAATTCCAGGTTGGATGAGTATGATGTCATCATCATGGATGTGATGATGCCGGTCATGGATGGGCTGGAAGCAACAAAAGCAATTCGTATGCTGGAACGTGAAGATGCCAAAAAGATTCCAATCATTGCCATGACGGCAAATGCTTTTGAGGAAGATCGGAAAGCATGTCTGGAGGCCGGGATGAATGAACATATTGGAAAGCCGATTGATATTCCGCAATTAAAAAGAGTGATCACAAAACTGCTGACAAAAAAGGGGGTAGTAAACGACAAAAACATAATCATTCATTGAAATTAAGAAAAACTATAGTAATTTTATTAGGACTTTTGATATTTAGCAGTCACCCTGGCAGGGTGCAAAAACACAGATAACACGAAAGAAGAAACCGAAAAGCCTGTTATTACCCTCGGCAGTGACAACTATCCACCATACAATTATCTGAATGAGGATGGTGTACCGACAGGAATTGATGTAGAACTGGCTACGGAAGCATTCAAAAGAATGGGATAACAGGTGAAGGTTGTCCAGATCAACTGGGAGAAGAAAAAAGAACTGGTGGAGAGCGGCGAGATTGATTGTATCATGGGCTGTTTTTTCTATGGAAGGACGTCTTGACGATTACCGCTGTCCAGTCCACAACCAAACCGGAAAGCATCTTTCTGAACCGGACGGATGAGAGGATCCCAAAGCTGGGAAATCTGATCATCCTGGGACACCGGGAGCTGATCTATACGTTTTCTGGGAAAAGGATATGTAG
>ENA-OQKW01000399-OQKW01000399.1-human-gut-metagenome-genome-assembly--contig:-NODE-399-length-10873-cov-2.682673_pt1 | contig 10873 bp, 7 predicted proteins | sample MGYA00242657_ERZ504815 | MGnify/ENA primary metagenome ERZ504815 (study PRJEB26092, sample SAMD00036404) | human gut metagenome | host: Homo sapiens | study: EMG produced TPA metagenomics assembly of... | reverse complement strand
TATTTGTTCGTTTTTTGCGGGTCTTTTTCCAATGAGTTTCTAGTTAATTGTACTTGTTCCATTGCTTGAGACAAGGATACACGGGCTGTCTGCACTTCCAGATTTACATGGTCACTTACTTGGTGCAGATTATCAGTCGCGGCACCGATCTGGAAAGAGGCTGCCCGTTTTTCGTTGCGTCGTTTCCCCCATTCAAAAATAGGTACAGATAACTTAGCATAAACGGCATAGTTGGGATCAAGGTCGGATTTAAAGTTATATCCTGGTGAAGAGTAACTTCCTTCTATGTCGACATACAGTTGCGGTTTATATTTTGAGTCAGTCAGTTTCTTTGAGCTTTCGGCTATGCCTATTTGGTCGTATGCTATTTTTAGTTCCGGTCGGTTAGAACCGTCTTGCTTCCATAACTGCTCATTCATTACGATGGAAGGAATGGTATCTTCCACTTCCGTTATTTCATGAAGTGCCGTGCCAATCAGTGAATTAAGTGCCATTCTTCCTGTTTCCAAACTGCTTTTTGCTTGGAGCAATTGGTATTCGGCTTCATTTAGTTTTACTTCTGCCATAAGCAAGTCTTGCGGGTCAACTAGTCCTGCTTCGACTCGCTCACGGATAGTTTTGGTGAGTGAGGCGATAGAGTTTCGATAGTCGGTAGCAACTTGCAGAAGTTCGGCACGGGCTACGGTATTCCAGTATTGCATATCGGTTTGGTAGCACAGGGCGGAACGAAAGTATTCCGCCTGATGTGCTGCCAGACTATGTTGATGTTTTGCCATCCGGATGGTTTCCAGCAGACGCCCGCCTGTATAGACCGGCTGTAATAGGGTAAGTGAGGCACCATATTTCATGTCCTTGCCTTCGAACGTCAGTGGGTTTTGCATACTGGGCAAGTCCAGAGTGAGCTGGATGGGGTTGCCGGTATATTGAAAGTTGGCGTCACCCGAAAGTTTGGGACGCAAATCTTTTCGGGCGGCTTTTTCCAGTTCGATACTTGCAGAGATGTGTTTATCCGCCGCCTTCAGGTCGTGGTTGTATTCCACAGCCATCGACCTGTACTTTTCCAATAAATCACTTTGTTGGGAGAAAGTAGCGGACGGAACACTAAAAATAAAGATAAACAGTATATTAATTCTTTTCATAGGATGCATATTTAGAATTACTCTTAATTTTATAAAACATGGCATATAATGCCGGGGTTACGAATAACGTTAGCAATGTGGCAAACGTCAGTCCGAAAATAATAGTGGCTGCCATACCGCCGAATGCTATATCGAACAACAACGGAACCATTCCTAAAATAGTAGTGGTCGCTGCCATAAGTACAGGTCTTGTTCTTGACACTGTAGCTTCTATGATGGCGGTATAAGGTGCGATTCCATTTCGGCGCTGTATATTTATTTCATCCAGTAACACAATCACATTTTTAATAATCATACCTAATAATCCCAGCCATCCGGCGATGGGGAAGAAGCCGAAATCGAATCCGGTGAGCAGCATACCTATGGCAACCCCGATAAGGGAAAGGGGAAGGATATACAGGATAATGACCGGTTGTCTGAAGTTACCGAATAATGCTACAAGAATTACAATGAGCATCAGAAAAGCCAAAGGAAAGAACTTGGCAATGGCCTGCATCGCTTCGCCTTGGTCTTTGTATTGGGCATCCCAGAAGAAGGTATATCCTTCGGGCAATTCTATTTCTTCTATCTCTTTTCGTATTTCTCCGTGTACTTCCGCCATGGTGTGTCCCGGTTTTACTCCACACATGGCTGCCATGGATAACTGACGGTTATAAGTACGTATTTGCGGAAATTCCCAAGTGGTTTCAATTTTTTCGTTACTTGTGACAGAGGTGCCGAATGCTCCCCGTTCCAAACAGAGAAATCCCCTAAAGATCGCTCGTCTGTAATATGAACCCCTTCCGATTTTAGTAATACAGGTACTTTCTTTTCATTATCCCGATAAATTCCTACAGGAGTTCCATCACTGATAGACTTGACGGATTGCATCATTTGTGCTTTGGTGATACCTAGTGCTCCGGCTTTTACCGGATCGTAAACAGGGCGGATCATTAAACTCATGTTGCCCCATTCGTTGCGGGCGTCCGCTACTTTGGGATTGCGGCGCATGATTTCTATTGCTTTCCCTGCCAGTGAATCTAGTACAGCAGGATCCGGTCCTAGAAAACGGGCTTCGATGACGGCTTCTGTCAAAGGGCTAAGCTCGAATTTGTTCACTTTTATCAGGGGTTCGGGATATTTCTGGCGGATGGAGTCTTGCAGTAGCGCATGTAATTCCTTTGAATCTTTGGAGGTCTTGCATTTTACCAGTATTTGTGCATAATTGGATTGAGGACCGAAAGATACATTGGATAAATAATAGCGGGGTGGCGTGCGACCTATGTAGGTAGAAACCATTTCTGTTTCTTCGTGTCCGCGTATATAGTCTGCCAGACTGCTTGCCATGCGGTCTGTTTCGTTAATGTTTGTTCCTTCGGGCAGCCACATATCTACGGTAAAGTATTGTTTTTCCAGTGCGGGTACGAATACTTTAGGAATAAATTTGAAACTCCAGGCAGAGAGTATCAGCATAATGGCCAGTGAGCCGATGGTGACCGACCGGTGGCGGAGCACCCAATGTAAAGCATTGCGGAAACGGTTGTAATATTTTCCGTCGAACAGTGCCGCTTTCAGTTCCTCGGGACGTGGGCGGCGGACAAATTCCTGTATAAAGAAAGGTGTCTGTGTCAGTGCGAACACCCAGCTGAACATCAGGGATACTCCGATAACCACGACTAATGAGGATAACAGTTCACCTGTGATATGTGGTGAATAATAGATAGGAAGGAAAGTAAGAATAGCGATTACGGTTGCTGCCAACAAGGGCAGGGCGGTAGTCGAGCAAGCCTGCATGATGGCTACACGTTTCCGCATTCCACGCTCCATATTGATTAAAGCGGAGTCTGACACAACAATGGCATTGTCTACCAACATCCCCATGGCGATAATGATGGCGGCCAGTGACATTCGCTGGAGTGCGATGCCGCAAGCCATCATGACAATGAGAGTGGCGAAGATGGAAAAAAATCAGTCCGCTACCTATCAGCGTGCCATTCTTGAACCCGATGAAAAATAATAGAATGGCTATAACAGTTAAAACGGAAATGATGAGATTCAAGACAAAGCCTTGATTGGCAACGGCTGATTCATATCCTTGATCGTAGATAGAGGTCAGTTCATATCCTTCAGGCATGGATTGGGATAATTCGTCAATGCGTTTTTTCACAGCTTCTGCCATATCCACTACATTTCCGGTGGGGACGGTGGAGATGGCAATACCTATGGCCGGATTACCGTCAATGCGCATCAGATTGCTGGCAGGTGTCTGATAACTTTCTTCTATTTGTGCAATGTCGGCAAGGCGGAAATGTTCACCGGAGCGTGATACGATAGTCAGGTTTCTTATATCATCTAATGAATAAAAATTTCCAGTGGATTCAATGCGCAGCCGATTTTGTCCGGCATCAATACCTCCGGCATCTACCACTTTGTTTTGTGCTTCGAAAGCGCGGGCTATATCCGAGGTCGTAATTCCGCTTTGTGCCATGACGGATGGGCTGACAGACACGTCAATGGTAGGTGTCTGTATTCCGTAGATTTCTATTTTAGCAACATCTTTTATTTTCAATAGTTCGTTTTTGATAATCTTGGCTTCGTCTTCCAGTTCCCGATAGGTATGGCTCTTTCCAGTCAGTCCATAGAAAACTCCCAATACATCTCCAAAATCATCGTTAACAACAGATGGACCTGCTCCGGCGGGAAGTTTGCTTTGTACATCATTTACTTTACGGCGTAATTTGTCCCAAAGTTGTTGCATTTCGTCTGCTCGGATTTCCTTTTTTACATAAACGGTTATTTTTGAAAGTCCTGTTCGGTTTTCTGTTTTCAGATAATAAAGTTCACCAAGAGATTGGATGGATTCTTCCAGAACATCTGTTACTTGAGATTGTACCTCGGAGGGGGATGCTCCGGGATACGGAGTCAGTACGAGTGCTTGTTTGATGGTAAAGGGGCGTCTTCCAGTTTTCCCATTTTGATATAGGAGAACAGCCCACCGGCCAATATCAATACCAACAGCAAGATAGTGACTGCTTTCTTCTGTAGAAAATATTTTACGAGTTTCATGATTGTTTATTTCTGTGATATTATTCGTTTTCTACACTTATTTTCATTCCATCCGATAGGAAGCGGAGCCCACTGTTTGCTACAGTTTCATCAGGATACAAGCCTTCGGTGATAGATACATAACCGTTTGGCAATAGATCCCCTTTCTTTACTTTTCTCTTAGTTACTTGTTGGGTTTTGGAATTTACTACCCATAAATAATCTCCTTCTGTAGGGCGATGGCAAAGGGCTGTTTGAGGGATGGCTGCTCCTTGGGAAAGAGTTGAAACGGAATGGGTATTTAGGCTTGCTTTACCAGACATACCTGCCAGTAATTTCCCTTCTTTATTGGGAAGTAGAGCGGTCAGCAGATAAGAGAGGTTATTGCGGGTAGTCCCTTTGGAAATTTCCATTATCTTAGCATTATATACTTTATCGGGTTGGGCGTCAAATCGTACTTGTATTGTATCTAGTGCTTGCGCTGCACGGGCAATGTCTTGAGTGACATAAATCTCCAGTTTAAGTTGGTCTATATCAATAAAAGAAATGATGGGCTGGGTTGCTTTCACGTCTTGTAAATTTCTCTATATATACTTCACCCACATAACCATTGAATGGAGCGATAAGGCGTGTGTCTTCCAGTTCATAGGAAGCTGTATTGAAAGTTGTTTTTGCAGTGATATAGTCTGCTTTTGCTTTTTCATAAGTACTTGCAGAAACATTTCCTTTGTCGTATAACTTTTGTATACGTTCGAATTCCGCTTTTGCCTGATGGTAGATTGCTTCGGCACGTTCTTTACGGATGCGGAAATCGCGCGGATCTATTTCGGCTATGATGCTGCCTTGTTGGTATCGGTTACCTGCGTATACATCGAAACGGTCGATGGGACCGCCTACTCGGAAAGATAACTCGGAAGTGCGAAAAGGTCGGGCAATAAAAGAGAATTCTTTGTCACCCTGATGTGAAACTGGAACAGCTTGTGTTGTTTTTACAATAAGGTCTTGTTTTTTATCATTGCCTTCGGCAGCACAGGAAGAAAGTAGTGCGGCAAGGCTTAATAATAGCATGGAATGTACGTTTATCTTCATATTTTGTCTTTTAAGTTTGAGCAAAAATAAAGATTGAAGGGAGAACAGATGGGGAAGAAAAATGCTGAAGCCGGAAAAAGAAGACCGGAAAAAGGGAAAAATGCATCCTGAATAATTTTATCAATGAAGTAAAAAAAAGATTTATTCAGGCAACTTTTTATACAGAATAGCTGTTTTTATCAGTAAGATGATTAACTATAAACTCTAAAGAATAAAGCGTATGTATTTTATTTGGTACATTATTATCGGAATTATTGCTGGTTTTGTTGCCGGTAAGTTGATGAGAGGGGGAGGTTTCGGTCTCTTTATTAATTTATTGGTTGGTATTGTTGGTGGTGTCCTGGGCGGCTGGGTATTCAGTTTGTTTGGTATTGCAGCAACTGGTATTATTGGCAGTCTTGTTACCTCTATTGTGGGAGCTATATTATTGTTGTGGATTGTTTCTTTGCTCAAGAGGTCTGATATTTCTTGAATTATAAGAGTAAAAAAGAACCGTCCTGACGACACGCTTGCCGGGGGCGGTTCCTAACCAAACAAATCAAAAAATATAAGTATATTAACTAATTGCTTCCACCTCCTAAGGCACGGTAAAGCATGATATGCAGTTTACAAGATTCCACATTCAGAGCGATACGTTCCAATTCACAATCCAGGAAACGTTCATCGGCCGACAGTACATCCAGATAGCCTGCGAATCCTACTTTAAACATTTCATTTGCATTATAAATAGATCGATGATGGATACGGCTTTCTTCTTCTTTCAACTTTTTGCGCTGGTGCATTTGCGATGATGCAGTAATGAGGTTTAATACTTCTTCATAGGCTTTTAATACCGTATCGTGATATCCTAACAAAGCGATGCGTTGCTGGCTTTTCGCATCATTCCATAATGCACGTATAGTATTTTGTTTGAATATAGGTGCTGTGATACCTGCACCGAGATTGTAAACCAGGGATGCAGGAGCAGTAAACCATTTATCCAGATCAAATGCGTTAAAACCTCCGTTTCCTCCAATCACGATGGATGGGAAGAAAGCTTTTCGCGCTGCAGATACGTCGGATTTACTAGCTAATAACTCCAGTTCGGCAGCCTTTATATCCGGGCGATATTGCAAAAGTTGTGACGGGATTCCTGCATCTGTGGGAAACTCATAACTACATGCAGTTTCAAATGACACTCGTTTCACCTTGAAAGGCAGTCGTCCTAATAAGGTGGCGATGGCACGTTCCTTTTCACTTATTTGCTGTTCGTTTGCAAGCAGCATTTCTTCCAATTTAAGGCGTCGTGACCGGAATTGGTCTACAGAAAGTCGGGTTACTTCACCTTCTTTCATCAGTTCATCGGTTAAATTATAAGCATCTCTGGCTGTTAGGATGGCTTCGCGTAGCACATATCGCTGTTTATCCAGTCCTATTAATTCAAAATAGTGTGTACCTACTTCTGATATCAATAAGGTGCGTGCCAGACGCATAGCTTCTACAGACTGCATCCAGCGGGATACGGCCGATCGTTTTTTATCGGTTAGCTTACCCCATATGTCAGCTTCCCATTGAAAATTGAGTCCTAGGTTGAAATTCCGGTAGGGATCTGGAATATGTTTGTCTTTTTCTAAATCGGGAGTGTTGGTGGTGCTGTTACCAACTCCGTCCATAGTGTACTCGCCAAAACGTTGTACTCCACCATCAATGCCTAATGAAAGATCGGGCAGCAGCGCTCCTTTTCCTACTCGAACTTGTGAACGGGCAATGGATATCCGTTCTATAGTTTGAAGGAATGAATGATTGTTATTTAACGCTTCGGCTATATAACTTTGCAATAACGTATCTGGAAAAAATGTTTTCCATGACATGGAAGAGATAGTAGTGCTGTCCGTTTCCCTATCCATATAGAACTCGGGTAACTCTATCTTTTCTGTCGGAGTAAGGGAAGGGGCTTTGCAACTTACCATAATCAGACAGAAAGCTCCTATTATTAAACCTGTTTTGTTTATATTGTTATTTTTCATCTTCTTCATCATAGCTGACTTTATTACGGTTAAGATGTGCAGACCAACTCTCGAAAACAAGGTAAAGTCCAGGTACAAGGAAGATTCCTACGAATGTACCGATAAACATACCTCCGGCGGCAGCTGTTCCGATAGAACGGTTGCCCAAAGCACCGGCTCCGCTTGCCATTACCAACGGGATTAGTCCGCATATAAATGCAAAGGATGTCATCAGGATGGGGCGCAGACGGCTTACGGAACCTCTAACGGCAGCATCAAAGATGCTCATTCCCTGTTTGCGGTACTGGTTGGCCATTTCCACAATAAGAATGGCATTTTTGCCTAGCAGACCAATCAACATTACCAAGGCTACCTGGGCATAAATATTATTTTCCAAGCCTGCCAGTTGCAGGAAAAAATAAGAACCGAAGATACCTGCCGGCAATGAAAGTATGACGGGAAAAGGCAGTAACAGACTCTCGTATTGTGCTGCCAGCAACAAATAAACAAACAGCAGGCAGATACCGAAAATAAGAACGGTTTGTCCACCCGAATCTTTCTCTTCACGAGTAACTCCTGACCATTCTATATCATAACCGCGAGGTAATGTCTCTTTGGCAATTTGTTCCACTGCTTCGATAACCTCTCCTGAACTGACTCCTTCGGCAGGTTCACCTGTAATCAAGGCCGAGGTGAACATATTGTAGCGTGTAATCTGGTTAGGACCGAATATACGGTCCATCGTCATAAAGTTAGAGTAGGGTACCATATTCCCGTCCTTGTTCTTGGCATAGAACTTATACAGATCTTCAGGATTCATACGATACTCTGGAGAAGCCTGTAACATCACCTTATACATTTGTCCGAAACGAATAAAGTTGGATGAGTAGAAACTGCCGATATAGGATTGGAGTGTTTCCATGGATTCATTTAGATTTACTCCTAATTTAGCTGCTTTAGCAATATCCACTTTCAGCAGATATTGTGGAAAATTAGGATTGAATCCTGAGGTTGCTCCCACAATGCGCGGATCTTCATTCAGTTTTTCTACTAATGTATTGGCAACATCGGCAAATTCTGCAAAGCTGCCTGCTGTTTTATCTTGTAAACGAAGTTCGAAGCCGCTGGCATTACCGAATCCCGGAACTGTAGGAGGCAGGAAGAACTGAATATCCGCATCTTTGATATGCGAGGTGCGGTCTTTGTATATCTCTATAAGTTCGGCTGCTGTTTGATCGCGTTCACTCCACGGGGTGAGATTAATCATACCCATACCGAAATTGGCACCTTCCGTTTCAGTCATCAAACTATAACCTGCTAATGTGGAGATGCTTTCAATTTCTTTGAAAGGAAGCAATGCAGCTTGTACAGCGTTCAAGGCTTTTTCGCTGCGTTCCAATGTTGCTCCCGGAGGCGCATCTACATTGACATAAATCATACCTTGGTCTTCATTGGGAATAAAGCCTGAAGGAAGTACCTGGCTCATGCCGAAAGTGGCAAGGAAGAAAATAATCAGTGTGGCATAAGTGATTATTTTCCGGCTCAAATACTTGTGTAATCCGATATTGTATTTCTTTTCAAAGCGGTCGTACCGGCGGTTGAAAAAATAAAAGAAACGACGTAGCCATCCTGCTTTTTCTTCTTTTTCCATCAGCGGGTTTCAGTAACAAAGCACATAGGGCAGGCGAGAGGGTCAATGCGTTTATTCCTGAGATAACAATGGCTACCGCCAGTGTCAATGAGAATTGCCGATAGAAAATACCTACAGTTCCCTGCATGAAGCCCACCGGAACAAAGACTGCCGACATGACTAGCGTGATGGCAATAATGGCTCCACCGATTTCATTAATAGCTGCTACAGATGCTTTATAAGGAGAGAGTTTCTCATGATGCATCTTTACATGGACAGCCTCTACGACGACTATTGCGTTGTCTACTACAATACCTATTGCGAGCACAAGGGCGAATAAGGTCAACATATTTATGGAGAAGCCCAGCATTTCCATAAAAAAGAATGTACCGACCAATGAAACTGGTACGGCGATAGCCGGAATTAAGGTGGAACGGAAATCTTGTAAAAATATATACACCACAATAAATACCAGTATGAATGCTTCGAGCAGTGTCTTCAGCACTGACTGTATGGAGGCGTCAAGAAAGCGTGATACGTCATAGGAGATATTGTAATCCATGCCAGGCGCAAAACTGCTTTCTTTGATTTCTGCCATTTTGGTTTTAATATTTTGGATGACTTCCCTTGCATTGGAGCCAGGGCGTTGTTTGATCATAATAGATGCCGATGGCCTTCCGTCGGTCATAGAGGTCATGTTATAATCTTCAGAATCGAATTCAATAGTGGCAACGTCTTTCAGACGTAGCAGTGAACCATCGGGAAGAGCTTTCAATACAATCTCTCCATATTCTTCTGCTGTGCTGAACTTTCCGGTATATTGTAATACATATTGCAGTTGTTGGGGTAATTTGTCTGAACTGATACCTGTCTTGCCGGGTGCTGCTTCTATGTTTTGATTACGGATGGCTTCAGTTACATCTTGAGGTACCATGTTGTAGGCGGCCAGCCGATTAGGATTCAACCATACACGCATGGCATAATCACGGCTACCCATGATTTCTACCAAGCCTACACCGTCAATACGTTTTAATTCGCGCAAAATATTGATATCGGCAAAGTTATAAACAAACTTTTCGGTATGTGCACTGTCCGTACTCATGATGTTCAAGTACATCAACATACTGTTTACTTCTTTTTCTGTAATAACTCCGGCACGGATTACTTCTTCAGGCAATTCGTCTAGTACGGTAGTCACACGGTTCTGTACATTTACGGCAGCTACGTCCGGATCGGTTCCCACTTTAAAATAGATAGTAGTAAGGGACATACCGTCGTTGGTACAAACAGTGGTCATGTAGGTCATGCCGGGTACTCCGTTGATGGCACGCTCTAACGGGGTGGCGACTGTTTTAGACATCACATCGGCACTAGCCCCGGTGTATCGGGCGGTTACCGTTACAGATGGGGGTACGATATCGGGAAACTGAGTGATGGGCAGTGTCAAAATAGACAGTACGCCCAAGCAGACGATAATGACGGAGATTACTCCTGAAAGTATCGGTCTTTTTATAAATAGCTTAAACATAAACTGTCCGTTTTATTTTACGATAGGTTGTTTTAATTCAACTTCTTTTCTGATTGCTTCCATATCAATGGTATCAGTCTTGATGGTAATGCCATCCTTCATCATTTGCACTCCCTCGTATACGATGGCAGTATTAGGAGTGAAATCTTGTGTCACGTAGTAATTATTATAGCGTTCCAGCGGTTGAAAACTGCGTACTTTTACTACACTGGTACTATCAACGGTATACACATAGGTGAAATCTTGAATTTCGAATGTTGATTTCTGGGGAACTAGACAGATGTTGTCCATTTGAGTCATCATACGCACTTTTCCGGTCACTCCATGTTTCAGCAGTCCGTCCGGGTTCGGAAAACGAACACGGAAGGCGATGGAGCCGGTTCCTCGTTCAAAATCACCTTCTACTGTTTCCAACGTGCCTTTGTGGGAGTAGATGGAACCGTCTGGCAAAATCAGTTCCACATTATTTTCTTCGTGT
>ENA-OQKW01000398-OQKW01000398.1-human-gut-metagenome-genome-assembly--contig:-NODE-398-length-10892-cov-2.694101_pt1 | contig 10892 bp, 8 predicted proteins | sample MGYA00242657_ERZ504815 | MGnify/ENA primary metagenome ERZ504815 (study PRJEB26092, sample SAMD00036404) | human gut metagenome | host: Homo sapiens | study: EMG produced TPA metagenomics assembly of... | reverse complement strand
AAATCTGATTGGCTGGTAAATCACCTGTTCGTCAGTGGTAAATGGCAGTCCTGCTTTCATCAGTGCTGCGCCTGTGTAATACTTTTCCGGTTGCAATGTCTTTCGTAATGCAGATCTGCATCCAGTCCCTGAGGATAGAAAAGATAGATATACGGATTAGCTTCGCTGTGGAGTCTTACGCCACATACAACTGTCTCTTTTTGTCCTTGGATACGAACTGCCAGAGTACATGGTTGTTGTTTTCAAATGGATTTATCAGACGATAGTAATCTCCGGACTGTACCAGATGCTCGATTTCTTTGTATTTCAGAATCTGCTCTCTGGCTGTCTTTTGTCTTCTTCGGACATCTTCATCAGATCCAGTTCATAGCCAAATGTACCGGATGATGCAACCGTTCCTCTTGTCTCGAATGGTGTGATCCTGCCGGACTGGTGGTTCGGGCATACGCTGACATGAGCCCCCATTGCACTTACCGGATATCCGAAAGAAGTACCGTACTGGATTTTCAGTCTGTCAATAGCATCAGTGTTATCGCTGCACCAGATCTGCGGAGAATAATAGAGCATTCCTGCATCAAATCTTCCGCCGCCACCTGAGCAGGATTCAAACAGGAGATTTGGATATCTCTGCACAAGGCTTTCCATCATTTCATATACTGCAAGTACATATCTGTGATAAACCTCTCCCTGGCGTTCTTTTGGAAGTGCTGCGGAGAATACGTTGTCTACACTGCGGTTCATATCCCATTTTACATAATCTGCCTTGCATGCATCCAGAACTTTGAAAATCTGGTTCATGATATGGTCACGGACTTCTTTTCTGGTAATGTCCAGATTGAGCTGATGTCTGCTCCGATTCATAGCACGTCCCGGAATCTTCAATGCCCAGTCCGGATATTCTCTGTAGAGATCACTGTCCTCGGAAATCATCTCCGGCTCTACCCAGAGACCGAATTTCAGTCCAAGTCCGTGGATTCTCTCTGCAAGTGCAGGAAGTCCACCTTTGATCTTCTCTTCATTTACTTCCCAGTCACCAAGTGCGCACCAGTCATTATCTCTTTTGCCAAACCATCCATCGTCCAGAACAAACATATCCAAGCCGATGTTCCTGGCTTCTTCTGCAATATGATACAGTTTGTCTGCATCAAAATCAAAATAGGTAGCTTCCCAGTTGTTTACGAGGATTGGTCTTGGCTGTTCTACGTATTTGCTGCGGATCAGGTTGTTTCTGTATGCATCATGATAAATGCGAGAAAGTTTTCCAAATCCTTCTGCGGAATATGACATAATCACTTCCGGAGTTTCAAATGTGTCACCTTTTTCCAGTGTCCATGCGAAATGATATGGATGGATTCCCATTACCACACGGGTATGTCCTACCTGATCTACCTCTGTCTCAAATGTAAAGTTTCCACTGTAAGCCAGTGCATATCCATAGCAGTTTCCATATGTTTCTTCTGTGTTTCTGTCGCAGAGGATTACAAATGGGTTATGATGATGACTGGAAGTGCCGCGAATACTTCCTACAGACCAGTTTGCATGACCCAGATGTGTTCTTTCCATCTGACGTTCTACGTTATGTCTGCCATAGAAATGAACTGCATCCATTTCTCTATATTCAAAATACCATTTCCTATAGACATTGCTTTCTTTTACTGTAACAGGTGTCTCACCAGTCTGTTCCAGACGAACTGCTCTGGTGATCACATCCAGATGTTGGGAATACACTGTAGAGAAGATGTGCTTTCAGTCCGCTGACACGGTCTGTCAAAACAATTTCCAGTGTCTCTGCCTCATCTTCCTTTGCAAACATTGCAGGAAGCCCTTTCAGGCTGTACTTTCCTTTTGTGATCTCATAGGACTCAAATTTCAGATTTGCAGTATCACTGCCGTCTGCCTGCTCAGTCTCCAGACCATTGATACGATAATCACCATTTCCATATGCAGTATATTCCTGTGGCAGGGTATCTAATGAAAATGTTTTGTCCTTTTCTGCTTCATAAGGATTTCCTGAAAATCCTCTGTCCACACATACGATCCTGTCTGTGATCAGTGCATCGCCTACCGGACTTCCATAATACAGATGAACCAGAGTATCATACTCTCTTACCTGCATCTGATAAGTGCTGTGCTCTGTTCTCAGGTCGAATACTTTCTCTGCCTCGTGATATTTGATCCATTCCATACTCTGTACCTCTCATTTCTTTGTTCTTTCTATTTTATAGATGTTCTATCTATTTTTTATGTAACCAGGTATCGCTGTTTGTTTCGGTTAAAACGCGTACTGATCAGGTTCTGTGTCCACGTAGTGATGTCCCTCTTCCTCCTCTTTGAAGTAGGGCTTGAACAGTTTCCACATAAACCAGGAATCTGCATAGGCTGTCAGGGAAAATCCCACCATCAGCCAAATCAGCAGATATACCGGGAAAAGTTTTGCATCTACAAGTGTCATGGTCATTGGCAGTATCGTGATCACTGCCACTGCTATCGCATAACCTATATGTTTAACCGCAAAATAAAATGCGTTTGTGATCAAAGTCATTGTTTTGTTTTCAAATGCTGCAACTGTCGGGAATATGTACAGTGCAATGGCAATCAGCGGAATACATACCGCCAGAATCACGTAATTGAAAATCTGTGGCATGGAACCAGGCATAGTTACCAACGATTCTTTCTCCATATAAAGAAATACTGCAACTGCTGCCATCAGGATCCAGATCAGAGTTGACTGTTTGAAGTTCTGCTTAAAGCTTTTAAAAAAATCATGAAATACCCGGATATCTCCATCCTTGTGGAGTTTTAATGTACAATAATACAAAGCAGTGGTGGATGCCCCTGCTGTAATAACAGGAAGAGAGCACACGATCCATAGTAAATTCAATGCAATTAACTGACCTAAAAATCCAAATATCCTGTCATAAAGACTTCCTGGTTTCATTTTTTATTACCCCTTCCTTTTTCTATCTTAATGATTTTGTCCTGACTTTCACCTTTACAGATGATTCAGCAATCAGATATCCAGTTTCAGGCAGCCTTCTGTTATTCTTCTCTTTCCAGTTGTATAACAAAATTCTGCCTGTATAGTTCAGGGGAAATGTCCCGAACCTCCCGGATTCTTCTTTTATTTTTTTTAACTTACAGCTTACCACCAGATGTTGCAATACCTTCAATGAACTGTTTCTGGAAGATCAGATACAGTACGATCATCGGGATACATGCAAGCAGAGATGCTGCCATCAGCTGCGGATAATTGTTGGTGTACTGTCCCTGCATTTTTGCAAGTGCTGCTGACAGAGGCATTACATCTTTGTTACAGATCAGAGGCCACATCAGATCTTTGTATGCAAATACTGCTGTGAAGATTCCCAGTGCCACCATAGAAGAACGTGTCAGAGGAGCCATGATGAACAGGAAGGTCTGACCGATGTTACATCCGTCAAGACGTGCTGCCTCTTCCAGATCTTTCGGAAGTCCCATATAAGCCTGTTTGAGGAGAAATGTACCAAAATGCAGTAACAATACCGGGAAATACCAGGGCAAAAATGGTATTGAGCATTCCCATTTTACTTACCATTAAGTACTGCGGGATAAATAAAGATCTGTCCAGGAACCATCATCTGGAAAAGTACCAGAGAGAACATCAGGTTTTTACCTCTGAAGTTCAGACGTCCAAATGCATAGCCTGCCAGTGTTGCTGTCAGAACCGCACATACAACACGACCCAGGATCAGAAGTAAGGTATTGATATACAGATGTAAGAAATCCATATTTGCGCTTACTTCTCTAAAACTGTCCCATCTCCATGTAGACGGGAGGATTACGAACGGGTTGACAGAAGTTGCCTCTGTCATGGTTTTGAAAGCTGTCAGGATCATCCATAAGAAAGGAACCAGCATGGTAATAGATACCAGTATCAGGATAACATGGATCAGAACTCTGTTTGCTTTATCTCTTGCTGACATAATTATCCCTCCTTAGTTATAATGAACCCACTTCTTCTGCGCAATGTTCTGGAATACTGTCATGATCATAATCACAACCAGAAGAAGTACGACGATTGTTGAACCATAGCCTTTGTTATTCTGTACAAAGGAATTCTGGTAGAACAGATAAACAAGTGACTGTGTTTTGTAAAGTGCAGGATTGTTTCTGTCCATAACCATAAAGATCAGGTCGAATACCTGCATGGCGCCGATGACACGGGTAACCATTACAAAGAAGATGGTCGGCGAAAGCAGCGGGATTGTAATATGGAAGAACTGTTTCACACCAGTTGCTCCGTCAATGCTTGCTGCTTCATAATAATCTCTTGGGATTTCCTGCAAACCAGACAGGAAAAGTACCATATTGTAACCAATGATGGACCATACACCAATCACTGCGATCGCATAGACTGCAATCTTCGGATCAGAGATCCAGTTGATCTTTGTATGGAAAATATGGTTGAGAAGACCAAATTCTGAGTTAAACAGCCATCTCCATACCATGGCGATCGCAGCCGGAGCAGCAACCATAGGCAGGAAGAAAATAGTTCTGTAAACAGCACGACCTTTCATTTTACGGTTTAATAAAACTGCCAGTACAAGTGCGATGGCAATGGAAAACGGAACTTCCACAATGGCATATTTAAATGTATTTAATAATGCCTGCCATACTTCCGCATCGTGGAACAGCTTTACATAGTTGTCAAAACCAATGAAGATATTTCCCTTACCGAAATCTCCGGTCTTGAAAAAGCTCTCATAAATGGTCTTAAAAATCGGATAGATATTTAAGATGATCAGACCAAGCATTGTAGGAAGAATGAACGCCCATCCCCAGATGAATTCATTCCGCGCCTGACTGGTACCTTTTTTTGGATTTGCCACGGCTCTCACTCCTTCTTATCATAGAATTTTGTTGCTGATTTGAATGGAAAACTGCCGCATATCTGCATACCTGTTGTGACTTCTGCGATTATCACATGATCGGAATCTTTTCTGCGGCAGTCTTTTCCGTTTCTTATTTTTTATGAATGGTTTTGTTAAACATTAATTAATAGGACTCTTCTGCAATGGCATCATTCATAATAGTAACGATATTCTTGCATGCATCATCCATGCTTTCTTCATCATTCCATGGTTTCTTCAGTTCTTCGCACATTGGGGTCCACCATGCAAGTGTTGCATTTGTGTGTGGTCTGAATACGATATTGTCCATTGCATCCATGTATGGCTGTAAGTTGAAGCAGTCAACACTGTTAACCCATCCATCGGACATTCCTTCGTAAGCTGCCATTGTTACACCAAGGTCAGCCTGTTTCTGCTGCATATCTTTGGAACCGAACCACTCAATAAGCTGGAAAGCTTCGTCTGGCATATCTGTGTTTGCAGATGCTGCCCATCCAAGACCATTGTAAAGAGATACGCTCTCTCCTGTTTCAGCATCTTTCGGAAGTCTTGCCACATCACAGTGCTCTTTGATGTAATCGTTGTCTTTGAAAGCAGATACCATCCAGGATCCCTGAGAGATCATAGCTACTTTGCCGGATCCGAAGAGTACGTCTGTACCTGTTTCGGACATTGTAGATGCAGGAGGCATTACATTTTTAACGCATTTGTCAACGAATTCCATTGCCTTGATAGTATTAGGATCATCAAAACCGGATTTGTTATCATCTGTCAGTACACATCCGCCCATGGAGTAGATAATATTCATCCATGTATCCTGCTCGTTAGACGGGTTTGCTGCGAAACCATACTGGCTTCCGTCTTCTTTTGTAAGTTTCTCTGCGATATCATAGAATTCATCCCATGTCCAGCTTCCATCCGGATAGTCGATTCCTGCTTCATCAAACATATCTTTGTTATACCACATAGCGATTGTGTCGATATCCTTCGGTACTGCGTATGTTTTTCCGTCCCACTGATACATTTCTTTGATATCTTCCGGGAATTTGTCCATTTCCAGTTTGTCACTGTCTGCAACCTTGTCTGTCAGATCAAGTAAGATATCATTGGACATATATCTTACTGCTTCGTTGGAATGCATCCAGAATACGTCCGGCATGTCTCCGCCTGATGCACCTGCTTCAAGAAGTGTCCAGTAGCTGCTCCACTCTACTACCTGAAGTTCAGTTTTGATTCCGGTCTCTTTTGTAAACTCATCCATAATTTCTCCGAAGTCCGGCTTTCTGTCCGTTATCCCAGATTGCAACTGTCAGAGTTTTGTCTTTCGCCTGTGCGCTTACTGGTGCAAGTGCAGTAACTGTCATAGCACCGATCACTGTTGCGACTGTGTAGTTTTTTCATGTTTTTTCTCATATACATCCTCCTTTATTCGTCGTTTCGACGTGTTCCTTGTGATTCTTATTATACGTTTTTGTCTATTTTTTTAAATGGACTAATGAAATGAATTTATGTCATAATCGTTATGGAAAAACCGCTGAATTTATGGTAAAATGTCAACAACGACTTGAATTTATGCGTATTTGCAGGATATCAGTCCTTATGTCTTTATATCAACAATATCTGCAATCAAAGAAAATAGAAAAAGGAATTACCCAAATGCCAAATGTAAAATATACGGACAGCGCTACTTTCCGCTGTCTTGAAAACCTGAAAGAGGGCTCCCTTGATATCAGTCTGATCCATACGGGCAAAGAACACTGCCCGCCCGGACATATCTGTTCCATGCCAAGAGATGAGTTCATCATCCATTTTGTGCTGGACGGTACCGGATTCTATTCTGCCAGAGGTCAGACCTGGAGCCTTACTCCCGGACAGATGTTTGTAATTTATCCAAATGAACCAGTCACATACGGTGCTGATGAAACCAATCCCTGGACTTATGCCTGGATTGGTTTTCGCGGAATCCGAGCTCACTCAATGGTAAAAGAATGTGGATTTTCCAAAAATCAATTAGTACTTCCTGCACCGGATCAGAAAATAATCCTGAAACACATCGATTATATGCTGAATCATAAGCAGCTTTCCAAAGCCAATGATCTAAGGCGCCAGGCTTATCTGATTCTGTTGTTAGCCGAGCTTGCCGGCTTTCATGAAAAGCAGTCTGCACAGAACAAAAAAAATGCCAAATATGCCTACAGCACCAGTGTCTACGTGGAGCTTGCCATTGAATATATTAAAGATATGTATCAAAAGGGAATCGGGATTTCTGATATTGCAGATAATATCGGAATCAGCCGTGCCTATCTGAACAGTTCCTTTCAGAAAGAGCTTGGAATGTCCGCACAGACCTTCCTCATTGATTATAAGATGCATAAAGCAGCCAGTCTTCTGGTCAGTACCAGTCTGTCTGTTAAAGAGATTGCTAATAATGTGGGCTATGAAGACCAGCTTGTTTTTTCCAAGGCTTTTAAGAAGAAGTTTTGGAATGAGTCCGAAGAATTATAAGACCCATAAAGAAATGATGGATAAATTTAACGAAAAGCAGGTAGACGATCCCGTGTGATCGTTCTGCCTGCTTTTTGTTGATTTTTTATTTCTGTCTATTGCTTTTCGCAACCTCCATAAGGAGCTTACCTGATTCGGTTATTATTTTGCAGTTAAAACATAAATTCTGGATTCATAGTCTGTGCATGGTTCGTCTTCACTTGTAGGTTCACCTGCTGTACAGTCTGTGGTAAGCAGTCCCAGATTCATCAGCTCATCCCCGTAGTTTTCTGTTCCATTATACTCATTTCTGTAGATAAGATCCGGATCCAGTCCCTGAAGACGCACTCTGGTAAAATCTGCGTTTACTACATTTCTTTCCCTGTACCAGAATACCAGTGCTGTTTTTTTGTCCTCGCTGACTGTCATCCACGCTGTTTCATTGCCCTCAAAAGGACTCTTCAGTCTGTAAAAAGTTCCAAACTGGATCAGTTCTCTGTATTCTTTCATAAAAGTGATCTGCTGTTTTACTTCACTGATTTCCTCATCAGACAGTTTATTCAGATCCAACTCATATCCAAAGGTTCCGAAATAAGCTACGTTGGCTCTTGTATGTAACGGAGTTTTGCGGTTTAACTGATGGTTAGGCACTACAGATACATGGCTTCCCATGGAACTTACGGGATAACACATACTTGTGCCGTACTGGATTTTCACACGTTCTGCCGCATCTGTATCATCACTGGTCCATCCCTGTGGCGCATAATAAAGGATTCCCGGATCAAAACGTCCGCCACCGCTTGCGCAGGACTCAAAGAGAATCTGCGGAAATGCAGTATTTAACCGCTCATACAGATCATAAACTCCGAGAATATATCTGTGGAACACTTCTCCCTGACGGTCTGCAGGAAGTGCAGCTGAATAACATTCTGTAATACTTCTGTTCATATCCCATTTGATGTAGGAAACCTTCGCTTCTGAGAGAATTTTATACATCATCTCATAAATACAGTCCACTACTTCTTTTCTGGAAAAATCCAACACATACTGGTTTCTGCCATGACAGGAATGCCTCTGCGGTGTCTGCAGAATCCAGTCCGGATGTGCACGATAAAGATCTGAATCCTTGTTCACCATCTCCGGCTCAAACCACAGACCAAATTTCATACCCATCTCTTCAATCCTGTCTGCGATTCCCTTGATTCCCTGCGGAAGACGCTCTCTGTTTGCCACCCAGTCACCAAGTCCTGCATAATCGTTGCTTCGTGCACCGAACCATCCGTCATCCAGTACAAATAATTCAACGCCGCATTCCTTTGCCTTTGCTGCGATTTCCACCAGACGGTCCTCTGTAAAATCAAAATAAGTAGCTTCCCAGTTATTGTTAAGGATTGGCCTAGGACGGTCTCTCCAGTAACCTCTTGCCAGTCTCTTCTGATATAATTTATGGAAAGTCTGGCTCATTCCATTCAGACCCTTATCAGAAAATACTACTACTGCTTCCGGAGTCTGAAAGCTCTCACCACAGTCCAGCTTCCAGTCAAAATTCTGCGGATTGATTCCCACAGTGATGCGGGTTGTATCATGAGTATCCACCTCTGCCTGCATTCTGTGATTTCCGCTGTAGATCAGGCTGAATCCCATCACTTCTCCTGCATTTTCTGTTGCTGACGGACGTCGGAGCACAATAAAGGGATTATGTTCATGGGAAGAATTTCCTCTGATGCTTCCCACAGACTGGATTCCCTGCTCTAATCTGCGTTCTTTCACATGACGTTCTCTGGACCATGCACCTGAAAACTGCATCCACACATAATCCTTGTCCGGCAGATCAAGGCTGAGGCTCATTGCATTTAACAGATGTACTGATGATGTACCCTCGTTTGTAAATCTGGCACTTCTGGTGATGATTCCCCTCTGTGTAAAAATAGTATAAAGCAATTCCAATACAATTCCTGTTACTTCATCTTTCAATTTTACACATAAGGTCTGGGCTTCTTCTTCTTTCTCAGTATATGTAGCCGGAAGCCCCTGAAGTTTTGGTTTTCCAGCTGCAATTGTATAACTTACATAAGTAAAATCAGAAATCCTGCTGCCGTTTTCCTGAAGGATCTCCACTGCCGGATAACGGTAATCAGAACTACCATACACCGGATATTCCAGTTTCAGATGCTCCAGCGAAAATTTGCGGTTTTCCTCATAAACACAGGCTGTCATTGGTCGCTGCTTCATCTCAAGAAGATATGAAAAATCTTCTCTGTCATGGATTCTTTTCCCAAAATAGAGATTTCCAAGATGTCCATTTGGAAGCACACACATAATATAACTGATTTCATTGTTGTATAAATGGAATGTCTTTGAACTTTCGTGATAAATAATCATAATTTTTCCTTTCCGCATATCTGTTATTCGCTGATAATTCCAGAAAATAATGCAATTCAGATTACATTACTCTTTCATATCATTTAAGAAAACAGTCTGTCAAGTGGATGTTTATTATAATGCCAATGAACACTCATCAATCTTCTTTAATTCCTCTTCACTAAACGGTGCACTGTCAAGCACTTTCAGGTTCTCAAGAATCTGCTGTGGACGGGATGCCCCGATGAGAACGCTGGTTACGATTCCGTCGCGGAGAATCCATTTCAGTGCCATCTGAGCAAGACTTTCCCCTCTCTCTGCTGCAATTGCATTCAGACTGCGGATACTGTTAAGACGTTCCTCACTGAACTGATCTGCATGGAGAAAACGTCCGTCTGTGTTGACGCGGCTGTCCTTTGGAATTCCATTCAGATATCGGTCTGTGAGCATTCCCTGGGATAACGGGCTAAATGCAATAATTCCCTTTTTCCTCTCTGCTGCAGCCTGTTTCAGGCCATTTGTCTCGATGGTACGGTTAAAGATATTATATCTGTTCTGATTAATGATAAACGGACAGTGCAGTTCCTCCAGAATATCTGCGGCGCGTTTCATTGTCTCACCATCATAGTTGGAAATTCCAACATACAATGCCTTTCCGCTTCTGACAATCTGTGCCAGAGCCTCCATGGTCTCCTCAAGGGGAGTCTCCGGATCCATTCTGTGATGATAGAAGATATCTACATAATCCAGACCAAGGCGTTTCAGGCTCTGGTCAAGACTGGCGATCAGATACTTACGGCTTCCCCAGTTTCCATAAGGTCCCGGCCACATATCATAGCCTGCCTTTGTGCTGACGATCAGCTCATCTCTGTATGCAGAAAATTCCTCTTTCAGGATTTTCCCAAAATAAAATTTTCCTCCGCACTTCCGGGCTGTGGACCATAGTTGTTTGCAAGGTACAAAATGAGTAATCCCATTGTCAAATGCCGTAAAGCACATCTGCTTCATATTCTCATAAACACCGGTATCCCCGAAATTATGCCATAAACCCAGAGACAACTCCGGCAACATCAGCCCACTGGCACCACAGCGGTGGTATTTCATAGTTTCATAACGTTTTTCATTTGCCTGATACATAAGATAATTTCTCCCTTTTTC
>ENA-OQKW01000397-OQKW01000397.1-human-gut-metagenome-genome-assembly--contig:-NODE-397-length-10950-cov-1.975977_pt1 | contig 10950 bp, 10 predicted proteins | sample MGYA00242657_ERZ504815 | MGnify/ENA primary metagenome ERZ504815 (study PRJEB26092, sample SAMD00036404) | human gut metagenome | host: Homo sapiens | study: EMG produced TPA metagenomics assembly of... | reverse complement strand
ATCCTCTGAATATGAGTAAAAAAAACATGATCAAAGGGATACTGTTTCTGACCATAGCATGTATGATTTTTGTGGCAGGACAAAGAAAAATCCAATAACATAATACAGCAAAATCTGAAAAAGCAATCTGATTCGATTTCATGTGAGAGCTAATAGTAACAGCAGGATGGATCAGACATATAAATTGAAAGTAGAGATGCCGTGATTGATCAGATCAGTCCAGAATTGAGTGAAGCAAAAAACGAAGGAAGAAGCATTTAAAATACTTAAAAATGACAAAAAAAACAGAATAAAAAATACAGCACAGGAAATATTAAAGAAAGAGGGAGTAGAAACAAAAGGTAAACGTACATTTTGTACAAGAAAAATTTCCAGAGAAAAAACTATGGCCAATATACATTTCCAGAAGGTATTTACGATGCAGTAAGAATCGATCTGGGGGGCAGCAAAAGGGCACAACTGGTGGTGTGTCATGTTCCCAGATCTATGCGTAACAAAAGATGACAAGGTAAGGATCAACAATACAGCAAGAAAAAAGATGGAGAAACTTTTAGGGAAAAAAACGATCAGAAAAATAACAAAAGATAAATATCTTGGATGGTTGTTTAAAGTATAAGAAAAACGGAGCTGATACAGATCGTATCAGCTCCATTTTAAGTTCTGGAATTTTATTCTAATGGTTTCTTTGCAGAGATAAGAAGTAAACGTTTCTTTTTATATACACGGAATTTGGTAAGCCCTGCATTTTTAAAATATTCTAAAGTCTCATAAGTAGAATGTCTGCGATCATCACCAGAAGTCAGATAGGAAGGAATATTAGAAACAATTCGCAATGCCTCAGGAAGTGCAGATTCTCCAATATAAAGTCTTCCGCCAGGAACTAAGACACGAAATGCTTCATTAACAAACTTCTGTGGATCTTTAAAGGTGTGGAAATCGTCACATACAGTGATCACACGAAAGCTGTTATCATCAAAAGAAAGAAAATCACTGTAACCTGTCTCAAAATGAAGTTCTGGCCAAGTTTGCTTTGCGATAAGAATCTTATCCTCAGATTCATCGATACCATATCCTTCAACATCCTTCCAGCGTGTCAGTTCATGTAAAAAAGTACCATCACCGCAACCGACATCTAATATATTATCTGTATCTCTGACGCATATTTTCTTGATCATTTCATCCCGTAAAGCATCTCTCATAAGAAACTCCTTTCGTATGCCTTGTGGTTTGTATGCCGTCTCTTTATTAACTTTCATTATACCAGATTCTGGTATACATGGAAAGAAGAGCACTAATTTTTGATTATAACATAGAAGAAAAATTTGTCAAATAATCTTATGGATGTATTCGGTTAACATGAAAACAGGATATGTGTTATACTTATTTACAGTGAATACGAAAAAAGGAAAAAGAAATTTATGAAGAATAAAAAGCACATAGTAACTGGTATTCTGGCTCATGTAGATGCCGGGAAGACAACACTATCAGAGGCAATTTTATATACTGCAGGGAATTTGAGAAAAATCGGACGTGTGGATAATGGAGATGCATTTTTAGATACTTATGAACTAGAACGGTCCAGAGGAATTACCATTTTTTCCAAGCAGGCAGAGGTTTCAATGAATGAGATGGATCTTACTTTGCTTGACACACCAGGACATGTGGATTTTTCTGCGGAGATGGAAAGAACCCTGCAAGTGCTTGATTATGCGGTTCTTGTGATCAGCGGAGCAGATGGTGTGCAGGGCCATACTTTGACATTATGGAGTCTGCTTGAGAGATATAAGATCCCAACATTTTATTTATTAACAAGATGGATCAGGACGGGACACAAAAAGATCAATTATTGAAAGAATTACAGGAACGTTTAAGCAGCGGATGTATTGATTTTGGAGAAAAGGGCAGTGATGAGTTTTATGAGATGATCGCTATGGAAGATGAGGCGTTACTGGATCATTATCTGGAATCAGGTGAGATCACGGAATCCAAGATCCGGGAAATGATCGCAGAACGTAAGATTTTCCCATGCTTTTTTGGATCAGCGTTAAAACTTCAAGGAGTCAATGAATTTCTGAGTGATCTTGCATTTTATACAGAAGAAAGAGAATATCCAGAGGAATTTGGTGCACGTATATTTAAGATCACAAGAGATGAAAAATGGAAATCGTCTGACACATTTGAAAGTAACAGGTGGAAATTTAAAGGTAAAAACAGTTATTACAGAAAGTGATGAAAAGATCAATCAGATCCGTATCTATTCGGGAGAAAAGTATGAGACAGTAAATGAACTGCAGGCAGGAAGAATCTGTGCGGTTACAGGACTTTCAGATACGATCCCTGGGCAGTGTCTTGGAGCAGAGCAGGGCGGATATGAACCTGTGTTGGAGCCAGTACTTACTTACCAGATGATATTGCCAGAAGAGACAAGTGCAAGCGTGATACTTCCAAAACTTCGTCAGCTGGAAGAAGAAGAACCAGAACTTCACATCATCTGGAATGAAGAATTACAAGAGATTCAGGTGCAGATCATGGGAGAGGTTCAATTGGAGATCCTAAAGAGTCTGATCAAAGAACGCTTTGATGTAGATGTGGAATTTGGACAGGGCAATATTGTATACAAAGAGACGATAGCAGATGTTGTAGAAGGTGTTGGGCATTTTGAACCGTTAAGACATTATGCAGAAGTACATTTGTTGATGGAACCGCTGGAGAGGGGAAGTGGAGTTGTTATCGACACACAGTGCAGCGAAGATGTATTGGATAAGAATTGGCAGAGACTGATCATAACACATTTATTAGAAAGAGATCATAGAGGGGTTTTAACAGGAGCACCGATCACAGATGTCAAGATCACGCTGGCAGCAGGACGGGCACATCAGAAGCATACAGAAGGTGGAGATTTCCGTCAGGCGACATACCGTGCAGTAAGACAGGGGCTTCGTATGGCACAGAGTGTTTTATTAGAGCCATATTATAAGTTCCGGCTGGAAGTTCCACAGCAGATGATCGGAAGAGCTATGACAGATATTGAAAAGATGCAAGGTACGTTTGATACACCAGATACTACAGGAGAGATGTCAGTGCTTCAAGGAATAGCACCAGTTTCTACGATGCAAGGATACCAAAAAGAAGTATTAGCATATTCCAAAGGTATGGGAAGATTATTTACAACCTTAAATGGATATGATATCTGCCATAATGAAGAAGAAATCATAGAAGCCAGTGGATATGATCCAGATAGAGATCTTGAAAATCCATGTGGATCTGTTTTCTGTTCCCATGGAGCCGGGTATAATGTCGCATGGAATGAGGTACCAGAACATATGCATTTAGAGAGCGTTCTTGCGAAAGAAATCGAGGAAGAGGAATTTGATGAACTGACACAGCGAAGGGCTTATATTGAAGAAGAATCAATTGATACAGAGGAAATCGATCGGATTCTTGAACAAACATTTTATGCAAACCAGCATAATAAAAGTAAATGGAAGAAGAAGAAAACAGCAAGACTTGTGCAGGATTATCATACATCTGCAGAAAAATCATCGGTAAAAAGAGATATGTCCAAGAAATACCTGCTGGTTGATGGATATAATATCATTTACGCATGGGATGATCTGAAGGAATTATTAGATACGAATGTAGATGCAGCCAGAGGAAAATTACTTGATGAGATGAGTAATTATCAGGGAATGAAGGGCATGGAGCTGATCGTTGTGTTTGATGCATATCGTGTGAAAGGACATGAAACAGAGATCACAGATTACATGAATATTCATGTAGTCTACACAAAAGAAGCAGAAACAGCAGATCAGTATATTGAAAAATTTGCCCATACCCATGGACGAAAATACGATGTAACAGTTGCAACATCCGATGGATTGGAACAGATCATTATCCGCGGACAAGGCTGCCGTCTGCTTTCTGCAAGAGAATTAAAGAGAGACTATGAAGAAGCAAAAGCACAGATCAGAACAGAATATCTGGAGAATCAGAAAAATGAGAAAACTTATATGATGGATGGAATATCCTTGGAGAAAGAACAGCCACAGAAGGAAAACTGATCATACAAAAATGGAGGCGGTAACATGGGGAAGATTTATCTGGAAGGTGCAGATAATACGAGAGACCTTGGCGGATTAAAAACGACAGAAGGTGCAGTGATCAAAGATAAACAGCTGATCCGCAGCAACCGTTTATCAAGGATTACGCAGAAAGATAAGATTTTACTGGAAACAGAATATCATTTACAGAAAATTCTGGATTTAAGAACACCAATGGAAGTAGAACAAGAGCCAGATCTGGAAGTGGCGGGAGCTGTTTATGAGAATATTCCGTTTTTTTTGGAAAGCATGGTGGGAGTCAGCCGGGAGCAGGAAACAAGAAAACAGATGTTACATATGGAAGAATTTCCAGAGATGTCAGATATTTATAAGATGATGATCAAAGAAGAATTTTGCAGAAAGCAGATTTCACAAGCAGTCAGAGAGATTATGAATACAAAAAATGGTGCGGTTTTATGGCATTGTACAGAAGGAAAAGATCGTTGTGGATTGTTATCAGCAACCATTTTATTTTTGCTTGATGTGTCTGAAGATGACGTGATGGAAGATTATCTAAAGACCAATAAAGCTGCGATCACAAGAGTAGAAAAATTAAAAAAGAAACTTCATTTAGCAGGATTGCATCGACGAAAAAATCGAAAAAATAGAGGGCTATTTTGTGGCAAAAGAAGAATTTTTAAATGCAGCACTTAAAACGATGAAAGAAGAATATGGTTCTATTAATCAGTTTATGATCAAGGGATTAAATATTTCCATGCAGCAAAAAGAGGATTTTAAACAAAAAGTACTGGAGTAGACAATGGAAGAGAAGAAGAGAACAATTGTTATGTTTGGGGATTCCCTGACCGACTATTTCCCAATGGAAAAATTAAAAGATATAGATGCACAGTTCATTAACAGTGGAGTTGCAGGGGATACGATCGCAGAGATGGGTGCAAGACTGGCTTATGACGTATTTCCATATAAACCAGATATCATTATCATGCAAGGTGGTGCAAATGATTTTCTGATGTCATTGTATCCAGGAGCAAGAGTGTTAGCAGAACGATTGATCAGACTTGCACGAAGGATTCGGCAGCAATTGCCAGATACAAAGATTTATATTGAATCTATGTATCCGGCATATACCAAAAGGATTGGATTGATGCCGTCTTGGGCAGAAGGAAAATCCAATAAAGAGATTCAAAAGATCAATACAGAAATACAAAGATTGTGCAAACAGGATAACTTTGAGTATGTTGATGTATTTGATAAATTGATCGGAGAAGATGGGCAGTTGTCAAGAGAGTATACCGTGGACGGAATACATTTGCAGGAAAATGCCTATGATGTTGTAGCTGCGATCATTTATTATTTGATGGAAGGTTGATCATTAACCTTCCAAATTACAATTTCAATACATCCAGATCTTCAGGTATATAAAGTGTTCCAGTATAATACTGCTTGCCTTCCTTCATATATTTTTCTTGACGATGCAGCATATTTTTATCTTCTGTATGCCATAGTAACCAGATTTGGAATCTTTAGATGTTCTGCTAATTCACAGGCATCTTTTACCGTACTATGGTGTTTTTCATAAGGTTTAAAAATATCCCTCTCACCATATACACAAAATGCTTCATGAAGCAGCCAGTCAGAATCTTTCACAAAATCATAAAGAGATTCACGATAAGGTTCATCTCCAGGAAAGGATACCCTTAATCCATTTTCCATAACCGATGTGAAACCAAACTGTTTTTCCTTTGTAGAGTCGATATCAAAGAATGTAAAAGAATCTCCAAGAATCTGAATCGTATCTCCATGTGCAATGACATGAAATACAATACGTTCATCAAAATGCTTATAAAATTTCTTACCAACGGTAAGTTTTGTCAGTGTTTTGATCGTATGAACCAGTTCTTCATGACAGTAGATTGTCAGAGTGCCATCATAAGTTCCCTTGTTCATAGAAGTAGCGATCATACGGATCATCCAGACCATTCCTAAAATATGATCATTATGAGCATGTGTCACAAAAATATTATGAATGCTTTCAAGAGGGATTCCAGCTTTGTCAAGCTGAGATAGAATCCCATTTCCGCCGCCGGCATCGACAAGGAAGTATTCTTCACCTTTTTGCATGGCATAACAAGTATTATAGCAATGAATTGCCTGTGCATTTCCAGTTCCTAAAACGATCAGTCGTTCCATAAAAATCTCCTTTATATATCATCATAAGTGTATAAAATCATCGTATCTTTCTGCATTATATTACATTTTTATGAAGATGGGAAATTCCTTTTTACGATTCTTGATATTTCCTGTCAGTCAGCTATAATAAGGATAGTGTATACATGGAGAAAGGCGAAGGAAAAGACGATGCTTAAGATACAATACAGAGATGCAAAAGATGGAGGAATCGAAGTTCTTTCGTTGTTTCAGCAAAGAAGATCAAGTAGAGATTCCTTCGGAAATTGAAGGAAAAAGAGTTACGAAGATTGGTGATTATGCATTTTCTGCGCATAAACGAAAAGAAGATGAAGCAAAAGAGATTATGATTGGCGAAGACTTTTTGGGCAGTGAAGATGAACCGATGTTTTGTGGGGAGGCAGTAAAAGAAGTTTATCTGCCACCGGATACTGTGGAAATAGGGAAATATGCATTTTATGGATGTGTAAATCTGACAACACTTGGGTTTTCAGATTCTCTTTTAAGAACAGGAGCAGGAATTTTTACAGGATGCAAGCTGCAAAAGATCTACTATGATGTTTATGAGGATAAAAAAAGTGCTTTAAGAGACGTTGTAAGAGATACTCGTTTTCCATTGCAGGTAAATATCCGTTATAAAGAAGAAGAAAAACAAAGTCGTTTATTTTATCCAGAGTATTATGAAGAGGCTGTGGAAAATACACCAGCAAGAATTGTGGAGACACATTTTCATGGAACAGGATATCAATATCGCCAAAGTTTTTTGCGAGGAGAGATCGACTATCGTAAATATGATGATATTTTTCCAGTGGCAGCAGTTCAGGAAGATCTGGATATTGTATGGGAGATATTAGCTGGGCGTATGTTAATGCCATACGGGGTATCAGATTTTGCATGGATGCAATACGAGGGCTATGTAAAGCAGAACCAATGTGAGATGATGAATTATTTAAAAGAAGAAGATCAGATGCCATTTATCAATTTGATGGCTGAGAAGAATTATTTCAGTAAAGAAGGAATCGAAGCAGCGATCGACTGGGCATCCAGAAAGCAGAAAACAGAACTTTTAAGTATTTTGATGAACGAACAGCATAAGAGATTTCCAAAGAAAAAGAAAACATTTGAATTATAGATAAGATAAAGGGAAATGAGTAATGGAAGAAAATATCAATGAGCGTCTCAGTGAACTTGGAACAAAGATCCTTGCGACGACAAGAAATGAATTATATATCCATATGCGTTTTTTTAGATGTGGCATTAAGCAGTTTTGCTTATGTGATCGATCCTTCTGTAAATGGTGTTGGAACGGATGGAATGTGTATGTTTTATCATCCAGGGGCTTTAGGAGGCATGTACAGGCAAAACAGAGTTCGGATGAATCGTGCATATCTTCATATGGTGCTTCACTGCATTTTACATCATGTGACAAGAAGAAAAGGAAGAGATAAGACTCTATGGAATATTTCTTGTGATATCGCAGTCGAATCAATTATTGATCACTGGCATTTAAAATGTATCCATATGGTGCAAACAAGGCTGCGCAAAGACATTTACGGACAGCTTGAGAGGAACCTCAAAGTATTGACAGCTGAGGGGATTTATCGACAGTTAGTTTCTTTTGGATTAGAAGAGAAGAAAATAAAAGAACTGCAGATGGAATTTCGGGTAGATGACCACCAGTATTGGCCCGAAGATCCCAAACAAGATCTTCATCAGGAAGTAGAAAATAAATGGAAGAATATCAGTGAAAAAACGGAAACAGATATGGAGACATTTTCCAGTGAAGAGTCACAACAAGCAGGGGATCTGATCGGACAGGTGCAGGTAGAAAACAGAGACCGTTATGATTATCGTGAATTTTTAAGAAAATTTTCAGTTTTAAGAGAAGAAGTCAGTGTGGATCCAGATTCGTTTGACTATATATTTTACAGTTATGGGCTTTCTATGTATGGAAATATGCCATTGATCGAGCCGCAGGAGTGGAAAGAAGTAAAGAAAGTTGAAGACTTTGCCATCGTGATCGATACATCAATGTCATGTTCTGGTGATCTGGTAAAGAAATTTCTGGAAGAAACATATGGTGTGTTAACGGAAGCAGAGAGCTTTTTTCATAAGGTAAATATTCATATCATTCAGTGTGATGAGATGGTACAAAACGACCAGAAGATCACAGACGAAAAAGAATTAAAAGAATATATGGAGCATTTGGAACTGATCGGAGAAGGTGGGACGGATTTCCGTCCGGCGTTTGAATATGTGAATCATCTGATCGAACAGGGAGAATTTTATCATCTGAAGGGATTGATCTATTTCACAGATGGAAAAGGAACCTATCCAAAGAAGAAACCACCATATCAGACAGCATTTATTTTTATGCAGGAAGAATACGAAGATGTGGATGTACCGCCATGGGCAGTTAAATTGATCGTCGATGCCGAAGATCTTGATGAAGGAGAAGAAGAACATGAATATTAAAAGAGCAAAACAGGAAATCAAAGATTCCATTGAAGCTTATCTTACAAAGGATAATTATGGAGAATATAAAATACCATCTATCAGACAGCGTCCGATCCTTTTGATGGGCCCTCCGGGAATCGGAAAGACACAGATCATGGAACAGATCGCAAGAGAATGTGAGATTGGATTGGTAGCTTATACGATCACGCACCACACAAGACAGAGTGCGATCGGTTTGCCATTTATCAGAGAAAAAGAATATAGTGGACAAACATATTCTGTTACGGAATATACGATGAGTGAGATCATTGCATCTGTTTATGAAAAGATTGAACAGACTGGAAATAAAGAAGGTATTTTATTTATTGATGAGATCAACTGTGTATCTGAGACATTGGCACCAACAATGCTTCAGTTTTTGCAGTGTAAGATGTTCGGAAATCAGAAAGTACCAGATGGCTGGATCATCGTAGCGGCAGGAAATCCACCAGAATACAATAAATCTGTCAGAGATTTTGACGTAGTTACCTTGGACCGTATGAAGAAGATTGATGTGGAAGCAGACTATGAAGTGTGGAAAGAATACGCATATCAGGCAGGAATCCACCCAGCAATCCTTGCATATCTTGAAATCCGTAAAGAATATTTCTATCGTATGGAGACAACAGTTGATGGAAAGGCGTTTGTTACAGCCAGAGGATGGGAAGATCTGTCTCAGTTATTAAAAGTTTACGAAGAACTTGGAAAAGATATTGACAGAGAAGTGGTATTTCAGTACTTACAGCACCTGAAGATCGCCAAAGACTTTGCCAACTATTATGAATTATATAAGAAATACAAAGAAGACTATGGAATTGAGCGTATTTTAAAAGGACAGTGGAATCAGGAAACGATCGGCAGATTAAAATTCGCAGCATTTGATGAGAAATTAAGTGTTGTCGGATTGTTAAATGGAAAATTGTCCGAAATGTTTGCTGAATCTTATCGACAGGATGCTTATGTTACGGAATTATTTGGCTGGCTAAAACAACTTAAAACAGGCAAGACATTAAGTCAGGTAGTCAAAGAAATCCATGAGGACTTCAACGAGAAGAAAAAGACAGAGAAACTTGGAAAAGCACAGGAACATATGCTGCTTGATGTGATCAAGACTCTGGAGTCATACGAACAGATCAGCAAAGCTGAACATTTAGAAGCAGAAGCAGAATTTGAACGTGTGAGAGAAGAATTCAAGAAAGAACCAGCAAAATTAGAACAGCAGATAGAGAATACAACCAAAGCACTAGACAATGCATTTGACTTCATGGAAGAAGCCTTTGGACAAAGTCAGGAAATGGTTGTATTTGTGACAGAACTGAATGTTAATTATTACAGTGTCTGGTTTATCAAGGAAAATGGATGTGATAAGTACTACCAGTATAATAGAGGGCTTTTGTTTGATGAACAGCAAGCGGAGATCATGGCAGAGATGGATGAACTGGAGAGAAAATTTTAACATAAAAAGATCAATCACAGTTATCCATTCTTCTAAGTTCAGGTAGCACAGTACAAAGCATCGTAATGAAGCAAAAGCTTCCACCGATCACATTAGAAACAGGTTCTGCAAGGAATACTCCGGAAGTTCCCATGTGCAATACATAAGGCATAAAATAAGTTAATGGAATAACAATAAATACCTTACGAAGCAATGAGAAAAAGATTGCATGTTTCTTTTTGTTTAGAGATTTAAATACTGTTTGTCCAATATACTGCAGATCCATAAAGATAAAAGCAGCAAAATACTGATTCAATGCAGGAACGGAATCTTTTACAAGTGAAGGATCAGAGCTGAATACACGGATCAATGCACCAGGAGCAAAAATGATAACACTCCACATAACGGCTGTATAGCATAGGATCATAGCAGACATAACGATCATAGCCTTTCTTACACGAGCTGGACGTCTGGCACCATAGTTATAACTCAAGATCGGAGAACCGCCTTCATTCATGGCATAAATCGGGGTTTCCACAAGTTGTCGTACACTTGATACGATCGTCATGACAGAGATATAAATATCTCCGCCAGTCACAGAAAGTACATTGTTGCAAACAATACTTACCAGACCGTTAGTTAACTGCATGATAAATCCGGCAGTTCCAAGGCTGATGATATTCTTTGCATATCCTAAACTTTCTGACAGCTCATTTTTATTGAAGAAAACGTAACCTTTAATTACTTGTCTTTTTTTGTTAAGGTAAAAAT
>ENA-OQKW01000395-OQKW01000395.1-human-gut-metagenome-genome-assembly--contig:-NODE-395-length-11007-cov-2.778860_pt1 | contig 11007 bp, 10 predicted proteins | sample MGYA00242657_ERZ504815 | MGnify/ENA primary metagenome ERZ504815 (study PRJEB26092, sample SAMD00036404) | human gut metagenome | host: Homo sapiens | study: EMG produced TPA metagenomics assembly of... | reverse complement strand
TTTCAAATGACGTTCAAACAGTAGAAAAACGCCCTCCGAACCGGATGCGGACGTTTATCACAGGTGTATTGGCCGGCTTATTGGCCGGTGTGTTATTAACCATCAAACTTTATAAACGATGAACAAGAATTTCATGTACGGCATAGGAGCCGTAAAGTATAAGGATTTCACAATCGGGTATATTGAAAAGAACTCGTTTGACCTGGGCGGCAAGAAACCCGAGGCCGCGAAGATCGAGGCCGAACAGGTGCAGGGTGCCCCGGTGCTGGTCATCCCACAGAGTAACGGCGGCATCGCCCCGACGTTCAATGTGATCCAGATGAACTATTCGAACCTGCACAAACTGCTTGGCGGCAGCCTGCATTATAAGAAAGAAGACTCGGAAAAGAAAACTCCGATCGGCTGGACAGCCCCGTCGGAGGTGCTTGTCATGCAGGGACCATGGGAACTCTCCCTCGTGTCCGGACAGAGCGTACTGATTCCCAACGCCACGCTGCTTTCCAATCCTGCAGGCAAGCTGACCCTTACAGAAACCTCCAAGATAGAGGTTACGCTCGAAGTGGCGATGCCGGAGGACGGTTCGCAGCCTTACGGCGTGTTCGATACGGAAGCAATACCGGACGAGTGGGGGCAGTACAAGCTGCCGCCGGCGGAAGCCGCGGCTGCAGCATCGCTCCAAAGTGAGGAGGGCTAACGTATGGCTGACCGTTTGGAACAACTGATAGAGATGGAGTGTGCGGACGCGCTGCTTGACAGCGGCGTGTCCGTACCTCTTAAAAGGTGGAAGCTTCCGTGGCTGAAACGCCCGGTGGAGGTGCGTGTGACGATGAAGCGTCCGAGGCTGCGGGTCAGATTCTGCTGGCGACGGGAATACCTAGAAGACGGGTGTACAAACCCGATTGGACAACCGAGGACAAGACCGAGGAACTGGCCTTTGTGGCGGAGCATGGTAAGGCTGTGAGCCGCCTGCTGGCCTATACGGTATGCCGGGGATACGTGTCGCGGCACGTGGGCATCGGGGTGACAGCGTGGGTACTGCGGAACTTTGTGGAGTGGCGTTATCTGACGGCCATGTTCCGAACATTCGAGCGTCTGATGGGCACGAAGGATTTTATGCGTATTATCAGCTCGACAGCGCGGGCGAACCCGATGACTCCGAGACTGAGCCAGGCAAGGAAGGGGAGTTAAGAACCCGGTATGAAGGTTCCCATAGCCCTTTCGGCTTCGTGTGGCAGATTGCATCGGCGACCGGCTGGAGCGTGGATTACATCCTTGATGGGGTGAATTACCAGACGCTGATCATGATGCTGAGCGACGCGCCGCGGTATGTGCGGAAAAAGCAAGGCGGCGGAAACGGTGCTCCCAGACCGGAACACAGCGCCGAGGATGAAGCGAACGATATAGTAGGATTTTTTCAAAGCAAACTGGAATGAGCAAACCTGTAGAAGTTGAATTTTTGATGAAGGACAAACTCACGCCCGGCATGAACAAGGCCGAACGTGAGGCGCTGGAACTGCGTAATACCGTCAGGCTGCTGGAGGCTGAACTGGAAAGGCTGCGCCTTGCCGGGGAGACGGCTGCCCCCAATCTGGACCAGAGTGCCAATATCGCGCAGATCCATGCACTGGAGAAGCAGCTTGAGGAATTGCGCGGCAAACTGAAACTGCTGCAGGAGGAATCGGAATCCGTGCAGGTCACCCCTGCAGACATGCCCAATGCACAGCGCCAGTTCAACGGGCTTCACAACAGCATCCAGCAGATGGCCCGTGAAATGCCTTCTTTGGCCATGGGACCGCAGATGTTCTTCCTGGCCATATCCAACAACCTACCGATTTTTACGGACGAACTGGCCCGTGCCCGTAAGGAATATGATGAGCTGCAGAAGTCAGGCAAGAAAGGCACACCGGTATGGAAACAGGTCCTGTCCTCGCTCTTTTCCTGGCAGACGGCCATGACCACCGGCATCATGCTGCTGGTAATGTACGGTGATGAAATCTGGGATTGGACGAAAAACCTGTTCAGTGCCAAAAAAGGCGTGGATGAATTCAACATATCACTCAAGGAAATGACCGAGATAGAGAAGGACGGCCGTGCCCAGATGGTGCGTACCCGCTTCGAACTGAAATCGGTCATCGATGAAATAAAGAACTTCACCGGCAGCAAGGAACAGGAAAAGGCGAAGGTGGAGGAACTGAACCGCAAGTACGGGGAATCTTTCGGGTATTATAAAACACTTTCCGAATGGTATGATACCCTTATCCAAAAGAGCGAGGACTATGTACAGGTCCTGCTGCACCAGGCCAATGTCCAGAACCTTGTAAAAAAAGCTGCAGAAGCCGATGAAGAGGTGAATAAAATCAAGGCGCAGAAACCGGAAGAGGCGGAAAGCGCCATGGGTTTTTTCGGGAAATGGGGACAATATATCATGCAGTCAAGCATGGCAGAATCCGGGCAGTTCTATGATGCACAGGCTGCCATTAAGAAACATGATCAGGAAGCTTATGACATACTGTTGAAAAATGCCGAAAACAAACGCGACGGTTATCTGAAAAAAGCGGAAGAAGAGGTAAAAAAAGCCGCAGAAGCAGCCAAGAAAGGAAATATCGGCGGGCATATCGACCCCAAACAGCCCGGAAAGAATCCGGAAGCGGAAGCCAGGCAACGACTTGCCACAGAGCGCAGGCTGGCGCAGGATCTTGCCGCCCTGCAGGCCGAGAACCGGAAGGAAGAGATAGACCGTATGCAAGCCGGTACCGAAAAGAAACTGGCACAAATCGAATATGACTATAACGCCCGGAAAGAAGAGATAAACCGGCAGGAAACCGACTGGAAGCGTGAGAACAAGGAAGCCGGCCTTTCCACCGGAGATAACGGACTTACCCGGGAGCAACAGGATGAACTTGAAAAAGCCCGTGCCTCAAACACCGCGTCCCGGAAAAAAGCGGAGACGGACGTGTACAGGGAAGAGGCGGAAGCCATGCGTGACTATCTGAAGGAATACGGGACCTTCCAGCAGCAGAAACTGGCCATCGCTGAAGAATATGCCGAGAAAATCCGCAAGGCACAGTCCCAGGGCGAAAGGCTGACTTTGGAGAAGCAGCGTGATGCGGCTGTGCACAAAGTGGACATGGAAGCCCTTACCCAGAAGATAGACTGGGGAGCAGCGTTCGGGGATTTGACCGGTCTGCTTGCAGACCAGATGAAGAACCTGCTTGGCGAACTTAAACAGTATGTCAAGACGGATGAGTTCAAAAAAACGGGAGCCGCAGACCAGCAGGTCGTTTACGATGCCATTGAACGTATTCAAAGCATGCTCCCCGGTGGCAACGGGACATTGGATTTTGCCCGGCTGCAAACGCAGATGCACGCTTTGGGGGATGCCGTAACACGCGTGCAAAATGCGGAACTGCAGCAGGAAGCGGCATTCGCCCGGTTAAAAGCGGCGCAGACCGATTACAACAAGGCTCTTGAAAGCGGTAACCAGGCAGAAATAGAACGTACCAAAATCGCTCTTCAAACGGCCCAATCGTCCAGCGTTTCAGCTGACGAAGAATACCTGAACGCCACCTCTGAAATGAAGGCGCTTGCCGGGGAGGTGAAAAGTGCCTCCCGGGACACGGTTGACGGGTTGAACATGGTATCCGACGGGTTGCACGGCTTTGCGAGCGGAACCTTGCAGGGATCATTTGAAGGAATCCAGAACATGCTTACCGGTCTTTCAAAACTGAATATCGGAGGCAAGGTCGGCGATGCCATCAGCCGGATGTCCGAAACCCTGTCAAGTGCCGGAGTCATCGGGCAGATCATATCGGCCATTCTCTCCATACTGGATTTGCTGAAAGACGGTATTGGCCCGATTATCTCATCATTGATAGATACCATTTTCAATGCGATAACCGGAATACTCGACAATATCCTCAGCGGAGACCTGTTCAAACAGATAGGCGGTTCCCTTGTGAATGGTATCGGAGGACTGCTGAACACGGTGTCTTTCGGAGGTTTCAACAAACTGTTCGGCATCGGCGGGAACGCCAGGGAAGTGCAGGCGGCTATAGACCGTCTTACGGACCGGAACGAGAAACTGCAGACTTCCATCGAAGACCTGACCGATACCATTAAGGCAAGCAAGGGGACAAAATCGGTGGAAGCTTACCGGGATGCTTACAAATACCAGAAAGAAACGAATGCAAACTATCTGCAGATAGCAAAGGAACAGGCACGCTACAGCGGAAGTCACCACAGCTGGAACTACTACTGGGGCGGTTTCAACCAGGCACAGATAGACAAACTGAGCGGACAGATCGGCCGCCGGTGGGACGGGAACCTGTGGAGCCTGAGCCCGGAGGAAATGAAGGCACTGCGCAGCAACGTGGATATGTGGACGCAAATCCAGAATACCGGTAAGGGAGGCTATGGCGGGCGACTGACCGAGAAACTGGATGACTACATAGACCAGGCCGGCAAGCTGGAGGAACTGACCGACCAGCTGTATGAAGGGCTGACGGGCATTTCGTTCGACGGTATGTACAGCAGCTTCATCGACAACCTGATGAACATGAAGTACGGTGCCAAGGATGCGGCGGAGGATATATCCGAGTACTTCATGCGGGCGATGCTGAGCAACAAGATCGGTGAGATGTACAGCGACAAACTGAAAGGCTGGTGGGAGAAGTTCGGCAAGGCCATGGAGGACAACGAACTGACCGAGGCGGAACGGAACGCGCTGATGGAAGAGTACATGCAGTATATGGATGAAGCCCTTGCCCTGCGTGACAACCTGGCGGCAGCCACCGGTTATGACAAGACGCAGCAGGGCGGTACGAGCCAAAGTGCGAAAGCGGGCGGCTTTACGGCCATGACGCAGGACCAGGGCACGAAGCTGGAGGGCATGTTCACCGGCGGGCTGCAGCACTGGAGCAGCATGGACGACCGGCTGGAAAGCGTGGTGGAGAAGATGGACACGGCTGAAGGGCATCTGGCCCGGATAGCCGAGAACACCGGTGTGAGCGCCGGACACCTGGGCGAACTGAAGGAAGTGATAAAGAAAATGATACGTGACGGACTAAAAGTGAAGTGATATGGGCAATATACTGAGCGGACTGGTGCTGGTGAACGGCACGGACATCTGGACGGAATACGGCGTGTTCCTGGTGGAAGACCGGCGCGGGGGCATGGAGAACCTGACGGCCATCCTGACCCCGAGCAAGGCCAAGAAGGATACGGCTGTGGACATACGGGAAGAGCACGGGGAAAAATACAGCCCCGTGCTGACCCCACGGAATGAAGCGCGTGACGTGACGCTGCATTTTGCGCTTTACAACAAGACCCAGGCAGGCTGGATGAAGCAGTACTTTGCCTTTGTGAATTTCCTGAAGCAAGGGAAGGACGGCTGGCTGGAGATCCGTTTCCCCCAGCTGGATCTGCAGCTGCGGGTGAAGTATGCCGACTGTACGAAGTTCACCCCGCTGACCTATCTGTGGACGGAAGGTGTGCATGCCGGAAGGTTCCGGGTAAAGTTCCGGGAACCGAAACCGATTATATAACCATTCAAACGCTATTAGAATATGCTTCTAACGATATATGATAAAGCCGGACCCAAGCGTGCGGATGTGGCCGTGAACGACAGCTCGACGCAAAGCAAGGAGGTTCAGGGAGACAATGTGCTTTCCCTGTCGTTCAGCTATTATGCCTTCCTGCCCCTGGACGTGAACGACTACACGGACTATCTGGGCGAACGGTACTGGCTGACAGAACGCTACACGCCGAAGCAGGTGAGCGATGGTGAATGGGAGTATAACCTGAAGCTGTACGGTATCGAGAGCCTGATCAAGCGGTTCCTGGTGCTGGAGACGACGGACGGGGACACCAACCCCCTGTTTACCCTGACGGCCACGCCCCGCGAGCATGTGGCGATGGTGGTGAAGGCTATCAATAACGGCATGGGCCACATTACTGACTGGAAGACGGGTACGGTGGAAGGTACGGAGCTGATCACGATAGACTACGAGGGGATGTACTGCGACGAAGCGCTGAAAGCCATCGCGGAAAAGGCAGGCGGCAAGGTGGAATGGTGGGTTGAGGGGCAGACTGTGAACGTGTGCCGCTGCGAACACGGGGAAGAAATCACCCTTGGCTATGGCAAGGGGCTGACCTCCCTGGAAAGAGATACGAGCAACACGGCCAAATTCTATACGCGCCTGTTCCCGGTAGGCTCGACCCGCAACATCGATGCGGAGAAATACGGCAGCCCGCGTCTGATGCTTCCCGGCGGCAGGAAGTACATCGAGCAGGGCGTGGAGGAATATGGCATCTATGACCATTACGAGCAGGATGCCTTCAGCGGCATCTTCCCCCGTCGGGTCGGTACGGTGAGCTCGGTTCGCAGCGAGGAGGTGGCAGACGATGAAGGAAACAAATTCACCGTCTATTATTTCCGGGACGGGGAACTGGACTTTGACCCCAACCTGTACGAGCTGGCGGGTGAGACAAAACGTGTGTCGTTCCAGACAGGCGACCTGGCCGGACTCGGGGAGAGTGACGACCACTATTTTGAGGTGAACTACGACAGCGCGGCACGTGAATTCGAACTGATCACCATCTGGCCCTACGATGACGACACCCAGCTGCCGGGCGGCAAGCTGGTGCCCCGAGCAGGCGACACCTATATCCTGTGGAATATCCGGATGCCGGATGAGTATTACCGGCTGGCCGAAGAGGAGTTTGCGGTTGCGGTGGACGAGTACAACCGGGACCACTGGCTGGACATTGCCGCCTACAAAGCCCCGACAGACCCGGTATACATCGAGGAGCACGGCATCGACCTGTTCGTGGGCAGACGGGTGAAGCTGGAGAGCCGGAAGTATTTCCCGGAAAAAGGCTACCGTCAGAGCCGTATCACTAAAATCAGCCGCAAGGTGAACGAACCCGGGCAGATGGACATCGAGATAAGCGATGCGCTGCAGGTGGGCAAGTTCGACAAGGTGACGGACAGCATCGGTGCGCTGAAAAGCTATACGAAATCAAAGACGGAAGGCGCTGCCCTTCCGGACATCATACGAAGCTGGGACAAGACGCTGCCCACGGACAACAACCTGTTTTCCGCCCGGCGCAGCCAGAAAGAGTTCCTGAGCAAGAACCAGCCGGACACAGCCAAAGAGTCCATCCGCTTCCTGAAGGGTGTGAGCTTTGGCGAGGCTGCCGGCGGCAAGCCCTGCGGCATCGTGGACGGTGAGGGCAATGCCGAATACCTGACTGCCGTGATCCGCGAACTGCTGCGCAGCACGGAGTTTGTGGACGGGCTGACCGGTGAGGGCTGGCAGCTGTGGATTGACCAGCTGACCGGACTGACAAACCTGACGGTGGACAAAGTGACTGCCCGGCAAAGCCTGGTGGCGCTGGAACTGCTGATCGAGAAGGTGCGCAGCGTGTGCGGCCAGCTGGTGGTGTCGGCAGCCAACGGCAAGATCAAGGACGTGGTGAAGCAGGGCGACAACTACCGCATCGTGTTTGAGCAGGAATCGGGTTTTGTGGCCCATGACCTGATGCGCTGTGCGGTTACAGGCGGAACAAAACTCAAATCCTACTGGGTGGAGGTGTCTTCTGTAATAGCCGATGGTGTGCTGGTTCCGGTAAGCGAGTTTGGCGGGGTGAAGCCGGAGGCTGGCGATGAGTGCGTGCTGATGGGCAACACCGAAAACCCGCTCCGGCAGAACCTTATATCCATTGCGGCCACGGAGGACGGGCAGCCCCGTATCGACATTCTGGACGGTGTGAAGGCCAAGAACTTCAACGGCTGCCTTCGTTGCCGGCTGGGTAAGCTGGACGGCATCAGGAGCAGCGCTTTCCCGGCAGACAAACAGCCGAAAGGAAACGGCCTGTATGCCGACAACGTGTGGCTGAAGGGTACGTTCGTGTTGATGACGGGCGAGGACATCCTGACGCGGTTTGAGATAACCGAGGGGAAAATCCATTCAGCCGTGGAAAGCTTGCGCAAGGAAATACGCGAAGAACAGAGTTATCTGGACAACAGCAGTTTTGCCGACGGCATGGACAAATGGAAGACGGGCAGCAAGGCTACGCTGTCACCCTGGGCGGACGCTGGATCTGGGCGAACGGCGGTCCTTACGGTACGAAGCCGGACGGCCATGCCGAGATACGGACCGACGGCAAGGTGCCTTATGCCTATATCCGGAACAGCTATATCATGCAGAAACTGGAGGACTTCCGGCTGGTACCGGAGTACCGGCAGACGAACAGCCAGGGCGAACGGGTGCCCGGCGTGGTGTATCTGTCGTTCAGCTACCGGGTTATCAAGGCCGGAAGGTTGAAAATAGAATTTGTGAACGCTGATAAGACCGGGTTTGAGAACTTCAACATGTTCGGCCATGAAGAGGACCTGCCCGTTGGCGGTGAGAAGATGTTCACGTTGGACGGACTTTGGAACGGCACTGGCGACTTCAAGCTGTCGTTTACGGGCGTGATTTACATTTCGCTGCTGGTGTTCAGCACCAACAAGGCGGACGCACTGGCCTATAAGTACCGTACACTGTTCGAACAGAGCGACCGGCTGGTAAAGATTTCAGCGGCGGTCTTCGACAAGGACGGTAATGCGCTGAAAGAGACCGGGCTTGTCATAAAGCCTGAAGGTTCCGGTCTGTATGCGCAGGACAATACAGGAAAGATTGCCCTTATCGGGGTGAGCGTGGAGGAAGAGGACGAGTACGGAAATACCGTGAGCAAAATCAAGCTGACAGCCGACCATATACAGCTGGAGGGACTGGTAACGGCCAACGGCAACTTCAAGATACTGGAAGACGGCAGCATTGAAACGACCAACGGTAAGTTTACCGGAGAGATAGACAGCAGCAAAGGGAAAATCGGCGGCTTTGAGATAGGGAACGGCCGTATCGGTTCTGTGGCCGACTCTCACGGGAGCGGTGGCGGTCTTGCCATTTATGATGATTTTTTCCGTGTCGGCGGCAGCAAAGGATATGTGATGTTCGGTGATGATGTGATACCGTCTTCTGCAGGAGGAGCTTTTACCGCTGTCGGTCGTATCGTGAACTCAGCCCCCAATATATACGGGAATTACGGCTTCGACCAAGCGAACTATGGATTGTTTATAGATGTTACCGGCGGTACGAAGAACTACGGTATCAGCAGCAATGCGGCATTACTTGCCCCGGCGTTTATCAATACGAAAGCCAAGCTGCTTACCTTCGGAAGTGGAAACTACACGGTGGATTTCTCACAACACAATATCATTTTGATGTATTACAATGAACCCAACTACAGTAAGGTAGAGGTTACGCTGCCGTCGGAAAGTTCTGTGGCATACAAGTTCGGCATGAGTTACTTGCCTACCGATTTTGCAGCCATTGTCACGTTCAGGGTCAGACCCGGTTCAAAGAATATCATACTAAAAGGTATCTATAACCACAATGAAGATTTGCAAAACTACGAGATGGCATCCGGGGACTCCGTAACGGTACTTATTACAAAAGCGGACGGATTCCGTTACCAGATATTGAATCATTCATCCTAAAAAACAGATATATATGAAAAAGTTAGATTTCAGGAATTTCAGCGTTCCCACCGGAATAACCCGTCAGACGAGGGAGGTTTTCGATGCACGTGAGCAGATAGCCGATTTGCTGTATACGCGTGTCAGTGGCATCAAGGCCCATCGGCTTGCGTTCAAGATTTTCGAGAGTACCGGCGAGACCGAGTTCAGCGATGAGGAAACCGGGATGATACACATGGCGGTGGAACGCTATTGTCTTCCCAATGTGATAGATGCCCTGAACGAAATCCTGGGCGGGTCAGAAACCGATAAAAACGAATGAGTATGGCAGAAATGACACAAGAAGAACTGGTTCAGGAAGTGCTGGACCGTGTACTCCAGAGTTCTACCGGCGTGGAGGACTTGGAGACCGTCACCTCGCTGAGCGGTGTGAAATCACTGCCCGGGGAGAAGGACGGCAAGATGGTGAACGTCCCCCTGGAACTGATAGGGAAGCCTGCGAGCGATGCCGCCGCCCGTGCCGAGGCTGCCGCCAAGAAAGCGGAAGGAGCCGTAGCCGGACTGGAGGAAAAGACCCAGGCCGCCACGGAAGCGGCCACCAAGGCCAACGAAGCGGCAGCCAAGGCAGAAAACGCCGCTGCCAAGGTGGAACAGACTACGGCAGCAGCCATCGGCGGGGCTACCGCACGCTTTTCCTCATGGATGGAAACAGGCAACGTTTTACCTGACAAGAGTACCAAACCGGGCGGCAGCGTAGTGTATGTAGCGGATGCCGGGAAGTTCGCCTACCACATGGACTCCACCCTGTACGGGGACTGGGATGTGGCGGGTGTGCCTCCTGCCGGCATATTCATGAATGCGGACCGGACAGCCATCCTGCCGGACAAGCTCTACCTGCTGGGTGATGCCGTATATACCGGAACAGGCGGCAGCCTGAGACTGCTGGCCTACCGGCATGAGGTGATGAGCGGGGAAGCTTACGAGGCGCTGCAGGACAAGGATGCGAATACGCTGTATCTGATTTATGAGGAGGATTGACGATGATAACCATAGGCGGTAAGGAAATAACGGCTGCGTATGTGGGGAAACGTGCCCTGTCGGCAGTCTATGCCGGGGCAAGACTGGTGTGGTCTGCGATAAGCAGCTGTTTCGGACTTGGATACTGGAAAGGCGACGAGCCGTGGAACGGATCGGACGCATGGAACGGTAGCAGTAAAACTGATAAATGAATGATTATTATAAAAGGACAGTATTATGGCAAAAAGGAAAATAAAGCGGAATCATCAACGCGACTGAACATCCGATGAATCTTGAAACACCATGGAATCAGAAACAGCCGGACGGCACCTATCATGCCTATGCAGGCGATGACATCGAAGCGTTCCTGAAGAAGGAACTGTCAAACCGTACCCCTACCGAGGAACTGGTGAGCGGCGAGACGAAACCTCCTACATCCGGAACGGTGTTCGATGCGATGGTGGGTA
>ENA-OQKW01000394-OQKW01000394.1-human-gut-metagenome-genome-assembly--contig:-NODE-394-length-11007-cov-2.856801_pt1 | contig 11007 bp, 19 predicted proteins | sample MGYA00242657_ERZ504815 | MGnify/ENA primary metagenome ERZ504815 (study PRJEB26092, sample SAMD00036404) | human gut metagenome | host: Homo sapiens | study: EMG produced TPA metagenomics assembly of... | reverse complement strand
TAGCTGGAGCTGCCTTCAGATACCAGATAAAAAATTGTTTTATATCTTTAATCTCAAGACCAGATTTCTTCAGACATTCAATAATACGAAGAGCTTCTAATTCATTACCGCTGAAATAACGGATATTTCCCTTGCGTTCCAGATTAGGGAAAAAGCCTTCCTTGTCATAATACCTTAATGTAGAAACAGGAAGATTAAACATTGCAGAGACCTGACCGATTGTATACATAAAAAACCTTCTTTCAAATTTATGCTTGACCTAAAGTTAACTTTAGGTTGTAAGATATTTATATCATATACTATTGTTAGTGTAATTACAAGAAATTTTGCATATGGAGGATGTTAAATATGTTAAAAACAGAAAAATTAAAGCTGGTATCTGAATGGGATAAAACTTTTCCACAGAGTGAAAAAGTAGACCATAAGAAAGTGACATTTGTAAATCGTTATGGAATCACACTTGCCGCAGATTTGTATAAACCGAAAAATGCATCTGGGAAATATCCTGCGATTGCCGTAAGCGGACCATTTGGGGCAGTCAAAGAACAGTGTTCCGGATTATATGCACAGACAATGGCTGAAAGAGGATATTTAACAATTGCATTTGACCCTTCTTTTACGGGGGAAAGTGGAGGCTATCCAAGATTCATGGCATCTCCGGATATTAATACAGAAGATTTTATGGCTGCTGTTGATTTCCTTTCTATTCGGGAAGATGTGGATCCAGATAAAATAGGAATCATTGGAATCTGCGGCTGGGGTGGAATGGCTCTTAACGCAGCTGCGTTGGATACAAGAATAAAAGCAACCGTTGCTTCTACCATGTATGATATGACAAGAGTAAATGCGAATGGATACTTTGATTCTGAGGACAGTGAAGAATCACGTTATGCAAAGAAACAGTCACTGAATACCCTTAGGACAGAAGAATACCGTAAAGGCGAATATTCAAGAGGCGGTGGTTGTGTTCCCCTTCCGGTTCCGGAAGATGCACCTTTCTTCGTAAAAGATTACAGTGAGTATTATAAAGGCAGATGTTATCATAAAAGGAGCCTGAATTCCAATGATGGTTGGAACAGTATTGGATGTATGTCATTTATGAATCAGCCAATATTAAAGTACAGTAATGAAATCAGAAGTGCAGTCCTTATCGTTCATGGAGAAAAAGCACACAGCTATTATTTTGGAAAAGATGCTTATGAAAATATGATCAAGAACAGCAAGTACACATCCAATAAAGAACTGCTGACAATTCCGGGAGCTGTTCATACAGATCTATACGATAATCCGGATGTGATCCCATTTGACAAAATTCAGAAATTTTTTAAAGAAAACGGAGTTGGTTAATTATGACGTGTGAAGAATATTTGAGTAATATGAAGCCCGGATATATCGTAGATGGTGGAAGTGAAGAACATCTGGTTATGCATGAGCTGTCTCAAAGGGCATTAAAGATAACGATGGAGCTGAATAACAAATATCATACAAAAGAAGAAATTATACAGCTTATGTCGGAACTTACCGGACAAAAAATAGATGAAAGTTTTGGAATGTTTCCTCCGTTTTATACAGACTGCGGACGAAATATCCATATAGGTAAAAATGTTTTTATTAATGCAGGATGTAAGTTTCAGGATCAGGGTGGTATTTATATAGAGGATGGAGTCCTGATTGGACATAATGCAGTATTAGCAACGATCAATCATATGGAAGATTCTGAGAAAAGAGCTGGTATGATATTTCAACCGATTCACATTGAAAAAAATGTATGGCTTGGAGCAAATGTGACAGTTCTTCCGGGAGTTACAATTGGTGAAGGTTCGATTATTGCAGCCGGAGCAGTTGTAACAAAAGATGTTCCAGCCAATATGATTGCGGCAGGAGTGCCTGCGAAAGTTATACGGAAGGTTAAAAAAGATACAGAAAAAGGAGAAATTTAATTATGGCAAAAAAAGTATTGATTATATCGACAAGTCTTCGAGAGGCAGCAATTCTGATATACTTGCAAATGAGTGTGCAAAGGGAGCAAAAGAAGCCGGGCATGATGTGGAACTTCTTTCTTTGAAAGGAAAAGATATAAAATATTGTATCGGTTGTCTATCCTGTCAGAGGAATGGGATGTGTGTACTGAAGGATGATGTTGCAGATATTATGGCAAAAGTAAAGGATGCGGAGGTCATTGTCTATGCAACACCAATTTATTACTATGAGATGTGTGGCCAGATGAAAACACTTCTTGATAGATTGAATCCTTTATATTCGACAGATTATTCATTCAGAGATATTTATATGATTGCAACTGCCGCTGAGAATGATGAAAGTGCATTTGAAAAAGCCTACAATGGTCTGCAAGGCTGGGTAGACTGTTTTGAAAAGGCTTCCTTGAAAGGCATGGTCGGTGGCGGTGGAATTGATGCTGCAAATATAGCTGCAAGCCATGTTGATGTGATGAAAAAAGCATATGAACTTGGAAAGAAATTATGAGTTTGAAAAGAGTACTGTTATTTAGTCTGGGTATATTAGTTTTATCTGGGCTTGTAGGATGTAGAGAAACAGAAATTACCGTCAAATCGGGATTTGGAGGAAAGTATAATGAGTATAGTTGTTAATATATATTATTCCGGCGAAAATGGTTCTGCGCAAAAATTTGCAAAGGAGATGATTTCAAGCGGTACTGTTGATGCAATTAGAAATGAAGCGGGGAACATTAGATATGATTATTTTTCCCTCTGGGAGATGAGGAAACTGTGCTACTGATTGACAGTTGGGAAAATCAAGAGAGCATTGACTTTCACCATCAATCACCCATGATGAATAAGATTGCGGAGTTAAGAGATAAATATAATCTTCACATGAAAGTAGAGCGATATCGGTCAGAAGATACGATTCCTGACACTGATCAAAAATATATAAGAAATTGACAACTTCCAATTTGCATATTTCATTAAAAGGCACATATTAAAATTAACACAAAAGGAGATGTTAGAATGAAAGCTCATGAATATTGGTCTGTCGGAGCATTGATAACGATGCTAGGAACTTTTTATAGCGGATATAAAGGTTCAAAATCAAGCCATAAATATTTTGCGGCAAGTTCTTTGCTTTGTATGATTATGGCTATTTATACAGGTCATAGGATAATATCTAAAAACAAGAAGACAGAGAAAGAATCAAACTCAATAGAAAATGAAGAATAATGAACCAACCTTGTGCCCACTGGGCACGAAGTTGGCACAGTCACTACGGTGTCAGGAGAAATCCTGGCATCTTTTTTTTATGTCTTTTTACACTTCAAAAAAATAATCTTAAAAAATTTCTAAATCATGTCCGATTTTGTCGCTCCCAATACAGAGTATATGGAAGGCAAATTGAAAATCCTCTGATTTCCCAAAATCACAAACGTAAAAGAGGTTCAGACAGTTCTTCCGATTGCACCTTGACAATTGAAGGAGCTGATACATCTTGAGGAACATGCTTACCGGAGATAATCCGGCTCGTGCAGGCGAAGACTCCTATGGGAAGAGCGAAGCAATAATGATACCACCGAAAGGTACAGGACCTCTGCTGAAACAGAGACTGTGGCTGTATTTTTGCAGTCGGGTTATCTGGAATGATAACGATCAGATGTATATGTACAGACAAAGCAGAAAATTTCTCTTGTCATAGAAAATTCAAGATCTGCAGTTTCCGGGGAACAGCCAAAACTGGAAACTAACAGTTTTTCATCTGTTTTATCTGGATTCGTAATATAGTCCAGAGCTTTCTTGTCTGTTACTTTAATGGGGAAGATCTTAAGATACGCCAAAATTCTTTCTCCATCTCTTTCAATTCCTGCATTTCTTCAGAATACAGATCTCCGGTACTGTTTACTTTTTTCGCAATCTGATTAATATTCACACCGATCTTATGCATTTCCTCGTATTGTTTTTTTAATGGAGTAGTGTCTGTATTGACAATATAACCGTCAATTGCCATTTTACGAAGATAAGCTCCCATGTTTTTAGTCTTTGATTCAATCATCTTTCTGCGAATCAGCTTCTTTTCTTCGGGGGAAACACAAAACAAGATCTGTATATTTCTTTTTCTCTTTGCCATAGATAGATTCTTCTTTCATTGGTTGCTCAAAGTAGTGGCTTTTGTGTTTTTGATTTAGGGCAGGGTTCCCTAAATTGCTGGTTTTTTTGGAAGTGTATATACACTTCCTGTCCTTGCTATTTACCGGTGGCACAGCCGCCGGAAGAGAGCCTTTTGAAAAGAACTCTCTATAGATAAGGTATTCAGAGAAGAAAAATAGGACATCGCAGATCTGAGGTATGACGAAAGAAGGATTCTATGGTATAGTAAAATCTGAATGAGAAAAGAGGAAAAGAGGTCTTACCGATGTCACGGAAAAACCATGAAATGATAGATGGAAAATTACTGCAGACTGACAAGAAATATGCTCAGTTGAAATTAAAGCAGAAAGAGAAGATTGCAGAATGGATGTTCCAGGCAACCAGGGATTATTATATGAAAAAATACACTTTCCCAAACGACAAACATCTGGAAGAAGTGGTGGATATTGTGTATGAAAAAATTGAAGATGCAGAAATCTGGATTCCGTATGGAGAGGTATTCAAGCATTACAAATCCAAACGATCGGATATCAATAAACGTATCAGAAGATCTCTGAATGAAAAAGAAGAGAGTCGGATTGAGAAGGTTTGCTTTATGAATATGTGTATGATCCAAGATGACAAAGGAAATGTGCTGGCATTGGATAAAGTGAATGACAGCTATACAGGGACAACTTTTCCAGGTGGTCATGTGGAGCAGAACGAGATATTTCAAAAATCTATGATCCGGGAAGTTTGGGAAGAAACAGGTCTTACGATTGAAACACCGAAGCTCTGCGGTTTATATCATTGGCATAAGGGTGGAGTACATTATGTGATTACGCTGTACAGAACTGATAGATTTATCGGAGAATTGACAAGTTCGGAGGAAGGGCAGGTGTATTGGATTCCGCTGGAAGAATTAAAAACCAAAGAATTGGCTACAGGTATGGAATACGTTTTACAGATCTTGGAGTCTGAGCAGGTGAATGAGTGTTATATGCATCTGGAAGCAGATGGATATGTTGGAGATTTATATTAAACGAAGTATCTACTTGGGATAAAATAGTTGTTGTGATGAAAATGGGAGAACAATAATGAATGAAAAATTAGAAATGGCAAAAAAATTCCTTATATAATGCAAATGAAATAAAGGATATTAAAGAAAATCCGGTTGTTGAATCAGTTTTATTGGCACCTATAAAGGCAATCCCTGTTTTGGGGGATTTAATTGATTCATCAACAAATAAGTTATTAAATGATTTTCAGCAAAAGAAAGAACAGGAATTGTTAGATGTTATTTTGCAAGATGATCATTCTATAACACCGGAAATGGTAAATGATGTAGAGTTTATCATCAATTTTGCACGAGCAAAAGAGGCAGTGCAAAGGTTGGCAACGACCGATAAAGTTGAGTATTTTGGAAATCTTATACGAAATGGTTATTTGCAGGGGAAACATATAGATGGTAGTATTTTTGATGAATATATTCACATATTGAATACTATGTCGTATAGAGAAATACAATATTTAGTTGAATACAAAAAATATTGTGAAGATTCATCTAAAAGAGGTAAATCAACGAAACACATAAATGGTAGAACATATAGCAACAAATACGAATCGTTTTGCAATGAATATTCAAAGCAAATAAAGGTATCTCCAGGAGAAGTTGATTACGTGTTCTTACATATTAAACAAACGGGATTCATTGAGGAAGAATTTGAAACAGAGTCTGGAGATGTAGATGAAAATGATAATACATTTGACTCATTGGATGTTGAAAGTAAGGGATATTATATAACAAAAGAGTTTCTGGATTTTTATGAAATGGTTTTGAAAAGAAATGAAAATAATGGATAAATAAAAAGCTACTTCTGTGAGGTTGACTTGCAGAAGTAGTCTTTTTTTTAGATATTGGAGGGGGTAATAAATAAAGTTAATTGAATATCCAATCATCAAAAAAGGGCACAAAAAAACACCGTATTTCTACGGTGCGTTCTGTCAGATATATTCTGTTTTATGATAGCAGAAAACTGGAATTCACAGTTCTTCCATCCTTCCCATCTTCAGCGCCATAACAAGAGTTCCGGCTGCCATCACAAAGACACCAATTTCAATCACATAGATGGGAAGAAGCGCCGGACCTGCCACGGCAAAGAAGTCCACGATAAAATGAATCCCATATGCAAGAACCGCTGTAAAAGCCGCTGTCCTGCATTTGCCTGCCTTTACGCCCGGTAGATCAGCAGTGACAACCCGATATGCAGAATGATGGCACTGATTCTTTCGATTCCGCTTACAAAAAAGAGTGGTGCCGGTGTTGTCCATAGGGCCGACAGCTGTGACACGGTCTGGTTTGCAGACTCAGCAGGAAGTGCCGCCAGCGTATTCTGCATGGCTCCGCTGTTGATCATCAGCATGGACACAAGATTGCTGATTCCGGAGAGTCCTCCGATCAGAATGGCCTCCACACCGCCATGCCCGATTCCATACATCAGTGCATTTGGAAAATCCAGCCATTTCTTCATCCAGAACTTCATGGCAATCAGTCTTCCGGTCTCTTCAAAAACCGCTGCAGCCAAAGCCGCGTACACATAGTAAAGCCATGGCCTGCTCTGTGCGTTCAGTCCGCAGAACTGAATGACAAGAACATGCAGCAGCTGCTCCAACAGCATGGCAAACAGCAGATAGGTTCCTGCTCCGATAAAGAACGAGGAAATCCTTGCCTTAAGCTTCACCCTTCCTGCAATGAACAAAGCAATCGGTACCCCCATCGAGAGGACAACGGAGCAGATAACTCCCGCTATCGCCAGACCTGATATTGTGTTCAATTCCATCTTTATACCTCCCTGATTCTCAAAAAATTCCTTTGTTGTATTTGAACTGTCCATACAATATAAAGCCTAATCCGACAATAACTGCTGGAAGAATGATATAATCTATAATTATTTCACTCTGAAACGAAACAATAAAACCTAATACAAGAGATATTCCTATAATCAGCGTTCCTGTGCCGACTGTTTTTCCATACTTTGGTATATCTTCTTCCTTTACTTTTCGCCTGTTATAAGAGTGAATTGTGCTGATATTGCCTTTGATATTTACAATTCCAACAACAGATATGAACACTCCCAAAATCAACATTATAATATTTTCCATAATGACCTCCTAAAAATAGAATAGTTCCTCAAATTTTTGTCCAATGCAATACAAAGAATTAGAGCCAATTTTGCAGTTGGATTAAACTGTCCTGTTTCAATAGAACTAATGGTATTTCTTGATACCCCTACCATTTCTGCAAGCTGAGCTTGAGAAAGATTTGCTTCTGTGCGAACTTCCTTTAAGTGATTTTTCAGTTGTAATTGTTCTTTCATATTCTCACCTCTAAAAGATGGCTAACAAATCCAACAAATGCCAAAATGGAAAGCACAAAAAACAGAACAGTCAAGACCAAATCGCTCTTTCGCTTCATTTTGATAAAACGAACTAACCATTGTGTTGCAATAATGCTGAAGTATATAACCCACGGACTGTAAATCATAGTATGAGCAAGCACAGAAGATAACAGCGAAAGCAAACAACACACTAAAGCACCAACTCTGCTTGCGTGACTTCCGGCTTTGATATACCACTTCCATTTCAGCCAAGTCCTTATTGCGATGTTCTTTTCTGCTTGCATTTAAGATTTCGTCCTTTTTCATAAAAACACCTCCATGCCAAGTTTTCTTTGCATATTTTGATTATATACATACCAAGTTTTCTTGTCAATAGAGTTCATAAAAAAGTTACAACCGATATAAGAGATAACTTTTCTACCACTTCGATTATGCGTTAGATTGGAATCTTGCTAGTGTGAAGTATTATATAACCAAATTGAAGGAAAAGAATTATCTGAAGAGGCAGGGAAGTAGCCAAAAAGGGAAATGGGTGATATTAACAAAACGAGATTAACACTTGTATCAATTCATGTTAAACTATGAAATGTAAGGAGAGAAAGATGCCTAGAAAACCATCATTAGACGGCAAAGATTCTAGTCTGAGAATCAGGATGTCACCAGAGCAAAAAGAAAAGCTAGTATCTTATGCAGAGAGACATTATCAGACTATGAGTAATGTAATATTCCAGGCGTTGGACATTCTTTACGCAAGAGAAGAACAACAAAATATAAAGAGTAAAATGGAGTTATTTTGGAGTTTATTTCTTCATTTCTTCATTTCTTCATTTCTTCATAAGCGGTGCGAAAAACGCAAAATCAGGAACGCACGTTCGAAATATAAACCTCTAATAACAGCCTTTTGCGTGTCATGAAACGCAGTCCGCAAAGGAGTTTGAATAATCCACATATTTTTTAGCACTCCTCTTTGGCACTTTTTTGATAATCCCCTTTGTAAGAATCAGAAAATCCGATTCATACGGAGCACCAGAGAAAACATCAAAAAAAGACACAGAAACATAGAGAAAAAAATTAGAAGCCTTGCATCAGGGAACGTCCTGACGCAGGGCTTTTTCAGTCCTGAAAGAAAAGGGAAGAAAAATAGTGCAGTATCCCGGAAGCGCCGGAAAAGGAAGTTTTTACAAGTGAGTTTGCTAAAAAAAATGCAAAGTGGGTGTGCGAAGGGACAGGACATATAAGCTTTGTATTCTATCTGGCAAACTAGACAGACTTAAAAGTCATATTCTACCTTCGAGGGGTATGCTTTTCATCTAAAATAGAGTACGATTAAATAAAAAAAGGAGGTAGATGGATGGATCTTATCAAAATTGGAAAATATATTGCAGGTAAGCGAAAGTCATTGGGGATGACACAAAAGCAACTGGCAGAAAAATTAGGTATGAGTGATAAGTCTGTTTCTAAATGGGAGCGAGGAGTTTGCCTGCCGGATGTATCTGTTTATAAAGAACTTTGTTCAATTCTTGGTATTAGCCTCAATGAGTTTTTGGCTGGAGAAGATATAGCTCAAGAGAATATGATTCAGAAGTCAGAAACAAATATTATTGAAGTGATCAGAGATAATATAGATAAACAGAAATGTCTAAAGGTTATGAAATGTATATTATTAGTCATATCTATCTGTGCGGTATCAGTAATCGGATTTACCATATACCGTCTGAAAAAACCACAGAATTATATTTCTCCTGTTGCAAAGGATAGCATAGAAATGCAGACAGCAGAACTGCTTGCTGGACCGGATGGAGCATTTGTCTATAAGTTTATCACAACGGATGAATATAAAAAACTCAGATTACATATTTATCGATACGAATCAGGAAAATTGAGTGATCAGGACAAAGTTGAAATGGGATTTGAAGATATTGGTTCGCCAAAAAGTGGTGAAATCGTAATGGTGCCTGATTTCGATAATTATGTAATTAAGTTAATTATTTCTGGAGGTGGTAGTAGGTTGTCAACAGAAATTCCTATTTTAGAAAATGTAGAAAATAGAGAATACTATGGCAGAACAGCAACTGAAATAAAAAATGTCGTAGACATTAGATACGATAAGCAGCAGCCACTTATTGCCTTTGTTTATGATAATGATGAAATGAGTGTTCCGACTTTAGACGATTTTATAAATAGCCTAAACAGATTTTCTTTCAAAAATGATTATGTGTATTATGTGGCATTTTGAGTTTTGTAAGTAATAGATTTGATAATATGTTTCGGATAGAGCTGTTCCGTAATTCATTTCCGGTGACAAATGAAAAAGAAAACATCGGAGGTAGAGTGGAGAACAGACCTTAACGATACACAGCAAAAGATTATAAAGTTGCTTTCAGAAGATCATCAATTATCAGCGGTTAAGTTAGCTGAAAAAAATCGGGGTTGTCAGTCGAAATATTGAGAACAATATAATATTAAGAAGTTAAAAGAATATGGTATTCTCATAGGACATGGTTCTCCAAAGAATGGTTACTGGGAGATTATAGATAAAGATCTACAGGAGTGAGAAGTAAATTAATCCAAGATTAGTCAAATGCTGAGAGAAATAGACCTTCGCAGACGTAATGTTTGCGGAGGTTTTTTGATAAAAAATTAATCACGATAATAATGTGATGATATCACAGAAAACAAATGAATTTCAGGTTATAATAAAGCCACAAAAGAAAAAACAAGGAGGACTGTAAAATGTCTGCTATTAATATCAATAAAAATAATTTTCAGAATGAAATAATGGATTCCGAGAAAACCGTTCTTTTAGACTTTTGGGCTCCCTGGTGTGCTCCTTGTCGTATGGTGGTTCCTATCATAGAGGAGATTGCAAGTGAACGCCCTGATATCAAAGTTGGAAAGATCAATGTGGATGAGCAGCCTGAACTGGCAAGTAAATTTGGGATTATGAGTATTCCAACTTTGGTGGTTATGAAGAATGGGAAGATTGTAACAAAAGTTTCAGGGGCAAGACCTAAGAAGGCGATTTTAGAAATGCTTTAATGAGGAAAGGTGGAAAAATAAGATGAAGGTAATAATCGTAGGCGGTGTAGCCGGAGGAGCTACAGCCGCAGCAAGAATACGCAGACTGAATGAACATGCTGAAATTACTGTGTTTGAAAGATCCGGATACATATCCTATGCAAATTGTGGACTTCCATATTATATTGGAGACGTGATCACAGACCCGGAAGAACTTACACTACAGACACCAGAGAGTTTTTTTAAACGCTTCCGTATTAACATGAAAATTCATCATGAAGTTATCTCCATACATCCGGAACGTAAAACGGTTTCAGTGAAAAATTTAGAGAATGGTGAAATATTTGAAGAAAACTATGATAAGCTGATCCTCTCTCCAGGTGCAAAGCCAACACAGCCGAGACTTCCCGGAGTAGGTATTGATAAACTTTTTACACTTCGTACTGTAGAAGACACTTTTCGGATAAAGGAATATATAAATAAGAATCATCCAAAAT
>ENA-OQKW01000393-OQKW01000393.1-human-gut-metagenome-genome-assembly--contig:-NODE-393-length-11030-cov-3.203981_pt1 | contig 11030 bp, 16 predicted proteins | sample MGYA00242657_ERZ504815 | MGnify/ENA primary metagenome ERZ504815 (study PRJEB26092, sample SAMD00036404) | human gut metagenome | host: Homo sapiens | study: EMG produced TPA metagenomics assembly of... | reverse complement strand
ATTCTCATATCACCCTATATCATTGTACATTTCGGGTCGGGTTATGAGAATGTAATGAGATTTTACACAAGGTAGTATTTCATTTCATCAATATGCAGCCTCCAACTTGTATTGTTCGAGACAAAGAACTATAATGTACTCTGTGGAGGTGCGAAATGGACTATATGACATTGAAAGAGGCCGCCGAAAAGTGGGGCGTGACACCTCGTAGGGTAAATTATTATTGTGCCGGAGGGCGTATCCCCGGTGCTGTAAAAATGGCTGGTGTTTGGCTGATCCCAAAGAACGCAGAAAAGCCGATTGACGGAAGGACAAAACAAGGGAAGGAGCTGCGCCATGAATAAAATTTTGATTATAGATGATGACAGAGAACTGTGCGCTTTGATTAAACGCAGCGTACAATCGGAACATATAGAAGCCGATTTTTGTAATACCGGAAAAGAGGGCTTGCAGAAATTAAAAGAGCAGGAGTATCAGCTTGTGGTGCTGGATGTGATGATGCCTGGTATGGATGGCTTTGAAACGCTGGAAGAAATCCGCAAAGAGAACAGTCTGCCGATTTTGATGTTCACATCTAAAAATGACAGCATTTCTAAAGTACGGGGCTTACGGGCCGGAGCGGACGATTATCTTACAAAACCGTTTGATATGGATGAACTGATTGCCCGTATTGCGTCTCTTATTCGCCGCTACACTCGCTTTAATCAGCAAGCTGGAGCCATACAAAAGCTAAATTTTGACGGATTGCAGATTGACCTTGAAAATCGTTCTGTTACTACATCAAACGGCACTTTTGAACTGCCCCCAAAGGAATTTGATTTGCTCCTGTACTGTGCAAAACATCAAGGGAAAATTTTGACCAAACAGCAGATTTATGAGGAAGTATGGGGCGAAGAATATTTCTATGATGACAGTAACATTATGGCGATTATCAGCCGACTTCGTAAAAAATTAGAAGTCAATCCTTCAAGCCCAAAGTATATACAAACGGTCAAAGGGATTGGCTACCGGTTTAATAAGGAGGTGTAGTCAGCATGGAAATTATCGTATTCTTGTCCATTGTGATTGCTGTTGGGGCTGTATTGACTTCCATCGTTCTCGTTCGGCGTGTAAAAAAACAAATAGCAGAAATGACCGATGTGCTGGTTGATGTGAAAACGGAAATGGCAACCGGCGTATTCTATCTGCAACAAATGAACTGACAGCACCTCTTGCCTATGAAATCAATGAGATCGTTGTGGCCTATGAAAGCAGACTTTCAACTGTACGGCAGACAGAAGAAACCAACCGCCAGCTTATGACGAGCCTTTCCCATGATGTGCGAACGCCCCTTACTACTCTGATTGGGTATCTTGACGCTGCACACAAAGGACTGGTCACAGGAAAAGACCGGGATGATTATATTGAAACCGCCCGCCGGAAAGCCCATGATCTGAAAGAATATATTGATGTACTCTTTGACTGGTTCAAGTTAAATTCTAACGAGTTTGCTTTGGAGATCCAGAGCGTTGAGGCCGCAGAGCTGACAAGAAATATCCTCATTGACTGGATACCGATTTTTGAGGATAAACAGGTTGATTATGACATTGATATTCCTGAACAGCCTGTCCGGGTAAGATTGGATATGGATAGCTATATGAGGATCATCAATAACCTTATTCAAAATGTAATCGCTCACAGCCATGCGGACAAAATTAAAATTTCCCTATCGAAGAAGGAAAACAGCATGGAGCTGTTGCTGGCGGATAATGGAGTGGGAATTGAGAAAGAAGATTTGAAACACATATTTGAACGGCTTTATAAGTGTGATAAAGGACGCTCTGAAAAAGGCAGCGGACTTGGTCTTTCTATTGTCCATCAGCTTGTAGAAAAGATGGGTGGAAGTATAACAGTTGAAAGTTTGCCGGGAAAAGGAACTGAATTTATGTTGCTTTTTCCTTTGGAGAGTTAAGCGGGTTCCCGTCTTTATGGCGGGAGCCTTACTTATTTTCAGAAGTCTTTTAGAAAATGGCATGGGAACCTTCTCAATCCCTAAACGGATTGAGAAGTAGCGGAATAGGATTTGCATTGCAATTCATTCCTTAATTGCAAGGTTAATGCAAGGTTGCGGCAAGGTTAATGCAAGGTTGGCGTGATAGAATACCTTACAGAACAGGAGGTTTTGAATATGGATACAAATTATATCATTAAAACAAAAAATCTGACAAAGCAATACGGCTCACAAAAGAGTGTGGCTGACTTAAATATCCATGTCAAGCGTGGGAGAATTTATGGTCTGTTGGGTAGAAACGGAGCCGGAAAAACCACAACTATGAAAATGCTGTTGGGTTTAACGAAGCCTACTTCCGGTGAGGTCAAAATCTGGGGAAAGTCTTTGCAAGGAAATGAAAAGAAGTTGCTGCCCCGCATTGGCAGTTTGATTGAGTCCCCTGGTTTTTATCCCAATCTGACCGGTACGGAGAACCTGCGTATCTTTGCTACCCTGCGTGGAGTACCAAACAATCATGCCATCAAAGACGCTCTGGATCTGGTAGGACTGCCCTACAAAGATAAAAAGCTCTTTTCACAGTATTCTCTTGGTATGAAGCAGCGGCTTGCCATCGCCCTTGCCGTTATGCACGATCCGGAACTTTTGATTTTGGATGAGCCGATCAACGGCCTCGATCCCATCGGTATTGCAGAAGTACGCTCCTTTATTCGGGAGCTTTGCGACGCAAGAGGAAAAACTATTTTGATTTCCAGTCACATTCTTTCAGAGATTTCTTTGCTGGCTGACGATATTGGAATTATCGACCACGGCGCGTTGCTGGAAGAAGAAAGCCTTGCTGAGCTGGAGCAAAAAAGCAGTAAGCATATCCGTTTTACGCTCTCTGATACTGCACAGGCGGCAAGAATTTTGGAACGCAATTTCCATGAAAACCATTTCTCCATACAGGACGACCACAATCTGCGCCTGCACAACCTTGATCTGTCTGTGGGAAAAATTGTAACTGCCTTTGTAGAAAGCGGATTGGAGGTATCGGAGGCGCATACTTGTGAAGAAAGTCTTGAAGATTACTTCAAGCGTGTGACAGGGGGCGAAGGAATTGCTTAAACTAATCAAATGCGAATTTTTGAAATTGAAACGGAAGAAATTTATTCCGCTGATTATTCTGGCTGCGTTCCTGTTTCCAATCCCGCTGACTTATCTGATGACAACGCCCTCTATGATGGAGCGATATACGGATCGGGCAGATGCTTTCGATGGACTATTTAACATGGTGTTGGGATATGGTATCCAGTTTTTACTGCCCTGCATTATCGGAGTGATTGCCGCTATTCTGTTTTTTATGGAACGCGACAACGATACATTCAAAAATCTGCGTACAATTCCCGTAACCAGCACGCAAATGGTGCTTGCAAAAATTATTGTCCTGTTTCTCTTTGGAATTGTTTTTTGTGTGGCTTCTACCATTGCAACAATTCTTTGCGGATTTGGAACATTAGAAGTTTATGGAATAGGCTATAAATTGTTTTTAGCGGTTGAAACAGGAATTTTCATTACGGCAGGAACACTCCCGTTGATTGTTCTTGTTGTCTTTTTCAGTAAGACCTATGTTTTTTCCATTTTGCTGTGTGTCTTTTACAGCGTTCTGAACATGAGTGCTACGGCATTGTTTGACACACTGCCTAAAACTATGTTATGGCTTCTGCCCACGCCACTGACTACATTTTGGAGTGCGGGAGATATGGCGGCTCATGGAATAAAAATGGACTTGGAGCAAATGACAGGGCTAATTCCCTCAACATTTCAAGTTGTATTCATTCTTGAGATTATGGCATTCGTTTCGTTCTTACTGATTGACAGATTATATAAGCAGAGGGGGGAATAAACATGGTTCGCATTGTAAAAACAGAATTTTATAAATTGAAAAGGTATCATATCCTTTGGGCGGGCGTTGCACTCATGCTCCTATCCGTCCTGCTGACCTTGTTTACCTCTATGGCGAATGATGGTTCCGTTTGGGATTTTGCCTATCTTACAGAACAGGTCATCAAAAACAATATGTCCATGATTTTTCCGATGTGTATCAGCCTAATTGCTGGATATATGATTTCTCGTGAGCAGACGGATGACACATTGAAAAATATTCTGACTGTGCCGATCTCTTTTAAGAAACTGTTGACCGGAAAATTGATTGTGTGCGGCGTATTGTCTATTATTTTCGGGCTGATATGCAGTCTGTTTACAATCATAGCAGAAATGATTGTGGGATTTCCCGGCTTTGAGATTTCCTTAGCTCTAAAAGCAGCCTTGCAGATTACTGCGGTTAATTTCTTTTTATATCTTGCGGTTCTGCCGATTATCGCTCTTACTTGTCGGAGGGCAGGTAGCTTTTTAGTCGGTGTAATCATTGCTTTTGTCTATGGATATGGAGGGATGTTTGCCGCAGGAAATATGACATTAGCAAACCTTTATCCGATTACCGCAAGTCTTGGAATGGTAGGCTACCGTAGCTATGATACCGCAGTCAACTGGAATATCGGAACCTGTTCTTGCAGTCTTGCGCTTGCTGTCGTTATTTCTGCCATCTTGATTTTGTGCATGAAAGAACGAGAAGCAACCCAAACAAAGAAAAAGGCCAAAAAGGTAGCTCCAAAGAAAGGCTGGTGATGATTTTATGAAGAAAATAGTTTTAGCATTAACATTCGTCCTTGTGGGAAGTTTTATGCTTGCTGGCTGTTCAAAAGATGAAATTCTCAATCATTACAATAACATTGTTCAGTCTGCGGGCTCCATAGAACTGACAGGGAAATCGTCACTGCAAGGGGAAAAAGAAAAAGGCATTGATGATTATACAGGGACTTATACGGCTGATTATGCGAACTTTTCAGGTACAGAGTATTTGTTCGGAGGAACTTCCATAAAGAGAGAAGCCGGTAAGGAGCTGTCCATTGATTGCACCTTGGAGATTACGGAAGGTACTGCAAAAGTATTTTGGATTTCTGGATCTGATGAAGCAGTCACGTTGATTGAAGCAACCGGAACTTATAGTGACACAATTACACTTCCTGATGGTGGAAATTATATTGGCATTGAATGTGAGAGTTTCACAGGAAGCATTGAATTAAATATTGAATAACATTCTGCCGGATGACGGCAAAAGAAAAAAAGCCGTCGTAGAGCAGACAATTTGACACGCCCATTTGAAACGGCGGCTTTGATTTCAGAGCCGCCGTTTCTTTGCGTTTACACAATCCTATGACGACTTGCAGGGACACGGTAGCCGATGGGAGGTTATTTTGCCGTGTCCCGTTTGCTTTTTCAAAGCTCACATGATCTACATCAGTTAAAAAAAGCATTGCTCCTCCTCCGGGTAAGTTTTGCATTGCATCGGCATTATCGTTCTGTGTAATTAAGTACAATCGTGGCTGTTCTTGGTGCGCCAGTTTTCCATTACGGAAATCTGGCGTTTTTTGTTGCCTTTTTTTCGGAGATGTTCCGGTTGTCTGCCGGTGTCGGTCTCCGCCTCCTTTCGATTCACCCGTCAATCACCCGTGAATCGAAATGGAGGTACATAATGAAGAAAATTAACCTTCGGGAACTTTATCCTGATGTTTATACAACAGACTTTTTTGTAGATGTGACAGAGGAAGTAATGGAGACTATTCGAGCAGCTGAACGTGCGGAGGCTGCGTATGAGCGAAAGATGTATCGTTACAAGGCCCAGTATTCTCTGGATTGTGAGAATGGCATTGAAAATGCAGTGTTGCTGAAGCCACAAACGCCGGAGATAGTTCTGGAGGAGAAACAGTTCCAAGAGCAGGTCTATGCTGCTGTGATGAGGCTGCCAGAGAAACAGGCAAAGCGGATTTATGAGACGAGGTTTTTAGCTGTGGGGAAGACAGACATATCGCCTCCGATTTCAGAGAGCATCTGAATAGCAGTCATAGGGTTTTTATCGAATCCTGGTACGGTTCGAATAAGAGAAAGAGCATCTTCGTATTTTTCACTGAGACGAAGGATTTCCCGTTCTATTTCTGTTTTGTGCATTTCTAATTCATCGATGTGGCTGAGACATTGTCTGAGTTTTACTGCCTGTTCGTTAGAGACAGCACCATCTACTGCCGCCTGTATTTCTTCAATAGGAGTTTTACAGCGGCCATGTACAAAGGGTGCCACATCAAAGTATTCCCCAGGGTGTTGCAAGATCTGTTCTGTAATAGAACGGGAAGATTTACCAAATATATCAGAAAAGACATCATCTAATTTTAAGTTGGAAACAGTAAGACAGTTATGGGCACGGTTCTTCTCGCCTGTTATCATACAGATGAAATTCAGTTGACATATTCGTGGCGGCAAGTTAATATAATATTAACAACAGGCAACAGGAGTGTCTGTCAAGCGTTGAAGTAAGGTGTTGTGCCAGGAGGCAGTGCCTTACCAGCTTTATAAGGGTTTAGCATTTACCACAATCTGGCTAGGGAGCAAAAGCTCTCAAAAGAAAATGCTGGGAGGCTCTGCCAAGTGCAGGGCCTTTCTTAATTTTATTATGAAAATAAAGGGAGTTGCGGAAAATATAGATGAGAACAGTTGTTGATTGTGTATCATCATTTATTCCTCTCTTATCAACAATCAACAGAGTATGAAATTGTTCTGGGAAGAAAAAATGTTGCGGTTAAACTTATAATAACGTTTGATTAAGAAAGACTGCTTTCATTTGATGGGGGTACAATATCTTACGGATAGACCAGAGCTAAGACGTGATAGAGGAAAAATATTTGATGAAATTCAGAACGGTATTATAAAAAGAGAAAATATAGAGTCTTCGGATTTTTATCATAAAACACAAGATAGAGTACATTTCCTGTCCACTACTTGAGGAAATACTTGATAGTAATGATACTGTTTTTAAGTATAATAAAAAGGCGAATGTCTATTCTATGATAGAAGCAGATTACTTAATGAAAAATCATATGGAAGGAAAAAATTTATTTTTGTTTTTATCTAATGCAAGAGATGATAGTTATTTTTGTCGTTCTTTTTTTCCAGAGGAGAAAATGGATTATACAAAGAATCAAGCTTCATGGACTCTCTTATATAAGAAAAAAAGAAATCTCATTGATGGATCAGAACATATATTATACGATAGATTGAAAAAAGATGTAAAATAGCAAGATTGCCTGATAGAAAATATTTATTCTATCAGGCAATCTTATGTAAACATTTCTATAGTGTTGATTATTCTGCGGATTCTTCAGAAACAGAATCTTTCTTTTTCTGGATTTACCAGAAATCATTTTATGACCAGAGTAGATAGCCATAATCATACAGAGAAGAGAGCTGCAAGCAAAATATTTGTGAGCCGTTTTCATGTTTTTATAGCCGGTATAAAAGGTTCCAATCATGGCTGCCAATGCACCAAGTGACCAATATTTATGTGCTTTCATTTGAATATACCTCCTGCGTTTTTTATATAATACCTTTTTTTGGAAAGCATGAAAACAGGAAAACAGGAAATTTATAAATTCTGCTCTTTCTTGATCTGCTGTTCCTGCTCATGACTTTTCCCAAGGATCATATCAATATTGGCAGACACGGTACGAAGCTCCCGTTCATAATCCCGGTGGTTAGAAAAATCTTCCCGTTGCATATCTCGCAATTCAATAAGCTGGGTTTTTTCAGCATAGAGGGCTGTCATGGAAGGCAGCTTATTTCCATCAGATTTTTCTTTCAGTGTCCGGAGAGCTGTATCGTAAAGGGAAAGCTCTGCCCTGTGTTCTTCGTAGAATTTATCCTTATTGCGGCTCTTACGGTAGTCGGCATATACGTTTTTGTGTGCAAGGTACTGTCCAGTGATATATTTTTTTCTGCCTGGATGAAGATAGCTGTACCGGTTTCTACTGATCTTGAAGATGATATGATATTTTTTATCGAGGATTTGTGCAAACACGAGATCGCTCCCGGTGCTGCTACGACCACGGCCCAATTTATCCTTCGGTTTGGTCTTGTGGCGGTCATGTTGGTGGGAGGCATTCTGGTGACAGCCGGTTCGTTGTCCATTCCTATGTTTATTCTGTTTCTGTTGTTTGCAGGCCGCGTTTATGACCCCTTCACCAGTTGCTTCATGTTGATGGCAGAAGTGTTCTCTGCCCTTGTCAGCGTCAAGCGTATGAAGCAGATCGATGCGACCCCGGAACAGACTGGCACCAATGTCTGCAATAACAAGGGCTACGACATTGAGTTTAAGAATGTAGTATTCTCTTACAATGAGGAGCCGGTTTTGAAGGGCGTATCCTTTGTGGCAAAGCAAGGCGAGGTCACGGCGCTGGTAGGCCCATCCGGCAGCGGCAAGTCTACCGCCTCCAAACTGGCGGCACGCTTTTGGGATGCGGACTCCGGAACCATTACCCTGGGCGGCGTGGATGTCAAAACGGTAGAACCGGAAACGCTGTTCAAGAATCATGCCATTGTATTCCAAGATGTCATGCTCTTTGATGAGACTGTCATGGAAAATATCCGGCTGGGCTGGGGCGATGCCACTGATGAGGAAGTTATGGCTGCGGCCAGAGCTGCCCAATGCGAGGAATTTATCCAGCGTCTCCCTCAAGGGTATCAGACGAACATCGGGGAAAACGGCAGCGCCCTGTCCGGTGGCGAGCGTCAGCGCATTTCGATTGCCCGCGCCCTGTTGAAAAATGCTCCCATTGTCCTGCTTGATGAAGCAACTGCTTCTATGGATGCCGAGAGTGAAACACTGATACAGGATGCCTTGTCGGTACTGCTGAAGGATAAGACGGTCATGGTGATTGCCCATCGCATGAGGACAGTGGCAAATGCTGATAAGATCGTGGTTCTGGACGACGGCAAGGTCAGTGAGATGGGTACACCTGTTGCACTGATGAAAAAGGGCGGTCTATATGCACACCTTGTTGAATTACAGCAAGGAAAATAGAAAGGAAATCTTATGGAACAACACTGGAAGTTAAAAGATTTAGGAAATATTAAGTAGGTATCAGAGAGATTATTGCCCGTTTAACAAGCAACAATCTCTTAAGTTAATGACATTGGAAGTGAACAGTAACCAAAAGTTGTTACTGTTCAGAGGTTAGCTGGACATGAGAAAACCGATGGTGTAGACTAATAACAGTCAAAGCCATCGGTTTTCTTATCCAAATATTCTGGATACTCTGTCAAATATATTCGCTGGTTCTTCTAGCCGCACCAAAACAAGCATGCTCATGCATTGGCAGAGATAATCGATACTTTCGAAACTCCTAAATGTCACAGCCTGCGCCTGTTTCCGCTTATAGTTTCTTAGAAGCCTTTCGGCTTCATTATTAGTGGCAGGTATCCGGGAATCATGCAGGAACAGCAAATGGTTCTGCATATATTTCTCCATTCTCAGGAATAAATTATACCCGTCTCTGTAATAATTGTTTGCCGGAACATTTCCGTATTCCGCCCTGGCTATTTCCAGTATCTCACGGTATCTTTTTTCGAATTCAGATACCTTTACCGGATCCGGTTCCTGAAATGACTGGCATTCGTTTCGGAAATGGATCATCTCCTGTACCAGTGAACGCATCTCTTTGTTCCAGGTGCGGTCTGGTTCATTATCCATGCTGTCTTTCAGGTAACGCAGCACATGGGCAAGGCATTCCTGGTGATCTGCTCCATAATTATAAAAGGTAATATCATGGTCATGGACAAGGATCCCCTGATAGTCTTCTGTAACCGTACCCTTTACTCCTTCGTGTCCCTTTTTCTCGCGGGCAAAGTACAGGGCTTTTCCGTCCGGTGTTGCACAGACATATGCCTGGCAGCTCTTTCCGTTTTCCCTGGCATTTGTACAATCTGTATGCATAACAGGGGAAAGCAGCATATCTGCATAGGCAGACCTGCGTTCAGGTTCAGTTTTTAAAGCAAACTCCCGGTTTAGTCTGCTTATCATGCCTTTGGAAATATTCAGTTTTCCACCCGTCAGGTCGGACAGAAATGCCCTGTTCTTCTTCCAGTCTGGATGCCGCTTCATAAAACTGATGTCTGAAAACGGCTGCTTTATCCAGTGCATCATCTCTTTGTTTTTCTGCATTCAGTGCACGGATCTCCATTTTTCGGAGTTCCTGCGCGGACCTTTTTTGTGCCTTTTCAAACTCCCGGAGCATATCCTCCAGTACCTGAAACCAGTAATTGCGCACACGGATCGTTTCTTTGTGCGCATCTGCAAGTTCTTTTTTCAGCTTCTCAATCTTATGTTCATAAACGTTGTACTCTTTCTGATGAAGTTCTTCTAACTGGATATATCTTTCACCAGATTCCAGTTCTTTGTTTCTGCGTTGTGCAGCTTTCAGCCGACACATGAGAGTGATATGATCATAAGTATCAGGCATACGTTTTCCTCCGGTACAGTCCTGCTAAACACTGCCGACGATATCTGTGATCTTTGAGATATGATCCTCGAGATATTCGATCAGCTCTTTCTGTTTCTGGATGAATTCCTCCTGGATCTCGATCTGCCTGAGATAGCCGTCAAGAAGTTCATCACGTTTTTTTAGTTCCTGTATAAAATCAATCTCCATAAAAACAACCTCTCTTTCTTGAAAAAAAGTATAGCAGAAATGCAGGAAAAAAGCGAATTTCCGGAAATGACCCATTGGGCAATCTGACTGTGGATAAATCTCCATTATAAGATTGGAAATGAGTAGATATAAGGCCTCTGTCTGAAAGAATGGATAGGATTCGGTGTATAACTTTTGTGAAAAAGAACAGCAGAAAAAACTATAAATACAGTTTTTTCTGCTGAAGATAATTATCCACAAAATAGAGAAAATAATTTCGTCACTTTTTACAATGACTTATACATACCTTTGAACAGTAACAAACTAAAAAGCGAAATCTCTGATGAGAATGGAAACAGCTATACAGAAATAGACTGATATGATATAATAAAATCGTTCCTACATTTGTAGAAAGAGGAAGAATGAGAGCGTGAAAAAAACATATCAGAGACTTCCAGAATCAGAACTGGATATTATGCTTGTTCTTT
>ENA-OQKW01000392-OQKW01000392.1-human-gut-metagenome-genome-assembly--contig:-NODE-392-length-11031-cov-3.397194_pt1 | contig 11031 bp, 14 predicted proteins | sample MGYA00242657_ERZ504815 | MGnify/ENA primary metagenome ERZ504815 (study PRJEB26092, sample SAMD00036404) | human gut metagenome | host: Homo sapiens | study: EMG produced TPA metagenomics assembly of... | reverse complement strand
GAAAAATCCTGTCCGGATAATTGCGGACTCTGTGAGAACATGAAAGAAAGCTGCTGTATGATCCTGGAAGTTACAAAACGCTGTAATATGCATTGTCCTGTCTGCTTTGCTTCAGCAGGAGAAGACAGGGAAAAGGGAGATATTCCCATCTGTGAAATGAAAAACAGTATGATTTTCTGATGGCTCACGGAGGTCCCTTTAATATACAGCTTTCAGGAGGAGAACCAACCATGAGGGACGATCTGCCTGAAATCATACATATGGGAAGAGAAAAAGGATTTACATTTTTTCAGTTAAATACCAATGGGATCCGGCTTGCCAGGGAGGAGGGGTATGCCGGAAAGCTGAAAAAAGCAGGACTGAATACAGTATTTCTTCAGTTTGACGGTGTGACAGATCAGGTTTATGAGACTTTACGTGGACAGGCTATGATGGAACTGAAGAAAAAGGCGGTCTTAAACTGCTCAGAAGCAGAGCTTGGTATTGCTCTTGTGCCGGTCATTGCGCCGGGAGTAAATGATATGCAGGTAGGGAATATTCTGAAATTTGGTCTGGATCATATGCCCTTTGTTCGTGGCGTACATTTTCAGCCTATCAGTTATTTTGGCAGATGTTCCCAGAAGCGCCCCCAAAATCCCATCACCATACCAAAGATGCTGAGACTTATTGAAGAACAGACAGAGGGACTGATGAAAATTGAGGATTTTGCAGGCGGCGGCGCAGAGAATCCCTACTGCTCCTTTCATGCAAGTTATCTGAGAAAAGGAGAGCGGGAACTGAAGCTTCTTGAAAAAAAATCAGGAAAAGGATGCTGCTGTACTACCAGTGATGATTCCAGGCAGTATGTGGAAAATCAGTGGAGCTACAGTACAAAAACCTATGATGAGGGAGAAATGACACAGACAGATGCGCTAGATGAGTTTCTGATCCGGATACATAATGAAACCTTTGCAGTATCAGGTATGATCTTTCAGGATGCCTGGAATCTGGATCTTGACCGTCTGAAACGCTGTTATATCTGTGAAGTGGATCCTGATCACGGAATGGTACCGTTCTGTGCATATAATCTGACTAATCTGAAAGGAATATATTTATACAGAAAGTGAAACGATCCAATATAGATGCAATGATCTGTAGGCAGGAAAAAATTACAGATATTACAAGGGAAACAATAAACAAAATACAGTTGGATAAACTGAATGCTGTTCTGAAAAGAGAAAAAGAAAGGCAGGGATTTTATAGAGATCTGCCGGAAAGGCTGGAAAGCATTGATGATCTGAAAACCCTTCCCTTTACAACGGAATCCGACCTTGCTCAGAAAGGGGGCAGGATGTTACTGTGCTCTCAGGGAGAAATACAGAGGATCATTTCAGAACAGACAAGCGGAACAACAGGTGCAGGTAAACGTGTATTTTATACAGAAGGAGATTGTGAACATACCATAGAACTTTTTATGGCCGGACTTGGTGAGTTTATTTATCCGGGAAGCAGGACTATGGTTGCCATGCCGTTTTCAGGTCCTTCTGGACTGGGAGAGCTGATCGCAGAAGCAATCAGACGTATAGGAGCACACCCCCTTTTAACCGGGAACAATAAAACCTATGGTGAGTTAAAAACAATTCTGGAAGAGGAGCGGCCGGATACTTATGTAGGTATGCCGACAGCACTGCTTTCCATGCTCAGAATGTGTGGAAAAGGCAGTATAAAGAGAGCACTGATATCAGGGGATGCCTGTCCGGAAACAGTAATGAAAGCAATAGAAAAAATTTTGGGAACACCACTCTGGCCTCATTATGGTTCCAGAGAGATGGGGCTTGGGGGTGCGATTTGCTGTCAGGCTCATGAGGGCATGCACATGAGGGAGAATCATTGTATCACAGAGATCATAGATAAAGAGGGAAATGTTCTGCCTGACGGTCAATGGGGAGAACTGGTGATCACAACCATTGGGATGGAGGCACAGCCTATGATCAGATACAGGACCGGCGATCATACACGTATCATCCCCGGAAAATGTATCTGCGGAAGTGAGGTAAGGCGTCTGGATTTTGTAAGGCGCATCGACCAGTCCAAAAGTATGAGAGAAATGGATGAATTACTGTTTCAGTTTCCGGAACTGGTAGATTACTGTGTAAGGAGTGTTGGAGGGAAAAAAGAAATCACAGCACTTTTTATATCAGATAACGGAGAAGAACTGATCAGAAATGTCTGCGCAGAGAAGAATATTATTTCTTTGGACTGCAGAAAAGCAGAATGGAGCGATAGGGCATTGTATCCTGCGAAACGTATTATTTTATAGAGAAACTATTAGAAAACAGAACGAAACCCATTGACTATCAGTCGGATTTCGTTCTGTTTTTTATTTTATGAATAGTTATTTGTTCACAGGATAATACGGACAGTCCTCTCTGATACATTCTTTATTATCTTCAAAATATTTACATAGTACAGAAGACAGCGGAATCTTTACAGAGCTGAACTGCCTGTAAAACCTGATCGCTTCTTCAATAGCAATTCTGCTGGTGCGTTTACAGCAGCGCGGACCACCAACATCAGCCAGTTTGGATAAAATAACAGAGACAAGCTTCTGAGGAAAGGGCCATGCATCCTTATGGAGGGGACCGGATCCGGTCATAACGGACATAAAGATTCCGGCACCTGCTGCTGCACCACACACTCCCCAGTAACCGCAGGTACCACCGGGAACCTGCTTCGCTCTTTTACAGATTTCAGATAATGCGGTATCGTAATTCATACGCTCTCCATTATTGCGAAGTGCAGTCAGAAGAACACTGGGAACAATGGCATGATGTTCAGGTCCATGCATGTGGACAGAAGGAAGGTCCATGATCTCTTCCAGAAGCAGCAGGGGATCCTTCTCTGTGCTGCTTCTGAGGGCTGTGCTCACCGGTATATAAGTACCATAGCTGTGACAGGCATCACAGACAAAATGGCCATTTTCACAGACAGTATTTGTCAGCTGCTCTTTGTGGCAGATGCTGCAGGTTTTCACAGAACTTTCGACGCTGTATGTGACCGGTGCTCCACAGATCAGGCAGCCTGAAAAATGTTCTGTCTCTCCACAACAGCAGGAATTATTTGTATTATCCATAAAAATCAGCATTTCTCAGCAATATCATAGATAAGCCGTTCTGTATCTTCCCATCCGAGGCAAGGATCTGTGATGGAACAGCCAGGAGTCATATGATCACTGATATCCTGACGGCCCTCCAGAAGGTAGCTTTCAATCATAACACCTTTTACCAGCTTTTTAAGTTCCGGATTATAGTTACGGCTGTGAAGTACTTCTGAAACAATACGGATCTGTTCCTTGTATTGCTTGTTGGAGTTTGAGTGGTTGGCATCTATGATGATGGCAGGGTTCTTAAGGTCCTTTTTGGCATACAAAGCAGACAGATGTATCAGATCTTCATAGTGGTAATTAGGAATAGTCTGTCCGTACTGGTTTACACCACCTCTGAGAATTGTGTGTGCCAGATCATTTCCTGAAGTTTCCACATCATTTCCTCTGTAGATGAAGTGGTGAGGATGCTGTGCAGCAGTGACAGAATTCAGCATAACAGAGAGATCACCGCTGGTAGGATTCTTCATACCGACAGGAATATCCATGCCACTGGCAGTGAGACGATGCTGCTGGTTCTCCACAGAACGTGCACCTACAGCTTCATAGGAGAGAATATCATCCAGATAGCTGCGGTTTTCAGGATAAAGCATCTCATCTGCAGAAGAGAGTCCTGTCTCCTGCATAACTCTCATGTGCATCTTGCGGATAGCAATAATTCCGGCAAGAAGGTCAGGAGCCTTATCAGGGTCTGGCTGATGAAGCATTCCTTTGTAACCGTCACCTGTGGTACGGGGCTTATTTGTATAAACTCGCGGGATGATCATCAGTTTGTCAGAGACTTTATCTGCCACTGTTTTCAGTTTGCGTACATATTCGCAGACTGTATCTTCGTTATCAGCGGAACAAGGTCCTACAAGGACGATAAATTTATCTGATTCACCGGTGAAGATACGGCGTATTTCTTCATCGCGCTGTTTTTTTACTTCTTTGAGTTCCTGGCTGAGAGGGTACTGAGATTTCAGAACCTCCGGTAAAGGGAGCTCGTGATTGATTTTCATAGACATGATCTGTTTCCTCCATATAAGTACATGCAGGTCTTTGATAATGCCGGAACTCAGGAATATTTTATACCTGACCGGACTGCCTGCACATTTTCCTTTACAAGTATAACATGGTGTTATCTAAAATTCCAGTACTTTAACACTTTAAACCGACATATTTTGAGAGAATGTAATCAGACCGTTTTTTATGCCTGTTTCTTAGCTTCACAAAAAATGCTTTCAGATGTTACAATCAAATAAAAGATATAAGGAAAGAAATATCAAAAGAATACCAAAGAAAGTCGGGGTGAAGGTTATGGAGATTAAGAGTATTTTGATAAAGGACACAACCAGAGAAGAAAGAAAACAGATTGTGGAGGAATCTTTTGGGAATATTTCTGCAAGCTGTGATGGCTGTATGGCGGGACTGACAGAGATGTATCAGGAATATATTGATGGTACAAAGGAAATCCGCGACATTAACATGGAGTTTAATGCACACTACGTACGGGAAGATTTGGATGAGAAATCAAAGAGAAGCTGCCCGATGTAGATAAAACAACTATATGGGAAACTTACAGATCTCGAATATACAGGAAATAACAAGATAGCAGGAGAAGGATAATAAAATGAGTACAAACAATATGGATAGATTTGAATTTAGATGTATCAGACCGGAGGAGACACAGCAGGCAATAGAAATCGAGCAGATCTGTTTCCCGCCAAATGAGGCATGTTCCCCGAAAAGTCTGACAGAGAGAATAAAAGCAACAGCAGAGACATTTCTGGTAGCGGAGGATAAGGAAACCGGAAAGCTGGCTGCATTTCTTAATGGAGTTCCTACAGATGAGGAGGCTTTCAGAGATGAATTCTTCACAGATATTTCTCTGAGTAATCCTGAAGGCAAAAATATCATGCTTCTGGGTCTGGACGTCCGTCCGGAATATCGTATGCAGGGCCTGGGCCGTGAACTGGTATCCAGATACTGCCAGAGGGAAGCTCAAAAAGGACGAAAGAAACTTTTCCTCACCTGTCTGGATGAAAAAGTGAAGATGTATGAGAAATTCGGCTTTACAGATCTGGGCCAGGCAAATTCCACCTGGGGCGGAGAAGCTTGGCATGCCATGAGCATCGAGATTGAAAGATAATTAACAATCAGAACAGACAGGAGAGTGTACAATGAGCCTATACGCAATCGGTGATTTTCATCTTTCGTTTACAGTCAATAAACCTATGGATGTATTTGATAAAAGATGGAAGAATCATGTAGTTAAGATTGAGAAATACTGGAAGAGAAAAGTAACAGAGAATGATACAGTAGTGATTACCGGAGATCATTCCTGGGGGAGAGATCTTGCAGAGTGTCAGGCGGATCTGGATTTTATTATGGCTCTTCCGGGCAGGAAAATCCTGCTTCGGGGAAATCACGATATGTTCTGGGATGCAAAGAAAACAGAAAATCTGAATGAGATGTTCAGAGGAAAGCTGGAATTTTTGCAGAATAATTTTTATACATATGAGGATTATGCACTGGTGGGAACCAAGGGCTACTGTTATGAAGGAAAAGACAGTTATGAGCATTTCCTGAAGATCCGAGAGCGGGAACTGGGGCGGCTGCGCTGCTCTTTTGAAGGGGCGAAGGCAGCAGGATATGAGAAGTTTATCATGTTTCTTCATTATCCGCCTACAAGTATTGGAGAGATGGAGAGTCCGTTTACCCTGATGGCACAGGAATTTGGCGCCGAGAAGGTGATCTATTCTCACTGTCATGGAGAGAAGCGATATGATGACAGCTTTAAAGGCTATGTGGATGGAATAGAGTACAAGCTGGTGTCAGGAGACTATCTGAATTTTAAACCGGAGCTGGTTTTACGCTAATTATATTGTCTGGAAAAAATCCCTGGGAAGTATTATACTTTTCAGGGATGATTTTATGTGCTTTGAGAGAAAATATCTTCGGGGAGAAACGAGAAAATGAAGATTTACTACAGAGAGAAATCTGGCGGGATTGAAATTCTGCGGTGTTTTGGAATAGAGGGCAGAGTTGAGATTCCGGGAATGATAGATGACAAATTGGTAATTAGTGCAGCACCGTATGCATTTTCTAGCCATATGGATGAGAAGGAAGACCTGAAAAATGCCAGTCTGTGGGAAGTGTCAGATGGTCTTGAGTTTGGCAGAGAAGAGCATGTTCTGGCAGGAAATGACGTGGAGGAGATTGTTTTTCCTTACACTTTAAAAGAGATTGGACGATATATTTTTTATGGCTGCGGGAATCTGAAAAAGCTGGAGTTTTCTGACAGCCTGATGCAGATAGGCTGTGGTGCATTTACAGGCTGCCATGCATTGGAGAAGCTGACTGTGCATATGGAGCAGGGAAAGAAGTCTGGTGTTAAGGAAATGCTGGGCGAGATGTGGCAGAGGATAGATGTGAACTTTCTTTATGAGTATGAAGAAGCCAGACTTGTATTTCCGGAGCATTATGATGAGGCGGTTGAGAACACTCCGGCGCGTATTTTGTATACGGAATATCATGGATCAGGCAGTAATTACAGGCAGTGTTTTTATGATAAGGAGCTGAATTATCAGGAATATGACAGGCTTTTTGAAATGGCGGTAGCCATGGATAAGCTGGAAGTTCTGGTTGATATGTCATTTGGCAGATTGGAGTTTCCTTATGAACTGACCGGGAAAGCCAGGGAGAACTACAGGGAATATATCCGTAAGAATCTGGGAGATATTGCAGAATATCTGGTAAAGCAGGAGGATATGCACAGATTGGAAGTGATATCCTCGCAAAAACTCTGGACACTGGGAGGAATTGATTCTGCGTTGGATTGTGCATCTAAGAGAAAAGAAACGGAAGTATCCGCATTTTTGATGAATGAAAGAGCAAATCTGGTGGATAATACGGCAGGAAGTGAACGTATAGATGTGGATAAGCTGCAAAATAGTCAGGAAGCTGACAGGACAGAGCAGGGGAAAAATGAACAATCACAAACTACAGAAAAATCTTTGAATACAAGAACTATACTAAGAAAAAAGAGGTTTGAACTGTGATAGATATAGAGGAAAATAATGATGCAGCCAGAGGATAAAATACAGGAAATAGCAGAAAGAGCAGAGCGTTTGCAGGAAATCGGCAGCAGTATTCTTAGGGCTGCGCGGGATGAATTATATCTGGGAATGCGGTTTTTGGATGTGGCGCTGAGCAGTTTTTCTTATCAGATGGATGGTCAGGTCCATGGATTTGGAACGGATGGAAGAGTGATGTATTTCCAGCCGCAGATGCTGGGAGGCTTATATAGAGAGAATAGGATTCTGGTGAACAGAGGGTATCTGCATATGGTATTCCACTGTATTTTCCGGCATTTTGCATGGAGCGGTACAGAAGGTAAGAAGAGGGCAGACGATGGAATCACAATCCAGGAACGTATGCGTGATCTGAGTTGTGACATTGCAGTGGAGCATATGATAGATGGGATGAACTATCGGAGTATCCGTTTCTCACGCAGTCTTCTGCGAAGGGAAACTTACCGTCTCCTTGAAAAAGAGGGAAAAACCCTCAACGCACAGAGAGTATATAAAATATTGTCAGAATGGAATCTGAACGAAAAGGATCTTACAAATCTGGAACAGGAATTTCGCACAGATGACCACAGATACTGGGCAAGTAAGAACCGGATCAGAAACCGAATCCCATGCTCAGCCGCAAATGGGGGGAGATCAATGATGGAATCGAGACGGATCTGGAAACCTTTTCCCAGGAAGCAGGTGAGCGGGACGGAGATTTCCTGGAGCAGATAAAAACAGAGAACAGAAGCAGGTATGATTACAGAGAATTCCTGCGGAAATTTGCAGTTTTTCATGAAGAACTGGCAGTGGATGATGACAGTTTTGATTACAATTTCTATACCTATGGTCTGCGTCTCTACGGAAACATGCCGCTGATCGAACCACTGGAATCTAAAGAAGTTAAGAAGATAGAGGAATTTGTGATCGTCATCGATACTTCCATGTCCTGTTCAGGAGAACTGGTGAGAAAGTTTCTGGAGGAAACCTACGGTGTACTTAGTGAGAGTGAGAGCTTTTTTACAAAAATAAATGTGCACATCATTCAGTGTGATGAGAAAGTCCACACAGATAAAAGGATCACCTCCCGGAAAGAAATGAAAGACTATATGGAACATCTGGAACTGTATGGAGATGGCGGAACAGACTTCAGGCCTGCATTTGAATGGGTGGACAAACTGCTGGAACAGCATGAATTTCATAACCTGAAAGGGATGATCTATTTTACAGACGGATTCGGAATTTACCCGAAGAAAATGCCGCCGTATAAGACTGCATTTGTGTTTATGCAGGATAATTACAGAGATGTGGATGTGCCGGTATGGGCCATGAAACTGATTTTGGATGAGGATGATTTTGAGAAACCAGACAGATAATGAAATAAAAAACTGAGTAAAAGTAAGAAGTGTTCAGCAGGAAAGGATTTATATTATGAATATAAAGCGAGCAAAACAGGAGATAAAGGACTCAATAGAAGCATACCTTGCGAAGGATGAATTTGGAGAATATCTGATCCCGGCCATACGCCAGAGACCAATTCTCCTTATGGGGGCACCGGGTATTGGAAAGACGCAGATCATGGAACAGATCGCCAGGGAATGTAAGGTAGGTCTGGTATCTTATACTATCACCCATCACACCCGTCAGAGTGCAGTAGGACTGCCGTTTATCAAAGAGAAAACCTTTGGTCAGGAGACTTTTTTCTGTCACAGAATATACTATGAGTGAGATTATTGCCTCTGTCTATGAAAAGATGGAGAAGACAGGCCTGAAAGAAGGGATTCTTTTTATTGATGAGATCAACTGTGTATCAGAGACCCTGGCGCCTATGATGCTGCAGTTTCTTCAGGGAAAGACCTTTGGCAATCAGAAAGTACCGGAGGGATGGGTGATCGTGACAGCAGGAAACCCGCCGGAATACAATAAATCTGTCCGTGAATTTGATGTGGTAACTCTTGACAGAATCAAGAGGATTGATGTGCAGCCAGACTTTGAAGTATGGAAAGAATATGCCTATGAGCAGGGGATCCACCCTGCTGTGATCTCTTATCTGGAACTTCGCAGAAAGAATTTCTACAGAATGGAGAACACAGTAGACGGACGGATTTTTGCCACTGCCAGAGGCTGGGAAGATCTTTCTAGGCTGATACAGGTATATGAAACACTGGATAAAGAAGTGGACAGAGAGGTGGTATATCAGTATATCCAGCATCCAATGATCGCAAAAGAATTTGTCCGCATATCTGGCATTATGCAATAAGTATAAGACAGACTATGCAGTGGAGGATCTGCTTCAGGGTAAATGGACACCGATCACTCTGGGTAAGATCCGCAATGCTTCACTGGATGAGCATCTGAGTATTGTTGGTCTGCTGAACGGAAAGCTCAGCCAGTTATTTGCAGACTGTTATTTTATGGATGCCTATGTGACAAAGCTCTATGGTTACATGACAGAATACAGAGATAACCTTCCGGAAATGACGCTGGAATCCATTTATAAAAAGGCAGAAAATGATTTTCAGACTACAAAAAAAACTGAGCTTCTCACTAAAAATGAAGAAAAAGTATTTATCCGTACAGTGAATTTCTTTGAAAATGAAATTTCAGAAAAGGCTACTTATGAGAAGGCAAAAACAGCTTTTGCAGAGGTGGCTGACAGCCTTGAAACTCAGACAGAATATATTTCCCAGACACTTCAGAATGTTTTTGATTTTATGGAAGCGGCCTTTGGCGACAGCCAGGAAATGGTAGCCTTTATCACGGAACTGAATGCCAATTATTACAGTCTCTGGTTTATCCGTGAGAATGGTTCGGATCAGTATTATCGTCACAATAAAGGTCTGCTTTTTGACAATCGTCAGAAGCAGATTCTGGGACAGATGGAAGAACTGGAGCAGGGGAACAACTTCCCTTCTGTATTAAAATGATTGTTTCTCTGGGATGTATGAAACTTAACAAATATCTGCTTTTGTTAAGGAAAGTGTAAATGTCTGTCAAACATAAGCAAACCTGATTGTTTTTTGAAAATTCGGGTGATATACTCCACTTGTCAACAAAAAAATAATATTTTTTGTAGTAAAAAGGAGTCTATTATTATTATGAGAAGAAAACTAATTGCAGGTCTTTTGACAGCTCTTTTTCAGTGACTATGGTTTGTCCGGCAGCATATGCATCTACAGAGCATTATACAGACAGCAGCGTGGTTGGTGCTGATTCCGGATGGTCTGACTGGGATGCAGCCTGGGAAACAACAGCAGCTGATTTTACAAAGGTATCTTTAACACCTGGTGCTGATGATACACAGCTGAACTTTGCATGGTACAGTGAAAAAGGTGACAGCGATGCAACACCTGTAGTTCATTTCGGAACAGACAAGGACAATCTTGAAACCTTTGAAGGAACTGCCGGTGATGTAGACCAGAGCTTTACAGGAGACAAAGCATATGAATATAATCATGTAACAGTTACAGGTCTGGAGCCAAACACAACTTATTATTACACAGTTGAGAAAAACGGTGAGCAGACAGAGGTATCTGAGTACAAAACACAGGATACAGATTCAGTAAAAATTCTCTATGTAGGTGACCCGCAGATCGGTGCTTCCAAAGGTCAGACACAGAATGGAGCAGAGCTTACCAATGAGTCCGGTGCAGCCAATAAAGCAGCAGAAAATGACGGTTTTTCTATGGAACCGTACTCTCAATACTGCACTTGAGCAGAATCCGGATATCAACTTTGTGATCTCTGCAGGTGACCAGGTTAACAAGACCGGTGAAGCAAAGAAGGAGAATATGCTTCTTATCTAATAGCAGATGCTTTGAAGGGACTTGCAGT
>ENA-OQKW01000391-OQKW01000391.1-human-gut-metagenome-genome-assembly--contig:-NODE-391-length-11074-cov-2.655705_pt1 | contig 11074 bp, 19 predicted proteins | sample MGYA00242657_ERZ504815 | MGnify/ENA primary metagenome ERZ504815 (study PRJEB26092, sample SAMD00036404) | human gut metagenome | host: Homo sapiens | study: EMG produced TPA metagenomics assembly of... | reverse complement strand
ATTTTGTAAAAGATCCGGAGAAACATACGTTGAAGGAAAAACTGGCAAAATATCCGGGACTTTTTATTCTTAAGGCATTTACCAAAAGATATGCGATCCCCGGTGTGCGGCTGGGCTATGGATTCTGTTCGGACGGGGAAGTACTTGACCGGATGGAGGCAGTCACCCAGCCCTGGAATGTGTCTACCATGGCACAGCAGGCAGGAATGGCAGCACTGAAGGAAGCAGAATATGTGGAAGCAGGACGGCAGATCATTTTCAGGGAATCTGCATGGATGAAGGAAAAGATGAGACAGGTTGGGCTGACGGTATATCCTTCTGAAGCAAATTATATATTCTTTTACGGACCTGAGGATCTCTTTGAAAGATGTGTTGCAAAGGGGATCCTGATCCGGGATTGCAGTAACTATCTGGGGCTGAAAAAAGGATATTACCGTGTGGCAGTGAAGCTGCATGAACAGAATGAAAAGCTGATAGAGGTACTGGAAGAAGTGCTTTCATAAGTATTTATACAGGAGAAAAGGGGAAACAAAAAATGGCAAAAGCGATTATGGTGCAGGGGACAATGTCCAATGCAGGAAAAAGCCTTCTGGCAGCAGGGCTTTGCAGGATTTTTAAACAGGATGGATACAGGGTGGCACCCTTTAAATCCCAGAATATGGCACTGAACTCTTTTATTACAGAAGAGGGGCTGGAGATGGGCAGAGCTCAGGTGATGCAGGCGGAAGCAGCCGGAATTAAGCCTTCTGTGCTGATGAACCCCATTCTTCTGAAGCCTACCAATGATGTAGGCTCCCAGGTGATCGTAAACGGAGAAGTCCTGGGAACCATGAGTGCCAGAGATTATTTTAAATATAAGAAAAAGCTGGTGCCTGACATTATGAAGGCCTATGATAAACTGGCATCAGAAAATGATATCATTGTGATCGAGGGGGCCGGAAGCCCGGCGGAGATCAATCTGAAAACAGAAGATATCGTAAATATGGGAATGGCAAAGATGGCAAAGGCACCGGTGCTTCTGGTGGGAGATATTGACAGAGGTGGTGTTTTTGCACAGTTGATCGGTACAGTGGAGCTTCTGGAAGCGGATGAAAGAGAGATGGTAAAGGGTCTGATTATCAACAAATTCCGCGGCGACAAGACCATCCTTGATCCGGGAGTGCAGATGCTGGAGGAGAGAAGCCATATCCCTGTAGTGGGAGTGGCTCCGTATCTGGATATTCAGGTGGAGGATGAGGACAGCCTCACAGAAAGATTTGACAGAAAACAGGAAGTGGATCTTATTGATATTGCAGTGATCCGGGTGCCAAGGATCTCCAATTTCACAGATTTTAATCCACTGGAAAGTATCCCGGGAGTTTCCTTGAGATATGTACAGCATGTCAGTGAACTGAAAAATCCGGATATGATCATCCTTCCAGGAACAAAAAATACAATGGAAGATCTGCTGTGGATGCGGGCTAATGGTCTGGAAGCTGCAGTTTTGAAGGAAGCTGCAAAGGGTAAGATCATCTTTGGAATCTGTGGCGGTTATCAGATGCTGGGTGAGACCTTAAGTGACCCTCATCATGTGGAAGCCGGAGGAACCATCAAGGGAATGGGACTGCTTCCTATGGATACTGTTTTTGCGGAAAAGAAAACCAGAACCAGAGTTTCCGGCAGATTTCTGGAACTCGAGGGAGAGCTTCAGGCACTTTCCGGCGCAGAACTGGAGGGTTACGAGATCCATATGGGAGAAACTGTGTTAAAAGGCGAGGCCGGACACAGTGTATCCATTGAAGATCAGGTGTCAGGAGAGTGTAAGGAAGACGGTGCATACTGTAAAAATGTCTGTGGAACCTATGTCCATGGAGTTTTTGACAGAGAGGATGTGGCAGAGGCTGTTGTACGTGTTCTGGGTGAGAAAAAGGGAATCGATGTATCTCAGATGACAGGAATCGATTTTGCAGCATTTAAAGAAACCCAGTATGATATCCTGGCAGCAGAACTGAGGAAGCATCTGGATATGAAGAAAATCTATGACATTCTGGAGCAGGGGATCTGATCCGGAACTATATGGTGAAAATCCAGATAAACTATAGCAATCCTCGTAAAATTTCACACTCTGATGGGCTGGATTAAGATGCATTATTTTAGAGGATTGCTATAATGAGTGATAGATGTAACTATTGTATACGGGAATTTATGGAATTTGGGAGATAAGGAATGAAAGTAGAACTGGAAAATGTAAAACCAATGGATATAGAGAAACGCAGCTTTGAGATCATCACAGAGGAACTTGGAGATAAAAAGCTGGTTCCCGGAACAGAGCTGATCGTAAAGAGATGTATTCACACAAGCGCAGACTTTGATTATGCAGAGAATCTCTGTTTCTCTGAGAATGCAGTTGAGAAAGCAATTGCTGCTATCAAAGACGGTGCCTGCATTGTGACAGATACACACATGGCAGAGTCCGGGATCAACAAGAGAGTCCTTTCCCGTTACGGCGGAGAAGTATTCTGCTTTATCTCTGACGAGGACGTAGCTGCCACAGCCAAAGCCAACGGAACCACAAGAGCTACAGCCAGCATGGATAAGGCTGCTGCCATGGGAAAGAAGCTGATCTTTGCCATCGGAAATGCCCCCACTGCGCTGGTACGTCTCTATGAACTGATTGAGGATGGCAAGCTGGATCCTGAGCTGATCATCGGTGTGCCGGTAGGCTTTGTAAACGTGGTTCAGTCCAAGGAACTGATCATGCAGGCAGACGTACCTTATATTGTAGCCAGAGGAAGAAAGGGCGGAAGCAATGTTGCCGCATGTATCTGTAATGCATTGCTTTATATGATTGATAATAACAGAGGATACTAATTCTGTATCTGACTGATATTCTTTAACAGCTTGCATGCCGGGACGAAATCTGCCACAGGCATGGAGGAGCAGGAGAGAATCAGGGTAATCTTACCGGGAGCCTCTCTCAGAAGCTGCAGGCGCAGACCATTGGTCTGTGCCTTTTTTTGAAGCTCCTGCCAGGTAAGAGTTGTGGACAGAGTCAGGGCCAGGCTGGTACCTGCGGCTCCGGTCTGGATCTGGGAATCTTTTCCAAATACTTCCCGCACAGCACTGCGGAGTGCTTTCAGCTTTACAGAATACAGACGTTTCAGCTTACGGGTCTGTGCTGCCAGGTGACCATCCCGGATAAACTGGCACAGAGCAATCTGCTCTGCCTTTGATGCTGTCTGATTATATTGGTCTGCTTTTTTTCTGTACAGTGCAGACAGCTCCGGAGGCAGGACCATAAAACTGATACGGATGGAGGGCAGCAGAAGTCTGGAAAAGGTTCCCAGATACACCACATTCTGACCGCCTGCCAGACCAAAAGAGAAGGGTAGGCTTCTGCAGATACACAAATTCATTTTCAAAATCATCCTCAATGACCAGACTGCCATGTGCAGCAGAGTAATTCACCAGTTCCAGGCGTCTGGAAACAGGCATAATATCACCCCATTTTGTCATATGTGCAGGAGAAACATAAATAATATCACAGTCCTTATTCCTGTAATCTACCTGAAATCCATAGTCATGAAACACAGTGCTTCCCTGTACAAAGGAAGGATTGGGAAAAGAAACAGTCTGACGTTGCTCAAGGAGCGGGCAGAGGATGTGCAAAAGACTTTGAATACCTGCACCGATCACAATATCCTCCCCACTGCATAGCACATTTCTGCGTTCTCTCACATAATCGGCAAGTGTATCTCTCAGGTCAGCCTCACCCTGAGGCTCTCCATAAGACAGTAATCTTTCATCCTGGCGAAGAGCGCTTTTGATATAAACGTCTCCAAAGGTCAAAACGGAAACTCTCCCGATCTACTCCTGAAGATGCAAAATCAAACCGGCAAGGTGTCTGAGCATGTTTCTCTGTTTTTCTGACAGATGTGTGTTGTCTGTCAGCTATATCTGTCACATAGTATCCGCTCTGGGCTTTGGAAATAATATATCCCTCCGCAGCCAGCTGCAGATAGGCATTTTCAATGGTGGTGCGGCTCAGCTTCAGTTCCTGCGAACATTTTCGAAGAGAGGGCATCCTGCTTCCGGGCGGGAGCTTTTTCTCCATGATCAGTTCCCTGTAATAGTGGAACACCTCCAGATACAGGTGCTCCTTTTTTTTATTCTTATCTAAAATCAATTCCATATGTAAAACTCCGATCCTTCAAACATGCTGATGGCATTTTTGAATGTATGATATCATGTGTAAAAAACAAACTGACCATTAAAAAAACATTAAATCTGGCTATATTCATATATCCACTGTGATGCTATATTAATACAAAGCATAAAAGAAAGCAAGAGGAATAAAAAATTGAAAAAAATTGCAGTAATTCATGATCTGTCCGGTCTGGGAAAATGCTCTCTTACAGCAGCGATTCCTGTAATTTCCGTCATGGGAGTCCAGGCTTGTCCGCTGCCCACCGCAATATTGAGTAATCAGACAGGATATGGATCTTATTTCTGGGATGATTATACAGACCGGATGGAACTGATCATGGATGAGTGGAAAAAAACGGGATTTACACCGGATGGTGTTTATACAGGATTTCTGGGAGATGCCAGACAGGTGGATCTGATCCTGAAATTTGTAGATATGTTCTGTACAGAGGGAACACATATCCTGGTTGATCCGGTTATGGGAGACAGAGGGGAAACATACAAAACCTATTCAGAGACTCTCTGTGAAAAAATGCGGACTCTGGTCAGAGAAGCTACAGTGATTACGCCGAACCTGACAGAGGCACTTCTTCTTCTGTATGGAGAAGAGGGGATGAAAGAAAGAATGAAAGCACTTTCTGATATGGAAGAAACACAGTTGCTTAAGGAAATAGAAACATCCGGCAGAGAACTGACTCAGCGTTTTGGGCTGGAAGCAATTGTGATCACAGGAGTAGAGGTGTCCGGCAGTGACGGCAGAGCACGAATGGGAAATCTGGTTCTGGAGAAAGAAAAAGCAGACTGGTGTTTTTCTGTAAAAGAGGGCGGCAGTTATTCCGGAACAGGAGATCTTCTGGCATCTGTACTGAGTGCGGGAATGGTGAGAGGGATTCCCATGAAAGCATGTGTGGAGAAGGCTGTTGAATTTCTGGGAGGAGCTATTCACGATGCAGTGGAAGAAGGAACTGACAGAAATGACGGAGTCTGCTTTGAAAAATATCTGGGGATACTGACACAGATATAAAACAGGAAATCATAGATACCAAATGCCGGATAGTTAAGTAAAATATATAACAGGAGGGACCATATTATGTCTGAATTAACAGCAAAAGAAAACATCAAAACGGCCGATACAGTGAAAAGGATCACAGCCACAGCGGTAATGGCAGCATTGACTACTTTAATGACAGCTTATATTTTCCACATTCCGGTAGGGGTGAACGGAGGATATGTACATCTGGGCGACACGATGATCTATCTGGCAGCAGCATTTCTGCCACTACCTTACGCATGTGCGGCAGGAGCGATCGGAGGTGGCCTGGCAGATCTTCTGACAGCACCTGTATGGGCGCCTGCAACCATAATTATCAAAATGCTGATCTGTCTTCCGTTTTCTTCTAAAGGAACAAAGCTGGTCACAAAGAGAAATGTAGTTGCATTATTCCTTGCATTCGCCATCTCAGCAACAGGATACTATATTGCAGAAGGAATTATGTTTGGATTTACAGCATCCTTCTTTACCTCTGTCAGCGGAAGTATTGTACAGTCAGGTGGAAGTGCCATTATGTTTGTGATCATCGGTACTGCACTTGATAAAATCGGATTTAAGACGAATATTGCGAAATAATACGAAAAATGAAACAACTGAATTTAACCGGATCAAGTAGCGAAGCGGATGATTTTATCCGCTTGACACTGAGGAGAATATAAAATGACAACAGATATCATATACAGATATAAAAACCAGGTATATTTTAACATCACCAATAAATGTCCATGCAGATGCACTTTCTGCATCCGAAATACAGAGGATGCTATCGGTGAGGCATCCAATCTCTGGTTTGAACATGAACCTGCATTGGAAGAGATTTACAAAGCCATTGATGAGTTTGATTTTTCTGACTGTAATGAAGTGGTTTTCTGCGGATACGGAGAACCGACCATGGCTCTTGAGAACCTTATAGCAGTAAGCAAATATATCAGGGAAAGATACCCATTCCGGATCAGGCTGAATACCAACGGATTATCTGATCTGATTCACAAACGTTCTACTGCAGAAGAAATCTGTCAGGCTGTAGACAGTATATCCATCAGCCTGAATATGCCGGATGCAGCTTCCTACAATGAAGTAGTCCGTCCAGCATACGGCGAGAAGTCCTTTGACGCCATGCTGAAATTTGCAAGAGACTGCAAGCAGTATCTTGATGATGTACGCTTCACAGTTGTAGATGTGATTGGCGAGGAAAAAGTAGAGCAGAGTAAAATCCTGGCTGCTCAGAATGGGATTCCGTTAAGAGTAAGAAAATATTCACCGTGATACAGAATAGAAAATTTCTGTTTTTGACTTTGTCTGAAAACTACAGCAGTCATGCACCTTACCGTGCGTGGCTGCTTATTTTTTATGTTATAGGAAATTACTCCGTAATGTTTCTATAACATAAAAAGCCTTCCGGGCAGGATGAAGTCCCCTTCTTCGAAAATTGCAAAAAGTAATAAGCAATAAGAGAGTGCACTTGACATATGATATTCTTTATACTATATTATATTTAACAATTAGGTTAAATGTTAAATGAAAGGCTGTGATGAACTATTGGGATTACAGGATACATTGAAAGCACTGGCAGATCCAATACGACGTGAGATTCTAAATTTGTTAAAGGGCGGACGGCTTTCAGCAGGAGAGATATGTGAACATTTTTCGGTGACGGGGGCGTCCATATCCAGACATCTGGCAATATTAAAGGATGCTGATCTGATCAGGAGCAAAAGGGAAGGAAAATTTATTTATTACGAACTAAATACTTCTGTATTGGAGGATGTTATGTTGTGGATCACAGACTTAAAGGGGGTATCGGATTATGAAGGAAATGATTAAAAAATATAAAGGTACATTGATCTGTTCTGTACTGGTAATGCTTGCAGGAATTTTGGTGGGCTTTACGATGGCGCAGAGCATATGGATAAACGTGTTTTTGTAGTGACAGATTGTATACTGGTGACAATCATCTTTTATGACAACAGGAACAGACAGCAGAGCAGCAAGGTTATAGGGATGGTCATATGGATGATACCTGTTACCGCGTTAATCTATAATGGTATGGCAAGACTGATCAGTATGGATGCGGATAGTGAGAATCTGTTTATGGCAGTAATTTACTTTGGAACAGGATTACTGTTTATGATCATAGGAAATTATTTGCCAAAGGTGAAACAGAATAACACCATAGGAATCAGGGTTGTATGGACATTGCAGGATGAAGAAAACTGGAGTGCAACTCATAGATTCAGTGGAAAATTATGGTGGCATCAGGTGTCTTATGTATGCTTTTGCGGCCTTTTTTGGTAGAAAGCATTGCTGCTTTGGTTTTGTATATTGTAAGCATTATGGCTGCTGCAATTGTCAGCATTCTTTATTCTTATCTTTTTTATAAGAAAAAAAATGGCAGCCGGAGAAAAATTAAAAATCCAGTATAACAAGAAGACAATCGTGATATATGTAATCGTATCAGTTTTTGTCGTAATATTTACTATATGGACTTTGTTCTGGGGTGGTATTGATATCAGTTTCCATGATAATGATTTTACTGTTGAGGCACAGGGATGGAGTGATTATACAGTGGATTATGAGCAGATTGACAGTATCTCATACAAAGAAAATTTATTTCAAAATGGGAATGATCGCAGAACAAATGGTATGGGAAACCTGAAGTATGGTATGGGAAATTTCAGAAATGATATTTATGGAGATTATATCCGCTACACCCATGCATCCTGCCACTCATATGTAGTTATGGATATAGGCGGAAAAATATTGGTGGTAAATGGCGTAGATGAATCAGAAACAAAGAAAATTTATGACACTCTCAGAGAGAAATGTCAGATGAATTAGTGTGTGTTTAATCGAATCAGACAAGTAGCAAAATAACAGGTATTGCGGTTATAAATCACAATACCTGTTATTTTTTGATGCGATTGCGGGTATCATGGAACCATGAAGGTGATTTCTATGATAAACAGACAGTTCTACATCAATAAGATTATGCCATATGCTGATACGTCTTGTGTAAAAGTATTGACTGTCTTTATACAATCTTAATACGGAATCATAGATTTTTATACTATCTTTGAAAGCAATTGTATATAATAAAACGCATTATGAAGATATTGCTATAGAATCATTAGTAAGGAGTTATGATCATTTATGCCGGAAAAAATGTGTAAGAAAAACACCTGACGTCTTTTCAGCTAATTATTCTGGGATTTGCAGGTGTGATTCTTTTGGGAAGCATTTTGCTGATGCTTCCGGTTTCCTCTTTGGACAAAGTGCCGACGCCATTTCATGAGGCACTTTTTACAGCCACTTCGGCAGTATGCGTTACAGGACTTGTAGTAAAGGACAGCGGAAGTTACTGGTCTGTGTTCGGACAGACAGTTATTCTTGCGCTTATACAAATAGGTGGACTTGGAGTAGTAACCGTAGCGGCAGCGGTTTCGCTTCTTTACAGGGGAAAAAAATATCTCTCATGCAAAGAAGTACAATGCAGGATGCAATTTCAGCACCTAAAGTTGGAGGAATTGTCAGACTGACAAGGTTCATTTTAAAGGGGACTCTTTTGATTGAAGCAGCAGGAGCTATGTTATTGCTGCCGGTTTTTGTATCGGATTATGGCTTAAAGGGAATCTGGATGGCAGCCTTTCATTCTGTTTCTGCTTTTTGTAATGCAGGATTTGACATTCTGGGAACAGCAGATAATGCCTTTCCGTCTCTGACGGGCTATTCCGGAAATATCCTTATAAATGTGGTAATTATGCTGCTGATCATTACAGGAGGAATTGGTTTTCTTACCTGGGATGATATTTATAGGAATAAAATGAATTTTAAACGTTACCGCATGCAAAGCAAGATTATTCTCATGACTACTGTATGCCTGATTGTTTTTCCGGCATTTTTTTCTTTGCCTGTGATTTGAAAAACCTGCCTGCGGGAGAACGCCTGTTAGCTGCCATGTTTCAATCGGTAACTACAAGAACTGCCGGCTTTAATACCATAGACATTTCAGAGATGAGCGAGGCATCAAAAGCGGTTATGATACTGTTAATGTTGATCGGTGGTTCGCCGGGTTCTACAGCAGGAGGAATGAAAACAACTACTTTTACGGTACTGATTCTGAATGCAATTGCAACCTTTCGCAGTCAGGAAAATGCAGGGGCTTTTGGACGGAGACTGGAGTATCATGTGATAAAAAATGCAGCCACAATAGCTATGCTCTATTTTACATTATTCTTTTGTGGAGGTGTTGCAATCAGCGTATACGAAGGTCTTCCCCTTTTGGATTGTCTGTATGAAGCAGCTTCAGCTGTGGGCACGGTAGGTCTGACCTTGGGAGTCACACCGGGACTTCATGTTTTTTCACAAGTTGTGCTGATCATACTGATGTATCTGGGACGCGTAGGCGGCCTGACCCTGATTTATGCAGTATTCTCAGGAAGAAATAAGGGAAATGCAAAGCTTCCTCTGGAGAAAATCACAGTTGGATGAGAAGGAGAAAAGTAATATCATGAAGAATGTATTGATTATTGGACTTGGAAGATTTGGAAGACATATTGCCATGCAGCTGAATCAGCTTGGGCATGAAATTATGGCAGTTGACTGGAATGAAGAAAGGGTGGACAAAGTGCTTCCGTTTGTGACTAACGCCCAGATCGGGGACAGTACCAATGCTGAATTTTTACAATCCCTTGGAATTGGAAACTACGATATCTGTTTTGTGACTATTGGAGGAAGCTTTCAGAATTCTCTTGAGACCACTTCCCTTCTGAAAGAACTGGGAGCAAAACTGGTAATATCCAGAGCTGAACGTGATGTTCAGGAAAAATTTCTCTTACGCAATGGTGCAGATAAGGTGGTTTATCCGGAAAAGCAGGTTGCAAAATGGGCATCTATCCGTTACACAGATGATCATATCCTTGATTATATGGAGGTGGATGCTTCCCATGCGATTTTTGAGGTAGAAGTGCCAGAGGAATGGACTGGAAAAACTGTAGGCGGACTGGATATCAGAAAGCGTTACAATATTAATATTCTGGCAGTAAAAAATGAAGGAGAATTTAATATTGCAATTTCTCCGGATACGTATTTGGAAGAGAATAGTAAATTACTGGTGCTGGGAGAATACAGAGCTCTTCAGAAGTGCTTCCGCATATAGTAAAAAAGACTTTTGACCACAACACAGCCCCATGATATAATTTTCAAAACAGTAAAAAAGGTGGGGGACAGGATGAGTTTAAAAAATGTGAATCATCAGAAACGGTCATTTACATGGTCTATGGAAAAACCGTCTGCAAAGGATTATTTTCTGACGGTATTTATATTTGCGGTATGCACTTTAATTGGTCTGTTGTTTCAGAAACTGAATTTTACGGATACGAATATTGTAACCATATATATTCTGGGGGTTTTGCTTACTTCGATTGTGACAGATGGCTATCTTTGCAGTGTGGCAGGCTCTTTCTTAAGTGTATTTTTATTTGTTTTTTTCTGACAGAACCAAGGATGTCTTTCAAAACCTATGCGGTGGGTTATCCGGTGACATTTTTCATAATGCTTATTTCATCCGTACTTACGGGAGCACTTGCAGCAAAGCTGAAAACACATGCAAAGCTGTCTACACAGCTTGCCTTTCGTGCACAGATTCTGTTCGATACAGACCGTCTGCTGCAAAAAGCAAAAGGAGAAACAGAGATTCTTGATGTCACCTGTACACAGCTTCTCCGTTTATTAAACCGCAATATTACAGCATATGTAGTAGAAAACGGAGCTTTATCAGATGGAAAGTCTTTTTCTGGTGAGGAGAGAGAGGACGCGGAAGATTTTTAACACCTGAAGAAC
>ENA-OQKW01000390-OQKW01000390.1-human-gut-metagenome-genome-assembly--contig:-NODE-390-length-11096-cov-2.279241_pt1 | contig 11096 bp, 9 predicted proteins | sample MGYA00242657_ERZ504815 | MGnify/ENA primary metagenome ERZ504815 (study PRJEB26092, sample SAMD00036404) | human gut metagenome | host: Homo sapiens | study: EMG produced TPA metagenomics assembly of... | reverse complement strand
CCTGTCTGATGATATTTATATGCATCTCCGTGCAAGGTATGTCCCAGTGTATAAACGGCACCTACATTTATTGTGTTTTTCTTGTTTAACTTATAAGTATACTGTAAACCAAAATCCAATTTATAATCACTGATGGAAAATTTGTCTAATTTGATACTACGTGTATCTGTCGCTCCAATAGCTGTCATGGATTGATGGGTAATGTCTCCATAAAGATATGAAAAATTTGCACCAACAGACAAATTATTAAATACTTTATAACCTAATCCTACAAAAACCTGGTGAAAGCCTCCGTCGCCATTATAAGATTCGACCCACTTTTCCGTTATTGTCTACATCCTCAAAATCATGTGTTTTGGAAATGTTGTAACCTACTGTAGAAAATGGAAGAAAACCAACTGTCATTCCCATTTTTTGCCATAGACGGAATTGCATGGCCAAATAGTCAAAACTTGAGTTTTTAGCATTGGTTTTTACATTACCATCCTTGAAGTTCGCATTTTGAAGAGTCATTCCTGCATCGAACAAGAATGTCAATGAATCGATAGCTGTATAAGATGCCGGATTAGACGCGTTGATTTGGTAGCCGTTTCGCAAACCGTATGCTATTCCTCCCATTGCTTTACTGTTACCAAAATTTTGATCAGCTAACTGACCAAAGCCGTAGCGTGTATAGGGAGAATTTGTGCTTGTTTGGGCTACGGCCAGCCCTGTGACTGTGAGTAATATTGACGCACTAATCAGTCTTTTATAATTTATCATTATAGCTTAATATTCTGTTTAAACCTTTCAATACTAAAAATCTATCTGCAAAGATGATACTTTTTAATTTTGTATCAAAAGAAAATTCATCTCCGCCCGTTAAAAAAACCAAAAGACTCCGGATAATTCTTTTGAAGATGGGTGATATAGCCGCTCATTTCAAATTCCATTCCGCGAATGACTCCTGCCCGGATAGCCGTTTCTGTAGATTGTCCATACATCGGAACTTCTCCTTTAGCGCTTACTTTGGGAAGTTTGTCGGTGAATATGTTCAATGCCTTGAAACGCATACGCATTCCTGGAGAAATATTGCCTCCATGATAGGCTCCGTCAGCGTCAATAAAATCGTATGTGACACAGGTTCCTGCGTCGATAACCAGCACATCGTGTCCAGGCTTCAGCCAGTTTGCTGCGACCACAGCTGCTAAACGGTCCATGCCCAGTGTTTGAGGCGTTTTATATAAATTAGTGACGGGAACAGGGGTTTCATGACTTAATTCGATGATGTTAAAAGGCAATCTTTCCAGTTGGTGCCGGATCGTATTGCTTAGTGTTATGACAGAAGCTATGATACCTCGTTTCAACGGGTATCGGGAGCAAAGCATCGGGAGGCAATCTAAAGAATGATTGGAGCCACGAAATACTTCAACTAACTCGCCTTTGTCGAATATAGCCAATTTGGCTACTGAGTTTCCTATGTCGATTATTAAATTCACAACTTTGCTTTTTCGGCTGCAAAGTAACGTAAAAAATAAATAGGAATAGCAATAAAAAATGTATTGTGAGGAATAATTAATATTAGTGTACTTTGCATCGGTAACAGAAAATGGATTTATGAATAAATTAATTATAGCATTGATTTTGTTATTCTTTCCTTGAGTACTAATCGATTAGAGGTCAGGAGATAATATAAAGGTGAGTCTGATGACTTGTGCTCCCGGTACAGAAATATATGCTTTGTTCGGGCATACGGCATTGCGCTATGAGGATACGGCACGTGGAGAGGACTGGGTGTTTAATTATGGTATGTTCAGCTTTAATACTCCCCGTTTTATCTATCGTTTTGTCAAAGGAGAAACTGATTATGAATTGGGCGTAACCCGTTATCCTATTTTGAAGGCAGTTATGCTATGCGTGGTTCCTCGGTTTATCAGCAGACATTGAATTTGACTATTTCGGAAAAACAGGAACTCAGAAGATTGCTGGAAGAGAATTATCTGCCGGAGAATAGGGTTTACCGTTATAACTTTTTCTATGATAATTGCACTACCCGTGCGCGTGATGTAATAGAAAGGTGTATTGAAGGGAAGGTTGTTTATTCTGAAGGAAAGGAGGGGCTCTCTTTTCGGGATATTGTCCATCAATATACTAAAGGACACAAATGGGATGAGCTGGGCATTGATATGTGTTTGGGCAGTGAAGCTGATAAGCCTATTGATGCGCGTAAGCAGATGTTCGCCCCTTTTTATTTGCTGGAAGCGGCAAAAAAAGCGACTATAGTAGTAGGTGACAGCGTGCGTCCTTTGATTCTGCATGAAAAAAAGGTGGTGGATGCAGAACCGGAGAATGTTGGTGACGGTTTTCCATTGTCACCCCTGGCGTGTGTCTTTATTTTAATAGGAATTACTTGTTTTGTAGGATGGTTGCAGTTTAAAACCAGGAAAATAATCTGGATTTGGGATTTGCTTCTTTTTGGTGTACAAGGGTTAGCGGGATGTGTCATTACTTTCCTGGTCTTTTTTTCTACTCATCCTACGGTAGGGTCCAATTGGCTTATCCTTTTATTGAATCCTATCCCTTTACTTTACCTTCCGGTCATGGTTTGTCGAGCTATAAAAGGTAAAAAAGACCTCTATCATACAATAAATGTAGTGTATTTAACACTTTTTATAATGATAATGCCGTTTGTACAGCAAAAATTCAATGTAACGGTATTACCTTTGGCACTGTGTTTGTTGATATGTTCTGCAAACCACGTTTTATTATATTACAGACAAAACAATAAATGAAAGGACGCATCTTAACTTCTCTTTTGACTGTTATCGCATTAACAGGGTTGCAGGCACAGAACATTCCTGCGGTTCCCAGGTTGGTGGTCGGATTGACTATTGACCAGTTGCGGACTGATTATATAGAGGCTTTTTCGGCTTTATACGGTGAACGTGGTTTCAAGCGGTTGTGGAGAGAAGGACGGATTTATCGGAATGCCGAATATGACTTTATTAATGTGGATAAGTCATCAGCTGTAGCGGCCATTTATTCTGGCACTACACCTTATACCAACGGAATCGTGGGGGATAACTGGATGGACCGCAGTACTCTGCGAGTCCTTAATTGTGTGGACGATGCTGATTTTATGGGTATTTACACTTCCGAGTCCACTTCTCCGCAGAAAATGAAGGTGTCGACTTTGACAGATGAGTTGGTAATAGCCACACAAGGAATAGCTGAAGTTTATTCTATCGCTCCTACACGTGAAATGGCGGTGTTGGCTGCCGGTCATGCTTCGAAAGGTGCATTCTGGTTGAATGATGAAACAGGAAAATGGAGTGGCAGTACATATTATGGTACATTTCCTGCATGGGTGACTACTTATAATGACCGTGAAGGATTGGATTTCCGTATCGGCAATATGTCGTGGGAGCCTTATTTGCCTGTGACTGTCTATAAATATTTGACTAGCGAGAACAAACAAGTTACGTTCAAGCATAATTTCGATGACGAGCGGAAAAATAAATACCGTAAATTGAAAACAAGCCCTTATGCTAATGATGAGGTAAACCGTTTGGTTAATGCTTGTTTTAGTAATACTTCCATTGGAAAGGATGCTGTTCCGGACTTTTTGTCACTGGCATATTATGCCGGGAATTATGATCATAAGGCTCCTGCAGAACTCCCGATGGAAATGCAGGATACCTATGTACGTCTGGACAACAGTATTGCTGAATTATTGGAATTGATAGACCGGAAAGTTGGTTTGAACAATACTTTATTCTTTATAACCTCTACAGGATATGCTGACGCTGATCCTGTTGATCCTCCTCAATATAAAATACCGGGTGGAGAATTCCATATTGAACGTTGTTCTGCTCTGTTGAACCTTTATTTGGCTGCTATTTACGGTGAAGGACAATGGGTGGAGGCGCATTTTGAGCAGCAAATATACTTGAATCATAAGCTGATAGAGCAGAAACAACTGAATATATCCGAGATATTAAATCGTGCGGCAGAATTTTTGGTACAGTTCAGCGGAGTGAAAGATGTGTATTCTTCACAACGTTTGCAATTGGGAGCGTGGACTCCTACCATTGATAAAATAAAGAATTACTATAACCCGATATGTTCCGGAGACTTATGGATAGAAGTCTTACCAGGCTGGACTGTATTCCGTGAACATTCGCTTGATAACGCAGGTGCAAACGCTATTACATATGCGTCGGCTACCATTGATTTTCATTGGGAACGGAATGAAACCGGAAATAATCCATGCGCCTATAAAAATAGGCAATATAGCACCCACCGTAGCCCATTACATGCGCATTCGTGCTCCTAATGCAGCCGTTCTGGCACCAATGACAGACATCAGAAAATAATATTAAGGAGAGAAGTGCAAATAAATCAGCATTTTATTGTAACTTTGCACTTTCAAAAGTAATCAAATTAGAAAATAATAAAACAAAAAATACAATGGGATTTAATGAATTTATTGGCAAATTGTTTGGAAATAAGGCCACTCGTGACATGAAAGAAATCAAGCCATGGGTTGATAAAATAAAGGCTGTTTATCCGGAAATTGCCAAATTGAGCAATGACGAGCTTCGTGCAAAAACAGTAGAATTAAAGAAGTACATTTCTGATTCGGCTGCTGAGGAACAAAAGAAGATAGAAGAATTGAAAGGTACTATCGAAACTACAGAACTGGAAGATCGTGAGGGCATCTTCGCGCAGATAGACAAACTGGAAAAAGAAGTGCTGGAAAAATATGAAAAAGCACTGGATGATGTACTTCCGCAGGCTTTTGCCATTGTAAAAGACACTGCACGCCGTTTCTCTGAAAATCCGGAATTGGTTGTAACCGCTACCGATTTTGACCGTGAATTGGCTGCTCAAGGAAAAGATTTTGTGCGTATTGAGGACGATAAGGCGATTTGGCAGAACCATTGGATTGCTGGTGGTAATGACATGGTATGGAGCATGGTGCATTACGATGTGCAGTTATTCGGTGGTGTAGTGTTACATAAAGGCAAGATTGCCGAAATGGCTACTGGTGAAGGTAAGACGTTGGTAGCCACTTTGCCTGTATTTTTGAATGCACTGACCGGTAATGGCGTACATGTAGTTACTGTTAATGATTACTTGTCAAAACGTGACTCGGAATGGATGGGGCCATTGTATCAGTTCCATGGATTGAGTGTGGACTGTATTGATAAACACCAGCCCAATTCTGATGCACGCCGCAGAGCTTATATGGCCGATATCACTTTCGGTACGAATAATGAATTCGGTTTCGATTACTTGCGTGACAATATGGCTGTCAGTCCAAAAGACTTGGTGCAGCGTAAACATAATTATGCTATTGTCGATGAGGTGGACTCTGTATTGATTGACGATGCTCGTACTCCGTTGATTATTTCCGGTCCTGTTCCTAAAGGTGAGGATCAGTTGTTTGAGCAACTCCGTCCTTTGGTAGAGCGTCTGTTTGAAGCTCAGAAAAAGTTGGCTACCCAATATTTGGCCGATGCCAAACGCTTGATTGCATCGGATGACAAGAAAGATCAGGAAGAGGGATTTTTGGGCATTGTTCCGTAGTCATAAGGCACTGCCCAAAAATAAGCCGTTAATCAAGTTCCTAAGTGAACAAGGTATTAAGGCAGGTATGCTGAAGACCGAGGAAATTTATATGGAACAGAATAACAAGCGTATGCCTGAAGCCACTGATCCATTGTATTTCGTAATTGATGAAAAGCAAAACAGCGTAGATTTGACCGACAAAGGTATTGACTTGATTACAGGAAATGCGGCAGATCCTACTTTATTCGTTTTGCCTGATATTACTTCCCAATTGTCTGCTTTGGAAAATGAGACAGATTTGACAGAAGAAGAAAAACTGGCCAAGAAAGATGAACTGATGACAAATTACGCTATCAAGTCTGAACGCGTACACACTATCAACCAGTTGCTGAAGGCTTATGCCATGTTCGAAAAGGATGACGAATATGTTGTAATCGACGGACAGGTTAAGATTGTTGACGAACAGACAGGACGTATTATGGAAGGCCGTCGTTATTCTGACGGTTTACATCAGGCTATTGAGGCCAAAGAAGGCGTGAAGGTGGAAGCTGCTACCCAGACCTTTGCTACCATCACTTTACAGAACTATTTCCGTATGTATCATAAATTGTCGGGTATGACCGGTACAGCGGAAACGGAAGCGGGAGAACTTTGGGATATTTATAAATTGGATGTCGTTGTTATTCCGACGAATCGTCCTATTGCCCGTAAAGATATGAATGATCGCGTTTATAAGACAAAACGTGAGAAGTATAAAGCTGTCATCGAAGAGATTGAAGAAATGGTAAAAGAAGGACGTCCTGTTCTGGTAGGTACCACTTCGGTGGAAATCTCTGAAATGTTGAGCAAAATGCTTGCAATGCGCAAGATTGAGCATAATGTGTTGAATGCGAAACTGCATCAAAGAGAGGCGGATATTGTGGCACAGGCAGGTCAGAAGAGTATCGTGACTATTGCTACCAACATGGCAGGTCGTGGTACCGACATTAAGCTGAGTCCGGAAGTGAAAGCTGCGGGCGGTTTGGCTATTATCGGTACGGAACGTCATGAAAGTCGCCGCGTGGACCGTCAGTTGCGTGGTCGTGCCGGTCGTCAAGGGGACCCGGGCTCATCTGTGTTCTTTGTATCATTGGAAGATGATTTGATGCGTTTGTTCTCTTCAGATCGTATTGCCAGTGTAATGGATAAACTTGGCTTCAAAGAAGGTGAGATGATTGAACACAAGATGATTTCAAATTCCATTGAACGTGCTCAGAAGAAAGTGGAAGAAAATAACTTTGGTATTCGTAAACGCTTGCTGGAATATGATGATGTGATGAACAAACAGCGTGTGGCTGTTTATACCAAACGTCGTCATGCCTTGATGGGTGAGCGTATCGGTATGGATATCGTGAATATGATTTGGGATCGTTGCGCTTATGCTGTAGAATTGGGCGACTTTGATAATGTGAAGATGGAAATATTGCAGACATTGGCAATGGAAGTACCATTCACAGAAGAAGAGTACAACAAGATGAGAAAAGAAGATCTTGCTGAGAAAACCTTTGAAGCGGCAATGAACAACTTCAAGCGCAAGACAGACCGTATGGCCCAGATTGCCAATCCCGTTATCAAACAGGTATATGAGATGCAAGGGCATATGTACGAAAACATCATGATTCCTATTACGGATGGCAAACGCTTGTATAATATCTCTGTCAACTTGAAGGCGGCTTATGAAACAGAAGGCAAGGAGATTGTGAAGTCATTTGAGAAGGCGATTCTGCTTCATACTATTGATGATGCATGGAAAGAAAACCTGCGTGAACTGGATGAACTGAAACATTCTGTACAGAATGCTAGCTATGAGCAGAAAGATCCGCTGCTGATCTTTAAGTTGGAATCTGTCAATTTGTTTGACAACATGGTAAATAAGATCAATAACAATACCATTTCTGTATTGATGCGTGGACAAATCCCGGTTCAAGAACCGGAACAAGTTCGTGAAGCTGCTCCCGAACCGCAGGCTCCTCGTCAACAGTATAGAGAGGAAAAGCAGGATTTAAGTGATCCTCACCAGCAAGCTGCTGCCGAACGTGATACTCGTGAGGTAAAGCGTGAGCCGGTTCGTGCAGAGAAGACAGTAGGTCGTAACGATCCTTGTCCTTGCGGAAGCGGTAAGAAATACAAGAACTGTCACGGGCAAAATGCGTGATAAATAACGATTATTATAGAAACGTTCGGGTAGAATTTACTACCCGGACGTTTTTTTATTCCTTTTAACTTACTTCTTACATAAATAAGCGTATTTTTGTTCCCTAAGAAAAAATGATAATATGAAAAGATCCGCCTCATTAATAATTCTAGTTGCCGGGACACTTTTTGCTTCCTGCAGCAGTTTGCAGACCATATCTTTTGACCAGTTACAGGCAGCCGATGTCAGTTTTCCGGATGCTGTGAGAAAAGTGGCTGTGATAAACAATATGCCTGTACTGAAAACTAAAGATAATCATGAAATACTGAGCAGCGAATTGGAAGGCGATGGTAAAGTGGCATCCGAAGCTTTGGCAGAGAATATTGCCAATGTGAATTATTTCGATCAGGTCATTATCTGTGATTCTGTATTCCGGGCACAGGATAAAGTGCCACGGGTTAATGTCATTCTGACTAAAGAGGAAGTACGGAAATTGAGCGAGGACTTGGGAGTGGATATGATATTGTCTTTTGATCGTATTCATATTCAGACTAAGCCCGGCGTACTGTTCTATCCGGATTTTCCTATGCCTATAGATGCTGTAGATGGAATTATATCTCCGATTGTTAGAGTATATATTCCCAATCGTGATAAACCTTTGTTTGTAGTTGCCAAGCAAGATACCATTTCCTGGGAAATAGAACCAGCTCTTTCTGACCGGAAGATAGTAAAAGAAGCTTCGGAATATGCCGCTTCTATTCCAGTAGAACATCTGTTGCCACATTGGGATGAGGTGGCTCGTTTTTATTACGATGGCGGGAATATTGAAATGCGCGATGCCGGTGTATATCTTCGTGAGAACAATTGGGATGAAGCGTATAGTCAGTGGAAGATAGCCTATGAGAAGAGAAAAGGCCAGCAAAAGATGAAAGCGGCTTTTAATATTGCACTATATTATGAAATAAAGGATAATGTAGAACAGGCCAAGGAATGGTTGGGTAAAGCGAAGAATTTGGTGAAATCAGGCAGCAGGGATGAACAATTGATAGCCTTTTATTCATTGGAGTTAGAGAAAAGAGAGAGTAAGCTATCCCAATTGAGAATACAAATGAAACGTTTTGATGATAATTTTTAGAGAATAAGTGTTGAGAGAAAGATTTTTTTTGTACTTTTGGATATAAATAATATATAAAATTGATTTTGGTATGAAACTCAGTGCACAGTCACATGCTTCTATTGCGTCTTCGCTTCGGGAAGCGGTTGATAAATATATAGCGGATGGAGAGAGAACGGTAGTCACCGATATCCATTTGCAACCTAAGCAGGACAGTGGTGAATTAGTTATTTTTAATGATGATGACGAAGAATTGTCACGTACCATAATTGAAGAGTGGGTGGATTATAGTGAAGATGATTTTTATACAATAGTAGAGCGTATACTTCGTGGGGAGATCAACGCATTGAAAGATACGGGAGTTTTGGATAAGTTAGCTATAATGAAGCCTTATTCTTTTGTTTTGGTTGATGAGGATAGGGAAACTGTAACCGAACTTTTATTGATAGATGATGAAGACACTTTATTGCTGAATGATGAACTTTTAAAGGGGTTGGATGAAGAATTGGATGCATTTTTAAAAGACTTGCTTGAAAAATAGATAAAATAATAGGAGCATCGGGATAGTAAAGTTTCCGATGCTTTTTTATATCATAGGTGAGGAAAATGTTTTTTCAAGAGTGGCGTTTAAAATATTGTTTTCTCATCCATCGGTCAAAAACCATGAATAAGGGTATAGTTATGATGAATAGCAGATAAATGAGAGGAATTTGTATTTTTAAAACATGACTGCCAGCAAGAAATGCATGATACATAGTTTCCTTAATGTGATTTCCAAAATAAATATACAGGCCGATGCTGCCGCTTATTATTAAGAATAGAGAAGCAGCAATAGTAGCTAGTAACATCTTTCTCTCCTGTTTCTTTTCACGTAAGAGTATAGCTTCCTCTACTTTCTGCATGGTGCGGAAAGTAAAATTGGAGGTCAGCCGGAATTGGGGCTGTTCTTTTACAGCCTTCATTAATCCTTTATCTTTTTGTTTCTTGTTCATTCTGCTTCTGTTATGAGTATATATAATTTTTTTTCTTATTCGATGCAATTTTACTTTTGCATTGCTTTCCGTCAGTCCCAGGATAAGAGCGATTTCACCGATAGTTTTCTCTTCATTATAAAATAGGGAAATCAAGGCGCGTTCTTCTGCATCCAGTTTCTTGATGGCCTTATTGAGCTTTCCTACCCGTTCCCCGCTTTCATCATTCAGGGCATCGTCTATTTGCTGGTCGGATATATTCATTAACATGGCACTGTCCATAACAATTAACTCTTGCTTTCTTTTTCTGGTTGCCGATATGGCGGTGTTATATGCAATGCGGTATATCCATGTAGAGAAACTACTCTCTGCTTTAAACGACGAAAGATGTTCAAAGGCTTTCAAGAACGTATCCTGGGTCAACTCTTCCGCATCCTCCTGATTCTCCACGATGCGTATAATCAAGATAAATACTTGCTGACTGTATTTATCCAAGAAGTATTCGTAGAGAGAAGTTTCTCCTTTTAATATCCTATGAATAATATGTGTTTCGTCGTTTTCCATTTTGTCTATTAGACGCAGGGCTGGGAGAGAGGTTACATAAAAAGAGAAAATATTTTTTTCTTTCTCAAAAGTGTAACCTCTTTGGCTACGCAGCGTCTAATGAATACAAAGGAACAAAATTAATAACTTAAATACGAATAAATTATGGGTTACATTACCGGTTGGATTGTTGTAGGTATCATTACATTAGGAATCTACAAATTATTTGAACTTTTTGTTGGTAAGAAAGAGCGTCTTACTATGATAGAAAAATTGGGAGACAAGTTAGATCCTTCCATGTTGGGGAACAGGCTTAGCCTGCCTCTTCCTGTAGGAACTCCTTTCATGTCATCTTCTCCGATTTCTTTTTCGGCCTTGAAATTTGGCTGTTTGTTGCTGGGTATGGGACTAGGCTTGTTGACTGGTTATATTATTTGTGCAACCACGGTTCCCGATTATTTCACAGAGCGTAATTGGCGCATGAGCGAGTTAACTTCATTGATTTATGGTGCAAATGTCTTGCTTTTTGGTGGTTTGGGCTTGGTAGTTGCTTTTATAGTAGAATTGAAAATTTCTCAGAAAAACAGGAAAGATCATACCCGTTGAATAATGAAAGACAATTAGAAAAAAGAAAGAGATGTGTCAAAATTTGAAGTAATTATCAAAACTATCCGAGCTTTGCAGCAAGACAATAGCAGAATTACTTTTGACACATCTCTTTATTAAAAAAGAAGTGATGACC
>ENA-OQKW01000388-OQKW01000388.1-human-gut-metagenome-genome-assembly--contig:-NODE-388-length-11106-cov-2.860005_pt1 | contig 11106 bp, 9 predicted proteins | sample MGYA00242657_ERZ504815 | MGnify/ENA primary metagenome ERZ504815 (study PRJEB26092, sample SAMD00036404) | human gut metagenome | host: Homo sapiens | study: EMG produced TPA metagenomics assembly of... | reverse complement strand
TCCTCCTATTTTTGTATCTATACAAGATAGATGTGGCATATGGAAAAACAAGAATTCAGACCCGGCTAGCCTTTATGGATTTGGGCAGTTATTGCTATTATGTTGGTGGCGTGTACATGCCTTTTTATAGCGCATGGAAGATATGCATCTTTGCTGGTCCTGACTCCTCCTCTGTTGATAACGGGGGTAAGGTTATTGTCTGTTTATACTATTACTCCTGATTCTTTTACCTTAGCTATAAGAGGGATGAAGCCTCGGCATGTTTTCCTTTGCAAAACATCACAGAGATAGAAAAGGAGTACACAAAGTCTGGTAAACTCAAGTCGATTGTGATCCGTTACCGGAAAGAAGGAATGTACCACAATTTTTTAGTTATCAAGAAAGATGATGTAAATATTGAAGGTATTCTGAACGCTATTTTGCACTATCATCCTTCCGTGTCTGTTCGTTAAAGATGATCATTAAGGAAAAATAAGGAAATACTCTTCTTTTCAGTTCCGCCTGATGGGAAGAATGATATTCTTCGGCTGTCGATATATTTTCAAAATAATGATAACTGTATTGGGGGTGGGACTCCATGTAATCCTGTACTATGTCTGCACATTGAGATAATTTCATGATAACCGGCACATGATGATGGCTCAGATACATGTCCAGTTCGTCCGAAGTAATATTGCCCGGAATAATGACCAGTCTTTCTTTTTGACTGATGAGATGTAGTTTTGCGGCCGCTTCCGCAGCGATGAATGAAGGAATACCGGGAAGTTGCTCTACGGGGATTCCATTTTCTTCGAGGAGATCCAGTACATAGTGAACGGAGGCGTAAATTCCCGCATCGCCTTCTACTGCTACCGCCAACCGTTTTCCTGCTTTTTGTTCCAGCCTCATTTCTTCGAAAAGTTGCCGATAGACTTTGATTGCTTTTGTTCTGTCTTTGCTCATCGGGAGCGAGAATAGGTGTATATCTCCTTTGATGCCTAGCTTATGTAACAGGGTGGCGGCACGTGACAAGATTTTGTCTGGTTCCCGAACCGTTGATGGACAATATATTATGTCTGCTTGCTGTAAAGCATGCAATGATTTCAATGTAATCAGTTCGGCATCACCGGGTCCTAAAGAAACAAAATAGATCGGATGACTCATCTTTTGTAGGTATTTACAGTTTTTAAGCACGCAAAAGTGCTGAAAAATTCCGTATAAAGCAAGAGAATTGATTACCTTTGTTGGCTGAAAAACAGAAAAGAACATGAAAAAACTAATATGGGCTTCGGGCCTTTTGTTATTATTGACTGTTACAGCCTGCCAAAATAAGCACAAACAGGGCTCCGGGAATCTGGAACATAAGACATTGACAGATTCTTCTATTGTGAAGATTATTCCGGAATATGCCCAAGGGTTTAAAATAACCTATACGGATCAGGCTTGTCTGCTTGACATTCAGGACCCTCAGAATAAAGAAAGTCAGTCTTTTCATTATGCTTTGGTGCCAAGAGGTGTGGAAGCGGAAAACATACCTGCGGATTATACGGTTATTGAAACTCCCATACGAAGCGTTATCTGCATGACTTCCCTGCAACTTTCCAATTTTATCAAGTTGGAAGAGCTGGATGCGGTGGTGGGTATCACCAGTACACGTCATTTGTTTAACAAGAAAATAAATGATCGTTTGAAAGATGGAAGCATTCATAAGATAGGTATTGAAGGGAATTTCGATAATGAGGTGATTATGAGTGTAAACCCGGATTTGATTTTGATCTCTCCTTTTAAACGAGGGGGGTACGATGCTTTGAAAGAGGTAGGCATTCCTTTGATGCCGCATTTGGGATATAAGGAAATGACTCCTTTGGGACAGGCTGAATGGATAAAGTTTGTGGGCTTGTTATTGGGAAGAGAAGATAAAGCTAATGAGCAGTTTGCCACTATTAAGAAAAGATATAACGAGCTGAAGGAACTGACCGGTCGGGTGACAAAACGCCCGGTGGTATTCAGTGGAGAATTGCGGGGCGGCAATTGGTATGCTGTAGGAGGGAGGAGTTTTCTCGCACAATTGTTTAAAGATGCCGGTGCCGATTATTTTTTGAAAGACGATGAACAGTCTGGAGGAGTCACCCTCGATTTTGAAACAGTTTACAGCCAAGCGGCAGGTGCCGATTATTGGCGTATTGTGAATAGCTATCAAGGAGAATTTTCTTATAACACGTTGAAAGAGGAAGATGCCCGTTATGTTGATTTTAAAGCATACAAAGAGAAAGGGGTGATTTATTGTAACATGCGTGAAAAACCTTTTTATGAGAGTATGCCTACAGAACCGGAAGTTGTTCTGGCAGATTTGATTCAAATCTTTCATCCGCAGCTTTTGTCCGGTCACCAACCGGGATATTATGAATTGCTTAAATAGGAAAATAGTATATGAAACGACCTGTTGCATTTTATATGCTGTTAATTATGGCTTCTATTTTTCTGTTTTTCTTCCTGAATCTGGTATTAGGTTCTGTTTCCATACCGCTTCGTGCTGTGTGGAATATCCTTTGGGGAACAGGGAATGAGTCTGTTATATGGCAAAATATTATTTGGAAATCACGGGTACCACAGGCGCTTACCGCATTGGTGGCGGGGGCGGGGCTCTCTGTCAGCGGTTTACAGATGCAGACTGTTTTCCGCAATCCTTTGGCCGGTCCGTCGGTACTGGGCATCAGTTCGGGAGCCAGTATGGGAGTTGCTTTTGTGGTGCTTCTTTCGGGCAGTTTGGGTGGTGTTGCTTTGAGCAAGCTAGGCTTTATGGGGGAAATAGCCCTTACCATAGCAGCTATTGCAGGTTCACTTTCCATTATGGCACTTATTGTCTTCGTTTCCCAAAAAGTAAGGGGCAATGTTACTTTGCTGATTATCGGTGTGATGATTGGTTACATAGCCAATGCGGTGATAGGTGTGCTGAAATTTTTCAGTGTGGAGGAGGATATTCGTGCATATGTCATTTGGGGGTTGGGAAGTTTTGCCCGTGTATCGGGAGATCAGATGACTTTATTTATATGTATCATGGTGGTATTGTTGCCACTTTCCTTCCTGCTTGTCAAAACATTGAATCTTTTGCTGCTGGGAGATGCATACGCACGGAATCTCGGATTGAATATAAAACGTGCCCGTCTGCTTGTCATTACTTGTTCGGGAGTATTGGTAGCTATTGTTACCGCATATTGCGGTCCGATTATTTTTCTGGGGCTGGCCGTTCCGCATCTTTGCAGGGGAATGTTCCGCACATCCGATCATCGTATTCTGATGCCTGCTTCTTTACTGGCAGGTGCGTCATTGGCATTGGTATGTAATCTGATTGCCCGTATGCCCGGTTTCGAAGGTGCATTGCCGGTAAATTCGGTGACGGCTTTGGTAGGTGCTCCGGTAGTGATGTCGGTTTTATTCAATAGACGTCGCAATGAAATGAATGAGTAATGATGAATCAAGAAACTATACATATTCGGAAACTGACTACCGGTTATCCCGGTAAGGGGGGGACCAAGATTGTAGCGAAGGACATTGATGCTACTATCCGCAGTGGGGAACTGACTTGTCTTTTGGGGGCGAATGGAGTAGGGAAATCTACTTTATTGCGTACTTTGTCTGCCTTTCAGCCGCCTGTAGGAGGAGAGATAGAAATAATGGGAAAGAAACTGACGGATTACACCGATAAACAGTTGGCGACAGTTATCGGAGTGGTATTGACCGAAAAATGCAGCCTGCGGAACATGACCGTGGAAGAACTGGTGGGTATGGGGCGCAGTCCTTATACCGGTTTCTGGGGAAATTTAAGCAAGGAGGACAAGAATACAGTAAACGATGCCATTGCGCTGGTAAGGATTGAGGATTTGAAATACCGGATGGTACATACTTTGAGTGACGGTGAGCGTCAGAAAGTAATGATAGCAAAGGCGTTGGCACAGGAAACCCCGGTGATTTTTCTGGATGAGCCGACTGCTTTTCTTGATTTCCCCAGTAAAGTGGAGATTATGCAATTGCTTCATCATTTGTCACGTTCTACCAACAAGACGATTTTTCTTTCCACCCATGATTTAGAGTTAGCTTTGCAGATTGCTGATAAGATTTGGCTGATGGATAAAGCCAATGGAGTGACTATAGGAACTCCTGAAGATCTTTCCATAGACGGATGCCTGAGTAATTTTTTCTCTCGTAAGGGTATTGTTTTTGATATGGAAACCGGACTGTTCCGCATTGACAATGAGTTTGAAAAAGAAGTCCGTCTGGTGGGACATGGAAATAAGTATGCGATGGTACGGAAAGCCTTGCAGCGGAATGGTATTCTGGCAAGCCGGCGTGTTGAGTCCGATTTTTATATTGAAACGGGAGATATGACTACCAGTGGATATATTATCCACCCGGTAGCCGGGAGGACGATAAAGGTAGATACCATAGAGGAATTGTTAGAACAAGTCACTGCTATATTAGCTTCCGTTTAGCAGCAGCGTCTAAATAATCAGTTATTGTATCCTGAAAGGAATATTCCCTTCTTCATCAATCAAGAGGATTGTCAATTTTCCTTCGGGCAATAAGGGGACGCAATGTGCAAAACAATGTTCCAACAAACACGGAAAGAACTTTCCGCTGTCTTCTTCAGACAGCAAGGTCCATAATTCACGGGCTAATGTCAACTTTTCTATCATGCTTTCAACATCCGGAGAGCATCCGGCTTCCATTGCCACCTGCCTTAGGAATTCTTTATTCATCACCACTTTCTTACTGTGTGTGTCCAGATTTCCTTCGGCCAGTTTCACCGCCTTGCCTATCATAATGCCTAAAGTAACCAATGGAACCTTAAGCTTGGCAGCTATCTTGAGTGTCTCCCCTATAAAATTTCCATAATGTACAAAAGCCTGAGCAGGTAATCCCGGATACTCCTTCTTCACAAAACGTTCGCTTTTTGCTCCCGAATTAATGATGAGTCTGGATGAGCCCACAGCCACACAAACCTCCACTTCCCTGCGGATAGCCTCGACAAAAGCTTCTGAAGAAAAAGGACGGACTATGCCCGAAGTTCCAATGATGGAAATGCCGTCCACAATTCCTAGTTTAGGATTGAAAGTACGTTGTGCCAACTCTTTTCCTCCGGGAACGGAAATGGTAACATCCAGCCCTTTGTCATAAAGCGCCGATAATTCTTTCATTATCATTTGCCGGGGGATGCGATTGATGGCGGGTTCCCCGATTTCCAATCCCAGCCCCGGAAGGGTGACTCGTCCCACTCCTTCACCTTGCAGGAAACGGATGTCCGGGTGATTGCTAAAACTTACCGTTACCACAATGGATGCGCCGTGAGTGACATCCGGATCATCTCCCGCATCTTTAACAACGGTGCAGGTGGCACTGTTCTTTTCTATTTCTGTATGGGCTACCGGTAAGGTCATTTCCTCGTCATCGGGAAGGCGGAAGGATATCATTTTCTGTTCTTCCCCTAAAATCAGAGCCGTCAATGCTGCTTTTGCAGCTGCAGTAGCGCAGGCCCCTGTGGTGTAGCCGCTTCTCAACGGGTAAAAAGCAGGGATGTTCTTTTCTATCTGTTTTCTCAATCCATATTCACCGGTAACGATCATGAAATGCCTGGGAAGGGGAGGGCGTTTTATAGCAAAGACCGGGATTTTTGCAGCCTGTGCCGCTTTCACTTTCTCCGAAAATCCTCCGGATTCTCCGCTTTCCTTGGTCAGAATGGCCTGTGGATGTAGTGTCTCTAATAAAAGAGCTTCGGATTCTCCGGCATGATAGAATACCAGATTTCCTTTCGGGAAGCCTTGTTCTTGGGCTAATGTGATGGAAGTTTCCCGTTCCAGTACGCGGAACCAACAGGTATGTTTCTCCCAATAAGGGCGTAACTTCCCGATGGTCTGTACTCCGGTCAGTGCCAGCAGACGATCGGTTCCTGCTTTCTCTAACCGGTAAATGGCATCTGCATAGTCTTCACACCAGATGATGTTTTCGGTGCGTGGAGGATACTTCCTTTCAAAACGTATGACAGGAAGATGTAGCGTCCGGCTTGTTTCATCCACAGTCCGGTGGAGTTGGGAGGCAAACGGGTGGGCAGCATCCACCAACAAACGGATGTTGTTTTGGCGGCAGAAACTTTCCATTTTCTCCGTGTCCATTCCTCCGGTGATACGGATGCCGTGCTTGCATTGTATCTCCTGCCATTCTCCTTTGGTAGAGTAGAAGTAGGGCTTTCCGGCTTCATCGGCAACTTTCACGGCGGTGCGTCCTTCGGTAGTTCCTCCTAAAATCAGTATCATAGGCTGGATGTGAATGATTCTTTTTTTACTTTTCTGAACAAGTGTTTTGAACTCGTGCGCATAGAGTCGGGACAGACCTTTCCGGTTGTCTATCGCTTCGCCTACTACCAATAAGGTAGTCAGCGTCAGGTTATTGTCACGTACTATCTTAGCCAAATCCTTCAACTCTCCGCGATAAATCTTTTCTTCTTTCCAAGTCAGCTTATAACAGGCGGCAACCGGAGTTTCGGAGGGTATGCCTGCATCCAGCTCTTCCTGTACCTGTTCCACAATGCCGCACTTAATAAATGCACATTGACTTTGCGATTGCGCCATTTATGTAATTGTCTTTTCGGCATCGGAGTACGGCCTTCCCACGGGTGAGGATTATGCTTTGACTTTTTTCGGGGATGGTGAACTGTGACCTTAATGCTGCCGCAGCCGCCTGGAACGAGGAGATCCCCGGAGTGATATGATAACTCATCTTGTAGCGGTCGAAGAAAGCCATTTGTTCCTGGATGGCTCCATAAATGCAAGGGTCTCCCGTGTGCAAGCGTACAATAAACAATCCTTTATCATAAAACTCTTTCATCAAGGCGAACTGTTCCTCCAAATCCATACCGGCGGAACTGCGTACGGTCGCTCCTTCTTTAGCATAAAAGGTCAGTTCGCGGGGAACAAGACTTCCGGCATACAGAACAAGATCCGCTTTCTCCAACATTCGTTTTCCGCGTACCGAAATCAGTTCGGGATCACCGGGACCTGCACCCACTATCTCTATATGTCCGCCACGCATGGCTGTCGCACTGACGGCTATGGCAAAAGTGAAGTGGTTTCCTTCTGTCAGCATGCCCTTTTGCTTTTCCAATACAAGTGTTCCTTCACCGCTGCTTTTCAAGGCTGTGCTTTCGGCCACTCCATAGACGCCTGTCACTTCGAATGCCTTTTCAGACGGATGGGGAACTGTGATATCTTTCAGTTCTTCCGCAGGATAAATATGGGTTTCCGTATCGGCCCATCGCCGGTGGAGGATTTCCAGCAGAGGCTCGTCTTTTTTCAGTTCGATGGTATTGAGGGAGGCGAGAGAGAACGGACACAAACCATGTCTGTGCATCACGGCTTCTATGTATTCCGCAATGCCCGAAGGATCGCATTGTTTCCGGCAACCTATTCCCAAGTGGAGGACGGCGGGATGGAAACAGAGCATGGGAATCTCCGCACTATATATATAAGGTGTAACAGCAATAATCAACTTGAATTCCGATTGGGGCATGTCTTCGAAATGATAGAACACTTTTACGTGTGCGGGAAGCGTGCGTTCCAGATACTCCGTACCTTTATCCTTTATATCGAGCAGCAGCGCCGTTGGTTCCCGGTTGACAAAAAGTGTGACCAGTCTGTTCATTTTTGCATGAGGAACAGTTATTTTCCAGCCATATTTTCCAGCCAGCGTGTCCAGCGCCCATAACCCGGCATTGTCACTTTGGGTGGTAATCACAGCTTCTCCTCCTGTAATGGCGGCAATATGGCGGGTCAGTTCATTGGCTCCCCCCACATGCCCGGAAAGTACTGAAATGACAAAGCGCCCCGTACTGTCCACACAGACCACTGCCGGATCTTTATATTTGTTTTTTATGCATCCTGCAATGCTGCGTACACAGATTCCCATGGCACCGATAAAGATGATGCTGTCGAAGTCATTGAAATGCTCCTCTATGAACCGATGGCAGGATGTGATGGAAATACAGCCTTCGCATTCGTTTTTGGTATAAATAAGGGTATCCGGCAACTCTCTTTGTAGTGTTTTTGCCAACGGCAGGCTGGCTTCTGATATCAGTATGATTGCTTTCATTTGTTATCTGTTTTAAATCATTTATTCCGCTCTCATTATCTCTATCGGATTAAAGGCATCCACAGCAATACGGGTACACTGTGTTACCTTCTTGTTGATTTGCGTTATACCTTTTGTGAACAGGGCCTTGCTCTCTTCCGAAACCGAATTGAATACAATGACTCCGTCAGGCAACAGCACTTCTTTGATTTTTTGTAGAATCTCTATCATTTTTCCTCCATGACCACCTATAAATACGGCATCGGGGGCGGGAAGCCCGCCGAGTTCCGTTTCCAGAAAATCACCCATGACGGTTGTAATGCCGGGCGTGCCGAATTTACGACTGTTGCGTGCCATTAACTCTTTACCTTCCGGACGCTGTTCGAATGCTGTCACTTTCAGTTCCGGAAATTGGAGCTTGGCTTCTATGGAAACAGAGCCGGTGCAGAAACCGATGTCCCAGAATGATTTCTTTTCCCTTAATGTCAGCATACTGAGAGTAAGCAAGCGGACAGGCTATTTTGGTAATCATTTTGTTGCGTCCGTTCAACAAATGAAATTCACTTTCGGGAATTCCGAACGGACGGGGATGCACCTTGTTTCTTTGCAGTATCAGGCAATTGGGAAAGCGGAAAGCAGATTGGGAGGCTTCCTCTAAAGAGAATGTACGTACAGATTCTTCCTCGCCATTGCCTAATGCTTCCCCCACGGTCATGCGGTAGTTGTCATATCCATACTCCAGCATCCGGGCGGCAATGGTGGCAGGTGTCTTTTCCCGGTCGGTCAACACGCCTATCAGTTTATCTCCTCTGATTAAAGCAGAGTCGAATGCATCCCAAGGACGTCCGGTCAGCGACAAGGTCTGCATCTCCTGATAGGGGAGCAATATACGGTGTGCCAGCATTTGCAGCGAGTTGAAGGTGGGGAATAAGATAATCTTTGCCGACGGGAGTTTTCTCATGACGGTATTGGCGAAGCCGAAAACAACGGTCGCCGAAGCGAAACGATATTCGGATGTCTCGTAACGGCAGAATACCGCATCCAGCGGGACGGTGATGTCTATCCATACGGCATCTTCCGGCAAATAAGCGTGTACCAGTTCGTGATGACGTTTTCCTCCCGAGAAGACTTTCCCTTGAGAAACCAAGTTCCGGATTTCAGGAGAAAGAAATTGATTCCGGTCATCGCTTATACCTATTATATAGAATGTTTGCATGGACTTATACATCTCTTCCCGGTTTCAGTTGTTCCGCATCATCAAAAGTAAGGATGGCATTTACCAGAGTCGCTGCCAGATTGCTTCCCCCTTTGCGTCCTTCTACTATCAGTTTGGGGATATGGCTGAAAGGTTTCACCATGTGTTTGCTTTCGCAAACGTGCACAAAGCCCACCGGAGCAGCGATGATGCCGCATGGATGCGCTTTTTCTTTCCGTATCAGGTCACACAGTTCCATCAATGCTGTAGGGGCATTACCGAATACATATAAAGCTTCCGGATGTTCCTCTGCTGCCATACGTATACCGGCCTGTGTACGGGTGATTCCTTTTTCTTTTGCCAATGCTGCCGCGCGTTCGTCACCCAGATAGCATTTCACCCCGATGCCCATCCGTTCCAAAGCACCTTTACGGATGCCCGCGGCAGCCATCGTCACATCCGTAATAATTGTACGTACTTTTCCTTCATTCAATATTTTATACAGACATTCTACGGCAAGAGGATCTATATGCAATATGTTTTCCATTTCGAAATCGGCTGTGGTATGGATGGCATGCAGTAATGCCCATTTGTGATCCGAAGGAATATTTTTATTTTTCAATTCTTTCTCAATAGTACGGAAACTGTTTATCATAATCTCCTGACCGATTCCTGTCGCATCGGTGGTCTTTTCCCGGTAATAACCACGTGGAGTGATTAATTTCCCTTCCTGATGATAAGACTGGGAGTTGCCAATCAATACCACTGTAAACATATCCACCTGTTCGGGATCGAACTCTTGCAAGGTGGTGATTGTCACGGTTTCTTCCTTACGTCCGGCCTGACGCACAAAGCCTACCGGGGTTTCGGGGTCACGCTCTTTCAGAAAAATTTCTTTTAATCTGTAGAGTTGCCAATACCGCCCTTCGCTTTTGGGATTATAGACCGCCGTTACAAAATCTGCCGTTGCGGCTGCATGGATGCGTTTTTCAATCCGGTCCCATGGTGTCATGAGGTCGGAGAGGGAAATCACGCAGAAATCGTGACCGATGGGTGCTCCCAACAGGGAAGCCGCTTTCTGAAAAGCACTGATACCCGGCAATACTTCTATTTCCACCCGGCTGCCACGCTCGCGTTTCATTTCGTAAACCAGCGGAGCCATGCCATAAATTCCGGCATCTCCCGAGCTGATAACGCATACAGTCTTTCCCTGTTCCGCCAGCTCGAAAGCCTGTTCGGCACGTGCTTTTTCACGTTTCATTCCGGTGTCTATACATTCGGTGCCCGGTTCCAGATAGGGTTCGATAAACTGGAAATAGTATTTATAGCCGATTACTACATCGCTGTTCTTGACTGCTTGTATTACAGCGGGGGTTATATCTTCGGGTGAGCCGGGACCAATGCCGGCTACGATTAATTGGGCCTTTTTCATTTTTTATTATATAATTATTCCTTTCCGGAATCTGATTTAAAAGTTTCCTTCAGTGCTTTCAGCCAATATAATCCTCTGAATGACAATGCGCTGTCCTGACAGTAGTTCCTTCATCTTGCTTTCAGGCTTTTACATCGACGGACTGAAAGTGGTGGCTGGCATGAGGAGCCAAACTTAACCGTACAAAGTTACTTATTTGAGCGGGAGAAACAAGTCTTTTCTTTCTATAAATTATGGAAATCTTTTTTTTATCAGGCTTAACAATGAATAAGGCATCATTCAGAATGTGCCGTAGTCGGGAAGTCGGCAAAGCAGAGGATATTGCCGGTGAGAATTAAAAAAGGAACTAAGAATTATAGAGATTTGCTGATAGATAAGTTTG
>ENA-OQKW01000386-OQKW01000386.1-human-gut-metagenome-genome-assembly--contig:-NODE-386-length-11148-cov-3.060339_pt1 | contig 11148 bp, 14 predicted proteins | sample MGYA00242657_ERZ504815 | MGnify/ENA primary metagenome ERZ504815 (study PRJEB26092, sample SAMD00036404) | human gut metagenome | host: Homo sapiens | study: EMG produced TPA metagenomics assembly of... | reverse complement strand
GAAGAGTAACGGTAAAAATCAGATGAACAGACAGGAATAAAAGTTTCCTGAGAAATGGAGAGATATTTGACAAAAACAGAGAAGATCGCAGCTTTTCGGGAGAAGTATCTCCCTGTATGGGCAATTTTGCCGCTGATAAGCATTTTTGTATTAAACTGTCTTATTTACTGGGGAAGCGGAGTACTGACAGCAGACAGATATCATTTTGATTTTACCATGTCACTGGACAGGGCAGTGCCGTTAATACCACAGTTTATCTGGATTTATATTCTGGCATTTCCTTTTTGGGCAGTGAATTATATTCTGGCTGCACAGAGAGGAAAAGATGGATTTTATCGGTTTGTGGCAACTGATCTGACTGTTCATATTACATGTTTTATTATTTTTCTGGTTTTGCCAACTACCAATGTCAGACCTGAGATTGCAGGAACTACATGGTCCCAGCAGATGTCTTAAGTTTGTTTATCTCATGGATGGTGGAAACAGTCCGTCTAACTTATTTCCGTCAATCCATTGTTATGTAAGCTGGCTGAGCTGGCGTGGAGTCAGTAAATCAGAGAATATTCCAAAATGGTATCAGCATTTTTCACTGACTTTTGCAATACTGATCATTATTTCTACCCAGGTGCTTAAACAGCATTATCTGGTGGATGCCATTGCCGGAGTTGCACTGGTAGAATTGGCGTGGAGATTTTACAGCAAAGGAAACCGCCACGAGATATTCAGACATTTTTTTGAAAAAATAAGTGAAGCATGCAGTCGGTGGGTAAATAAGAATTGACTGGATGTGGTGAGATGCTGCATTATGGGAATAGCTGCAGAGTAACAGAGAATGGGTCAGACATATTTTTGGATGATAATAGTTAATTATATAACATAAAGAAATGGAGACAATTACATGAAGTGGAACCGTTTTACAGTAAAAACGAAAACAGAAGCAGAAGATATCGTTATCAGCACACTTGCAGAAGTCGGCATTGAAGGCGTGGAAATTCAGGATAAACAGCCTCTGACTGAGGAAGACAAGGCTCAGATGTTTGTAGATATTATGCCGGAAGGACCAGCAGATGACGGCATTGCCTATCTGAATTTTTATCTGGAAGAAGATGCAGACAAAGAAGCAATCCTGAAAGATGTTCGTGAAGCATTAGATGACCTGAAGAATTTTATGGACATCGGGGAAGCTACCATTGAAGAATCTCAGACAGAGGACAAGGACTGGATTAATAACTGGAAACAGTATTTCCACCAGTTCTATGTAGATGATATCCTTATCGTACCGTCATGGGAAGAAGTAAAAGCAGAGGATAAAGACAAGATGATCCTCCACATTGATCCGGGTACAGCCTTCGGTACAGGTATGCATGAGACTACTCAGCTTGTGATTCGCCAGTTAAAGAAATATGTAACACCGGATACAGAGATGCTTGACGTAGGAACCGGAAGCGGTATCCTTGGTATCGTTGCCCTGAAACTTGGTGCGAAACATGTACTGGGAACAGACCTTGATCCATGTGCAGTTCCTGCAGTTGCAGAGAATAAAGAAGCAAACCAGATCGTGGATGAAACTTTTGATATGGTGATCGGAAACATCATTGACGATAAAGCGATTCAGGATCAGGCAGGATATGAAAAATATGATATCGTAACAGCAAATATCCTTGCAGATGTTCTGATCCCTCTGACACCGGTAATTGTAAACCAGATGAAAAAAGGCGCTTACTACATTACTTCCGGTATTCTTGATGTGAAAGAAGAAGTTGTAGTGGAGGCAGTAAAAGCAACAGGCCTGACGGTCGTAGAAGTGACACATCAGGGCGAGTGGGTTTCCGTAACAGCAAGAAAGGACTGATCCTATGCAGCGTTTTTTTGTGGAGCCTTATCAGATTGAGGAAGAGGCACACCGTATCCACATCAATGGGACGGATGTAAATCATATTAAAAACGTCTCCGCATGAAATGTGGGGAGGATGTGTGGATCAGTGACGGAGGAGATAAAGAATACCACTGCCAGATTGAAGAACTGGGAGAGGATGAGGTTCTGCTGCATATCCTCTATGCACAGGAGCCGGAATATGAGTTGCCAAATAAGCTTTATCTTTTCCAGGGACTGCCGAAAGCAGACAAGATGGAACTGATCATCCAGAAAGCAGTAGAGTTGGGAGCTTTTTCTATAATCCCGGTAGAGACAAAGCGATGTGTGGTGAAACTGGATGTTAAGAAGGCAGCAAAGAAGGTGGTTCGCTGGCAGCAGATCGCAGAGAGTGCAGCAAAGCAGTCCAAGCGAATGCTGATCCCGGAAATCCATGAAGTAATGACCTACAAACAGGCACTGGAATTTGCGAAACAGTTAGATGTAAAACTGATCCCGTACGAACTTGCCAAAGGAATGAAAGAAACCAGAGAAATCCTCAGCGAGATTAAGCCTGGACAGTCTGTCGGTATCTTTATCGGACCGGAGGGTGGATTCGAGGAAGAAGAGGTAGCAAAGGCACTGGAAGCAGGTGCCCATGCGATTACACTTGGAAGACGAATCCTCAGAACTGAGACAGCAGGACTTGCGATTCTTTCAGTTCTGATGTTCCAGTTGGAAAATGAATAATAGAAACAAGAGAGAACAAAAATGGAAGCATATTTTGATAATTCAGCCACGACTCGCTGCTTTGAAGAAGTAAAGGACATCGTGGTAAAAACAATGATGGAAGATTTCGGAAATCCATCTGCCATGCACCAGAAAGGTGTAGACGCAGAAGGGTATGTCAAAGAATCTGCCAGAACTTTGGCACAGATACTGAAAGTAACAGAAAAAGAAATCCTGTTCACTTCCGGCGGAACAGAGTCAAACAACCTGGCTCTGATCGGTGGTGCGCTTGCCAACAAACGAAGCGGTAATCACATTATCACAACTGCAGTAGAGCATGCTGCAGTCAGCCAGCCGGTAGCTTTTCTGCAGGAACAGGGATTTGAAGTGACCATTCTTCCTGTAGACGGGCATGGAGTAGTAAAACTTGACGCATTGGAGAAAGCATTAAGGCCGGATACCATTCTCGTATCTACAATGATGGTAAATAATGAGACCGGTGCGGTTATGCCTGTAGAGAAAATCGGTGCCATGATCCAGGAAAAGTGTCCGAAGGCGCTGTATCATGTAGATGCGATCCAGGCATTCGGCAAATATCGTATTTATCCGAAGAAATGGAATATCCATCTTCTGTCTGTCAGCTCACATAAGATCCATGGACCAAAAGGAGTTGGATTCCTGTACATCAACAGCAAGGCAAAAGTGCAGCCTCTGATTCTCGGCGGCGGCCAGCAGAATGGCATGCGTTCCGGAACAGACAATGTACCGGGAATCGCAGGACTTGGTGTTGCAGCGAAGATGATGTACCAGAACTTTGACGAGAAAGTAGAGCATCTTTACCAGCTCAAAGAACGCATGGCAGAAGGACTTTCTAAGATTGACGATGTAGTAATCAACGGAATGCCTGTCAGAGAAGGCGCACCGCATATCTTAAGCGTCAGCTTTCTGGGAATCAGAAGCGAGGTATTGCTTCATACCTTAGAGGACAGAAACATTTACGTATCAGCAGGAAGCGCATGCTCCAGCCATAAGAGAAAACCAAGTGCAACACTTTCAGCAATGGGAATGAGTAAAGCACAGATTGAGAATACCGTACGTATCAGCTTTTCAGAGGAGAATACTTTCGAAGAAGTTGATTACTGCCTGGAAGTTCTGAACGAAGTACTTCCAATGCTGAAACGCTATGCGCGCAGATAATTATTATAGCAATTTAACCGAATCAAGTAAGTCCCCTGCTTCAATTGCGAAAAGCAATAAGCAGTGGGTGGGGACTTGCTTGTATCAGGAGGATTGTAAGCTCCTTCTGATAAACTGCGGAGCAGTTATTCGGTTATGAGCAAGTAGCGAAGCGGATTGCGAATATCTGCTTGACTAAAATAAGAGAAGGAGAAACAAATGATATTTCACGCATTTTTGATAAAATACGCAGAAATCGCTATCAAGGGTAAGAACAGATACATGTTCGAGGATGCCCTTGTAAAGCAGATGAACATCGCTCTTTCTAAAGTAGAAGGCGAGTTTGAAGTAAAGAAAGAACAGGGAAGAATTTATGTATTCTGCCCGGAACAGTATGATTATGATGAGACAGTAGAAGCTTTGCAGCACGTATTTGGTATTGTCGGAATCTGCCCTGTAGTGATTTGCGAGGATCAGGGATTCGAGCAGATGGCAAAGGACGTAGTTTCTTATATGAAAAACTGTCATCCAAACTACAGCGGAAGCTTTAAAGTATATACAAGAAGAGCAAAGAAATCCTATCCGATCACATCCATGGAAGTTAGTGCAGAACTCGGCGGTCGTATCCTGGATGAGTTTCCGGATGCAAGCGTAGATGTACATGAACCGGACCTGACTCTTTCCGTAGAAATCCGAGACAAGATCTATGTATATTCCCAGACTATCAAGGGCGCAGGCGGAATGCCGATCGGCACAAACGGAAAAGCCATGCTTCTTCTTTCAGGCGGCATCGACAGCCCGGTAGCAGGATACATGATCGCAAAACGTGGCGTTAAAATTGACGCTGTATATTTCCACGCTCCGCCATACACCAGCGAGAGAGCAAAACAGAAAGTTGTAGATCTGGCAAAACAGGTAGCAAAATACAGTGGACCAATCCGCCTTCATGTAGTGAACTTCACAGATATCCAGCTCTATATTTACGACCAGTGTCCGCACGATGAGCTGACTATCATTATGCGTCGTTACATGATGCGTATTGCAGAGCATTTCGCAAAAGAAAGCAGATGTCTCGGTCTGATCACTGGAGAAAGCATCGGTCAGGTTGCCAGCCAGACCCTGCAGAGCCTTGCAGCAACAAACGAAGTCTGCACACTCCCTGTATACCGTCCGGTTATCGGATTCGACAAACAGGAAATCGTAGAAAGATCCTGGGAAATCGGAACCTATGAAACATCCATTCAGCCATTCGAAGACTGTTGTACTATTTTCGTGGCAAAACATCCGGTTACCAAACCAAACCTGAACGTGATCCACCGTTCTAGAAACAAAACTGGAAGAAAAAATTGACGAACTCATGAAGACAGCGCTGGAGACTGTTGAGATTATTGAGATTGATTAATATCGATTACAAACATTCGGAATCTGCTGACGCTACTTCCTTATGTTTGAACTTGGAACTCTGGTATACAAAAAAAGAGGAACTGGTAAACAGTTCCTCAATGACTGCGAAAAAATTATTCTGTAACGTATTTGCCTACGATTGCCATAACGGTATCAAGAGCAGCGCCATCAGCGTGGACGTTTAAATCGATTGGTTTGGATAAATCAAGGCTGAAAATACCCATGATAGATTTTGCGTCGATTACATATCTTCCGGATACTAAATCGAAATCGCAGTCGAATTTGCTGATTTCATTAACGAACGCTTTCACTTTATCGATAGAGTTCAGTGAAATTTTAACTGTTTTCATTATGAGAACCTCCCTTAATAATAGTTATTTGCTGACCTGATTGTCTGTCAGCTTACAGTTTTCATCTTAACGGCAGAGACCATAAAAGTCAAGGTGAAAACGGATAAAATTTCCAGAAAGATTTAGTGAAAATGTAGAATAGTGCTAAAATATCAGACTGTTTTGTAGAAAATGAACAATAACTAAAGCGAAAAACAAAATCTATTCTGTAAGCATATAAGTTTTCGAAATGTCAGCATGTATACAAAGTCCAGACTACAGAAAATGAGTATGCAGGTATAGAATTATAAAAACAGAAAAATCAATTAGGAGGAAAGAATGGGAAAAAAAGTTGCACTTCACAACTTAGGATGTAAAGTAAACGCCTATGAAGTAGAAGCCATGCAGCAGCTTCTGGAAGAAGCGGGCTACGAGATCGTACCTTTTGAACCGGGGGCTGATGTATATTTAATTAATACCTGTACAGTAACCAACATTGCAGACCGTAAATCCAGACAGATGCTGCACAAAGCAAAGAAAATGAACCCGGATGCTATCGTGATCGCAGCCGGATGTTATGTACAGACAGATGAAGGGAAACTGGATAAAGATGAGGCTGTAGACCTGATCCTTGGAAACAATCAGAAGGGAAATATTGTCCAGGTACTCGAGGAATATGAGCAACAGCACACCAAACAGAAACATGTGCTCAAGATCAACCAGACAAAAGAATATGAAGAACTGGCAATTGATCATACAGCAGAGCATGTACGCGCATATATCAAAGTTCAGGACGGCTGTAATCAATTCTGTACTTACTGTATCATTCCTTATGCAAGAGGTCGTGTCAGAAGCCGTAAGATCGCGCAGGTAATGGATGAGGTTCATGCACTTGCAGCAAAAGGATACAAGGAAGTCGTTCTGACAGGAATTCATTTAAGCTCTTATGGTATAGATTTCCCGGCAGAAGAGAAAGAAACACTGCTTTCCCTGATCCGGGCAGTACATGAGGTAGAAGGAATCGAACGAATCCGTCTGGGCTCCCTGGAACCGGGAATCATCACAGAAGAATTTGTGCAGAGCATTGCCGCATTGCCGAAAATGTGTCCGCATTTCCATCTGTCCCTGCAGAGCGGATGTGATACCACACTGGAGCGAATGAATCGCAGATACAGAAGCGCAGAATATGCAGAGAAATGCGGGCTTCTGAGAAAATATCTGGGAACTCCTGCACTTACCACAGATGTGATCGTTGGTTTTCCGATGGAAACAGAAGAAGATTTTCAGGATTCCTATGATTTCGTAGAGAGCATTCATTTTTATGAAACTCATATTTTCAAATATTCCCGCCGCCATGGAACAAAGGCTGCAGCCATGTCCGGACAGCTCACTGAAGCACAGAAAGCGGTCAGAAGTGACAAGATGCTTGCTTTAAATGAACAGCATGCGAAAGAATATGAGAAATCCATGCTCGGCGGTAAACTGAAAGTACTTCTTGAGGAAGAAGTAGAGATTAACGGAGAGCAGTGGTATATCGGCCACAGTATGGAATATATTAAAACAGCAGTGAAAAAACAGGACAACTACAGTGTGAATGACATCATTACTGTAAAAGCTGAAGAATTCCTGGAAGAACATACATTAACAGGTGAGGTTCTGGGAGTAGAATAGTTACAGTTCACTTCATTCTCAGCGGAATAGTGGTGTGTGAGTTACTGTTCACACACCACTATCCCGCGAGGTGTTTTGGCATGAATATGCCAAAATCCCGAGACATACAAGCCAAAATTCCATTGCCGCAGGCAATCTGGAATGAATTTTGGCTATGTTACTGAGAACGGAGTGAACAGTAACGTGTGTGAACAGTAACGAATAATCATCAATAAATTTGCGGTTGCACAATACGTGAAATTATATTAAAATATAGAAGAAAATATGTGTATTGTATACGAAATTTGCAATACATAGCAAAGCAGAATTACTAAGAAGGCTTTGCGACAATAAATCAGGTAAGGACGTGAATAAAATGGCAGAGAACAATCTGGGTAATACCCAATATTTCAGAACAAAACCAGACCAGGAGCTTCAGGTAAAAGAAGTTCTGGATCTCGTTTACACAGCAATGGATGAGAAAGGATACAATCCGGTCAATCAGATCGTTGGATATATTATGTCCGGAGATCCTACTTATATTACCAGTCACAAGGGCGCAAGAAGCATGATCATGAAGGTAGAGCGCGACGAACTGGTAGAGGAACTTTTAAACGAGTATATTAAGAACAAATCCTGGGAACGCTGATATGAGGATTCTGGGATTAGATTATGGATCAAAAACAGTCGGTGTAGCCATTAGTGATCCGCTGGGGATCACCGCTCAGGGTGTAGAGACGATCTGGCGTAAACAGGAGAACCACCTGCGCCAGACACTTGCCCGTATTGAAGAACTTGTTTCGGAATATCACGTGGAGAAGATCGTGCTTGGATATCCGAAGAACATGAACAATACGATTGGAGAACGTGCCCAAAAATCACTGGAATTTAAAGAAATGCTGGAGAGACGTACAGGTCTTGAAGTGATCATGTGGGACGAGCGTCTGACAACAGTAGAAGCCAATCGTACTTTAATGGAAGCCAGTGTGCGCAGAGAGAACCGCAAGCAGTATCTGGATCAGCTGGCTGCTGTTTTTATTTTGCAGGGATATCTGGATTCCCTGTCCTGTTAGGAGATTAATAAGATGGAGAAAAATTAATTTCAGCTTGAGGACGGAACGGAAGCGGAGTTTATGTAGAGGAGCAGACCAGGATCGGAGGAGTTGCATATCTTCTGGTATCTGATTCTCAGGATGATGAGGCGACAGCCTATATTTTTAAAGACGTGTCAGAGGATGACAGTCAGGAAGCCTGCTATGAAATGGTCGAGGACGAGGATGAGATGCAGGCTGTTTTTAAAGTATTTGAACAAATGTTAGATGACGTAGACCTTGAAATGTAGCATGGAGGTGTAGTACTTGAGTAACGAAAATAACAACCAGTTTAATAATGAAGCGCGTGAAAATCATGACGGACAGTTCGGACATGGTCAGAAGAGGCCATACAACAGACCGAAGAATTATAAATATAAACCACAGCACAGAAACTCTTATGGAAGAAAACCAATGCAGGACCGCAAGGCTCCGGCAGATAAAGAGAAGAACGGAATACAGGTACCATTTAAGGCTGCGATAAAGAATTCTTCCCGCAGACCGAAGAAACCAACATCTAAATTAAAGATCATTCCTCTGGGTGGTCTGGAACAGATTGGAATGAATATCACAGCATTTGAATATGAAGACAGCATTGTTGTGGTAGACTGCGGTCTTGCTTTCCCGGAAGATGATATGCTCGGAATTGACCTTGTCATTCCGGATGTCACCTATTTAAAAGAGAATATTTCCAAAGTAAAAGGCTTTGTGATCACTCATGGACATGAGGACCATATCGGTGCGCTGCCGTATGTACTCAAAGATGTAAATGTCCCTGTTTATTCCACGAAGCTGACCATTGCCCTTATTGCAAATAAGCTGAAAGAGCATAATATGACCAATACTACCAAGTTAAAGGAAGTAAGGCATGGACAGGTCATTAATCTTGGTGATTTTTCAATTGAATTTATCAAGACAAACCATAGTATCCAGGATGCATCTGCACTTGCGATCTATTCTCCGGCAGGCATCGTAGTGCATACCGGCGACTTTAAAGTAGATTATACTCCTGTATTCGGAGATGCCATTGATCTGCAGCGTTTTGCAGAGATTGGAAGAAAGGGAGTACTGGCACTGATGTGTGACAGTACTAATGCAGAGAGAACCGGATTTACCATGTCTGAACGTTCTGTGGGACATGTGTTTGATAATCTTTTCAATGAATATAAGACAAACAGAATCATTATTGCCACTTTTGCATCCAATGTAGACCGCGTACAGCAGATCATTAACACAGCTTATCGTTTCGGACGCAAGGTTGCAGTAGAGGGCCGCAGTATGGTAAATGTTATCACAACTGCAGCAGAGCTTGGATACCTTCGCATTCCGGATCAGACTCTGATTGAGATCGATCAGGTTAAGAATTACCCGGATGAACAGGTAGTGCTGATCACAACAGGAAGCCAGGGTGAATCCATGGCAGCTCTTTCCCGTATGGCTGCAAACATCCATAAGAAAATAGTGATCAAACCGAATGATACTATTATTTCAGTTCCAATCCGATTCCGGGAAATGAGAAAGCGGTATCCAAGGTTATCAATGAGCTTTCCACTGAAGGGTGCGAAGGTTATTTTCCTAGGATGTCCATGTTTCCGGTACATGCCTGCCAGGAGAAATCAAGCTGATCTATTCTCTGGTAAAACCGAAATATGCAATCCCTGTTCATGGTGAATACAGACATCTGACCGCACAGAAAAATGTAGTTGAGGAACTTGGAATCCCCAAAGAGAATATCTTTGTCCTTGCATCCGGAAATATTCTGGAGCTTGACAGCCAGAGTGCACAGGTAACAGGCACTGTACACACAGGAGCAATCCTGGTAGACGGACTTGGTGTAGGAGATGTAGGAAATATCGTTCTTCGTGACCGTCAGCATCTTGCAGAAGATGGAATTATGATCGTTGTGGTTACGTTGGAACGCCACAGCAATGTGATTCTTGCAGGACCGGACATTGTTTCCAGAGGCTTCGTATATGTGAGGGAATCTGAGGATCTGATGGATGGTGCAAGAGAAGTGGTAGAGAATGCACTGGATTCCTGTCTGGAACGTAATATTACGGACTGGGGCAAGATTAAGACAGTTGTGAAGGATGCGCTCAGTGAATTTTTATGGAAACGTACCAAGAGAAGTCCTATGATCCTGCCTATTATCATGGAGGCATAAAATGGAACCAAATACAATAGAGGAAAGTATTAAAGGGCTTCTGGAGGCTATAAAGGAGAGCCCTGAATATCTGGAATTTCAGAAGCAGAGTGATATCCTAGAAAAAGAAGCCCGAACTGAAGGCACGTGTGGATACATTCAGGGCAGATAATTATAAAGTCCAGAATGAATGTGATTCCGATAATCTGTTTGAAGTTGTAGAGCAGATGGGAAAAGAATCCGCAGAGCTGCGCAGACACCCGGAAGTGAATGCGTATCTGGATGCGGAGCTTGCTTTGTGCAAAATGATGCAGAGAATCTGTATAAAACTGGGAGAAGGTATTGATATAGATGTCCCGGGAATGTGAGCAGATAAACTGTAAAACAGTTATCCTGCTGTGAGCAGATAACTGAGCGGATGACTTTATCCGCCTGACATACAGAAAGGAAATAGCTTATGAGTGATACCAGGGAACGTGCAGGTGCAGCAGGTGTTGTTGTTGCAGGAACGTTTTTTAAGATCGTACTTTATATATGTGTGATAGTTTTACTTTTCTGGGTAGGAAAGGCTTCTTATCAGTTTGGACATGATGTCTTTAATCAGCAGGCCATGAGTCCCGGAGAAGGACAGGAAGTTACAGTGGTGATCAAGGAAGATACTTCCTTGTACAAGATTGCCAAAACTCTTCAGAAAAAAGGTCTGGTCAAGAGTGCAACGGTATTTTATGTTCAGGAGAGACTGTCCACTTATCATGGAAAGCTTCAGGCCGGAAC
>ENA-OQKW01000385-OQKW01000385.1-human-gut-metagenome-genome-assembly--contig:-NODE-385-length-11153-cov-4.162616_pt1 | contig 11153 bp, 10 predicted proteins | sample MGYA00242657_ERZ504815 | MGnify/ENA primary metagenome ERZ504815 (study PRJEB26092, sample SAMD00036404) | human gut metagenome | host: Homo sapiens | study: EMG produced TPA metagenomics assembly of... | reverse complement strand
AATTGAACGCCGGACAAATGGTAGAAGATGTCCGTCTGGCCGTAGAATGCAAAGTGCCTGTAGAACACTTCGGACGTCTGGGTGGTATTGTTCCCGATCCGGATGAAGTAATCACTGCACTGAAAGAGAAACTAATAAAATAAGACCGTATGAATATCGATCTGATCAGAAACATATTGAACATACTTTTCATGGCACTGGCACTAGCGGCTGTCATCACTTACTTCATGGCAAGTGACTTCAAAGTATTCATCTATGTCTGTGCAGCAGCTATTTTTCTCAAGCTGATGGAATTCTTTATGCGGTTCATGTTATAAGCAATAGGAGGAGAAACTATGACAAAAGAAGAAATCATAAAACCCGAAAACCTGGTTTATAAGAAACCGACACTGATGAATGACAATCCGATGCATTACTGCCCCGGATGCAGCCACGGTGTGGTTCACAAGTTAATAGCCGAAGTTATTGAAGAAATGGGCATGGAAGATAAGACAATCGGTGTGTCACCGGTAGGATGTGCCGTTTTTGCATACAACTATCTAGACATCGATTGGCAAGAAGCCGCCCACGGACGCGCACCAGCCGTAGCTACCGCCATCAAGCGTTTATGGCCCGGACGTCTGGTATTTACCTACCAGGGAGATGGTGACCTGGCATGTATCGGCACTGCCGAAACCATCCATGCTTTAAATCGTGGCGAAAACATTACTATCATCTTTATCAACAATGCCATTTATGGAATGACCGGTGGGCAAATGGCTCCTACCACTCTGGTTGGCATGAAAACAGCCACCTGCCCCTATGGTCGTGATGTAGCCATTCACGGCTATCCGCTGAAAATGACAGAAATTGCCGCCACTTTGGAAGGCACCGCCTACGTTACCCGCCAGTCCGTACATACAGTTCCCGCCATCCGCAAAGCCAAAAAGGCTATCCGCAAGGCATTTGAAAATTCAATGAATGGCAAAGGTTCTAATTTGGTGGAAATTGTATCGACTTGTAATTCCGGTTGGAAAATGACTCCGCAAGCATCCAATGACTGGATGGTGGAACACATGTTCCCCTTCTATCCGCTGGGTGATTTGAAAGATAAAGAATAAAAAGACAGAAACCATGAAACAGGAAATCATTATAGCAGGATTCGGCGGTCAGGGTGTGCTATCCATGGGTAAGATACTTGCCTATTCCGGACTGATGGAAGACAAGGAAGTAACCTGGATGCCGGCATACGGTCCCGAACAACGGGGAGGAACCGCTAACGTAACGGTGATTGTCAGTGATGAACGCATCTCTTCACCCATTCTCAGCCAATATGACACAGCCATCATACTGAACCAACCCTCATTGGAAAAGTTTGAAGGCAAAATCAAACCGGGTGGTATCCTCATTTATGACGGATACGGAATCATCGAGCCTCCGACACGTAAGGACATACAAATCTATCGTATTGACGCAATGGATGCCGCCAACGAAAAAGGAATGGCAAAGACCTTCAATATGATTGTCTTAGGAGGCTTGCTGAAACTGCGTCCCGTAGTATCCATTGAAAGTGTAATAAAAGCTTTACGCAAAACATTGCCCGAACGTCACCATCATCTGATACCGATGAATGAAGAAGCCATCCGAATCGGAATGGAGATTATTAAACCTCAGTAAGTTAAAATAACTCTAAACGAATAATAAAAGGAAGAACTTTCCATAGCGGAAAAGCTCTTCCTTTTATTTTTATATTGTATCTTTGCCGCCGTTATGAAAAGAATATTCTCTATTATTTTTTTATTATTCCTGTGCTTCCATACTTCCTTGATGGCACAGCGGACAATGAATACCCTGAACAATCAGTTCGGTTCCTCGGCAAACGGACTGGACAGAAACCAATATGACCGTAACGGAAACCCCATAGACACGACAGCCGTAGTAGATGCCAACACTATCCCCATCGGACTGTACTCATGGAAAGTGGACAGTCGTTTTGGCAATGTCACTTATATCCCCGTAGATACCTTGCAGCACGCTTTCCAGAACTCAAATGACATGGGCGGCTACACCGGACAATACAATTACTTGGGAAATTTGGGTTCCCCCCGCCTCTCACGCATCTTTTTTGACCGTCGGGATCCCAGCCAATACTTTTTCACCGACCCATACGACTTTTGCGTACAACGTCCGGAAGATGTCATATTCACCAATACATTTTCTCCATTCACGAACCTGAGCTATTACAAAGGAGGAGGCAGCCGTGACGGAGAAGAACGCTTCAAATCCTATTTTGCCATCAATGCAAACAAAAGACTGGGGTTTGGATTCTACATAGATTACCTGTATGGCCGGGGGCTTTACCAAGATCAGTCCACAGCCTTCTTCAACGGTGGCCTGTTCTCCAGCTACCGGGGAGACAAATATGACATGCATTTCATATTCAACAACGATAACTTGAAGATGGCAGAAAACGGAGGTATCACGGACGACCGGTATATCACCAACCCGCTGGATATGGCAGAAGGCAAAAAAGAATATTCCGCCAACGAAATCCCAACGCGACTGAGTCAGATATGGAATCACAACACCAGCTACCATGCCTTCCTGACACATCGTTACAACTTAGGGTTCTATAAAGAAAAACAGGACAGTGTGGATACGGACTCCGTAAAAATAACGCAGGTATTTGTTCCTGTCACAAGCTTCATACATACATTACAAGTGGACTTGAACAATCGCAAATACATCTCATACGATGACGCACAGAATCAGAAGTATTTTGAACATAACTATCTGGGGACCGACTCAATAGACAAGACGAAGCGCACATCCATCAAAAATACCATTGGCATTGCTTTACAAGAAGGATTCAACAAATGGGCGAAAGCCGGACTTACCGCCTTTTTAAGTTATGAATACCGAAACTTCGCCTTGACCGACACGACAAACATACCGGGACAGCGCATTATCAACAACTATAAGGAAAGTTCACTCTCCATTGGCGGCGAACTATCCAAAAAACAAGGAAAACTATTACATTACAATATTCTAGGAGAATTGGCCATAGCCGGTGAAGATGCAGGACAATTCAGCGTAGAAGGCAGAGGGGATCTGAATCTCCGTTTATTCGGAGATACGGTGAGACTGGATGTAAATGCATTCATCAAGAACCAGAACCCCGTATTCTATTTCAGGCATTTCCAATCCAAACATTACTGGTGGGACAACAACGATTTATCCAAAATAATGAGAACCCGACTGGAAGGAAAACTAAGTCTGAACAGATGGGGAACCCAACTGCGTGCCGGAGTGGAAAATATAAAGAACTACACTTATCTGGCCAATGCCAGCATACCGGTAAAAGACAGTGAAGGAAATGTCACCGGTTTCAAGAACAATGCAGCCGTAAGACAGCACTCCGGCAATATACAAATATTCACAGCAATGTTGCAACAAAAATTGAAAGTAGGAATATTTCATCTCGACGGTGAAGTAGCCTATCAAAAATCAAGTGAGCAAGACATTCTGCCCTTACCGGAATTGTCGGCTTACGGCAACTTGTACATGAAATTCGGTCTCGCCAAAAAAGTACTCCAGATAGAAATGGGAGCAGATGTGCGTTATTTCAGTAAATATTACGCGCCAGACTACTCCCCCGTCATCGGACAATTCTATAACCAGAATCCTGATGACAAAATCGAGATAGGAGCTTTTCCGATAGTCAACGTCTATGCCAACCTGCATTTAAAACGTACCCGCTTCTTTATTATGATGTATCACGTCAATGCCGGTTCGGGAAAATCCAATTACTTCCTGGCGCCTCACTACCCAATCAATCCGCGAATGATAAAGTTCGGCCTTTCATGGAATTTCTTTGATTGACGGTCTATATGAGAAAATATCTGAAATACATTCTGATGGGTATCCTTGCAGTAACCCTATCCTCCATCTTCTTCAAAAAGAAAACGGAGGCTGAAACCAGTCTGCCCCGCGATTATGCAGAAATAGCGGCATCGGGAATCCTGCGTGCCGTTACCGAGTACAATTCTATCAGTTTTTATGCCGACGGCGACACCGTTTCTGGTTTCCACTACGAACTGCTCCATGCTTTTGCACACAGCAAAGGACTGAAACCGGAAATCACTCCTGAAATGAGCTTTTCCAAAAGACTGGAAGGCGTACAAAAAGGAACATACGATATATTGGCCAACAGCACGGTAGTTACCACAGAATACAAAGACTCCCTGTTGTTTACCCGCCCCATTATACTGAACAAACAAGTACTGGTACAGCGTAAACCCGAAAAAGAAAACGATAGTCTGTACATTCACAGCCAGTTGGAACTAGCCCGCAAGACCCTTCATCTAGTCAAAAACTCACCTGCCATCCTGCGCATACATAATTTAAGTAACGAAATAGGCGATACCATCTATATCAAAGAAGTGGAGAAATACGGACAAGAACAATTACTGGCCATGGTAGCACATGGTGACATAGACTATGCCGTATGCGACGAGAGCATTGCCAAAGCCTCCATCAATGATTTTCCACAATTGGATATAGAAACAGCCATCAGCTTCTCACAATTCTATTCATGGGGAGTAAGCAAACATTCTCCAATATTGCTTGACAGCCTGAATTCCTGGTTAAATGACTACGTCAAGACTCCTGCATTCAAACTGTTGCGCAAGAAATATTACAATAACTGATTTTTATCCGGCTGAAATTGCAAAATAGTCCTATCTTTGACAATATAAATTGTTATTATTTTAAGCGGAATGAACAAAAAAGTTATTACCATGGTTAAATTAGACAAAGTAAAATGGGGCTTCATCGGTTGCGGAGAAGTGACCGAGAAGAAAAGCGGACCAGCCTTTGCCCTGATCGAAGGTTCAGAGGTAGTGGCCGTAATGAGCCGTGACAAAGAAAAAGCTCAATCATACGCCAAAAGACACAACATTCCCCGCTGGTACTCCGATCCGCAGCAGTTAATAGGAGATGAAGATGTCAATGCTATTTATATAGCCACTCCCCCCTCTTCTCATGCCACTTTTGCCATTATGTCCATGAAGGCAGGAAAGCCCGTATACATCGAGAAACCTATGGCGGCCAGCTATGAAGACTGTGCACGCATCAACCGCATATCACAGGAAACAGGAATTCCTTGTTTCGTAGCTTATTACAGACGCTATCTTCCTTATTTCCAAAAAGTACGCCAGATGGTAGAGGACGGAGAAATAGGCAATGTCATCAACATACAGATACGTTTCGCCCAGCCTCCACGCGCTTTGGATTACAACAGTACCAACCTTCCCTGGCGTGTACAACCTGATATTGCCGGCGGCGGTTATTTCTATGATCTGGCTCCTCACCAGCTGGATTTGCTACAAGATATGTTCGGCTGCATTCTCGAAGCCCAAGGATACAAGAGCAACCGTGGCGGGTTATATCCGGCAGAAGATACGATAAGTGCCTGCTTCAAATTTGATTCCGGTCTGCCGGGATCAGGATCATGGTGTTTCGTTGCCCATGAATCGGCCAAGGAAGACCGTATAGAAATCATCGGAGACAAGGGAATGATCTGTTTCTCTGTTTTCACTTACGATCCCATCGCCCTGCATACTGAAAGAGGCCGCGAGGAGTTTCTTCCCGAAAATCCCCCTCATGTACAACTTCCGCTCATAAAAGCCGTAGTAGAACACTTGCAGGGAAAAGCTGTCTGTACCTGCGACGACATCAGTGCGACACCCACCAACTGGGTAATGGACCGTATACTTGACAAACTCTGATTTCTGCCTATGGACATCCGTCAATTATGCCTGTTTTGTCTGTCTTTCCTTTCCGCCCTCGGTGTATATGCACAAGCGGAACAGAAGGACTCGACAGTACAGGACAACAAGGGTGTTCTCATTACATTGACCGATGGAATAGCGACAACTGTCCGTCATACCGGAAGAAAAATCAGGAAAGTGGGAAAAGAATTCAACGCGGTCGATACCACCTATATCTCGCCTAACCTCTACAATCTGGCTTTCATGCTGGAATCCAGCAGTTGGTACGAATACTATCGGTTAGGCAGTAAAGGAAACAACGGCGAACAAAGTTTGGGATTCTCCCCCAATGCCAGTTTCAAGCTGGGGGTCTATTTCGGATGGCGCTGGATATTTCTAGGATATTCTTTCGATGTAAAAGATATTTTCGGCGGACACAAGAACAAGGCCAAGAAAACCGAAATGGCACTGAATCTTTATAGTTCCAAATTTGGTGTGGATTTATATTACAGAAAGACAGGAAGCGATTTCAAGATACGTTCTTCCAGCGGATTTGATCTGAACACACCCATTAAAAATCTGAATTTCAACGGATTGCAAAGTAAAATCAAAGGACTGAACGCCTATTGGATTTTCAATTATAAAAAATTCTCTTATCCGGCAGCCTATAGCCAGTCCACCAACCAGCGTAAAAGCGCGGGTTCCCTGATGGCGGGCTTTTCTTATTCCCAGCACAACATATCTTTTGATTACGAAAAGCTTCCCGGTGAAGTGAGAGCCCAACTGCATGATGCCCTGCTTTTCAAGAAAGTGAAATATTCTGATTACAGCATCAACGTGGGCTATGGCTATAACTGGGTATTTGCAAAAAACTGGGTTTCCAATCTTTCACTCTTACCGGCCATTGCCTATAAAAAATCAAAAATAGACGATACGCCTAACACCGACAATCATTGGATAAAGGATATCAATTTTGACCTGATAACACGTGCCGCCGTGGTCTATAATACCAACAAGTACTTTGTAGGTGCTTCACTGGTGATGCATACATACGATTATCGGAAAAGGAATTTCTCTCTCACTAATACATTCGGAACCGTTCGTGTATATGCAGGATTCAACTTCTGGAAAAGGAAAGAATTCCGCGATAAATAAAAAATATACCGGAAGCCTATAAAGTTCTTCCGGTATATCACAGGTTAATTATATTAGACTCACAATAAATTCTTAGAAGCGGGCGCCGACTGTCAGCAAGAGCTGATGCCGTTCATTGTCCACTTTAGTTGCCGGAAGATCTATATCGTCAAAAGCATAAAAGTTTGATTTATACATATCATATTTATATGCCAAATCCGCATAAATTACACTGCCACGGTATCCAAGACCAAACGTAAACGTATTCTTAGACTCCGTATTATTAAAATCAGTACGCGTGCTATATAAAGACAAGGCACTATAAGCATCTTTGGAAAATGCAGCCGAAGAATAATTATACCCTGCACGGATGCTAAACTCAGGTATGATCCGCGTTTCCATTCCTATACGGAAAGTATGGACACCTTTCAGATAATTCTCAACGCTAGGCTGATCTCCCAATTCATAACCATCCACATCCTTCAGCTTACTGGAAGAATAATCCTGATATTCATATTCCGCACCTACTGCCACCGCACCCGCAAAAGTAGTACCCGCACTGACATTAAATTTCCACGGAGTAGTAAGATTATAATCATAGGTCAAATAATCAAACTCCGGAGTTACCAGAAAATCACTCAATGTCTGGATATAGGGTTTTTCATAAGCTAAAATATCAGAAGATAAAGTGGCATTATAGCTTTCTCTTAAATCATACCATGTAGGCGTGTGAACGGCAAATCCCAAACGGAAAGGAGAACTTTCTATAGGACGTACAATAACCCCCAACTTCAAATCCATACCAGTTCCTTCCAGTCTATAATAATTATCCAATGTATACCCCCCATTATCCGCACCCTTATCATCATTCAAATTTTCCGTATAAGAAGTATAACGGTCATAATTCACATCATAGACCCCCAAGGTAGCTCCTAAATAGACCCTGTCTTCAATATTGAATGAAACATTAAAATCATATTGACTGATACCTCCAGTTTCCTTACTAAAGAAGTTATTGTTAAAACCATTCCACCCCCATGGAGCATGAATGTTTTTTTCAGGATCATTAAACCAGTCAACCACACCGGTTCTCACCCCCATTACTCCTAAAACAGGTAACTGGTTCCAATATTTGGTATAAGGATTCTTCGCATCCAGTATGTCATTAAACTCGCTTTCCGTCAATCCATATCGTTCCATTTCCTGAGCCAGCTGGAAGCTTTGTGACATATTATCCAACGCCCCTCCATAGAGAAAAGGCGGTTGAAGTTTTTACTTTTATGGTAATTGAATCCGAAATTCACAAAACGCAAAGAAGTATTGTTGCCTATCTTATTGCTATAAACAAATCCAATCTGGTCAAATGAAGCGCGCGTTTTGTCTTCATTCATTGACACGCCACTAAAGTTACTCTTTGTCGAAGTATTATTAAAACCAAAAGAAACGGACACGTCATTACTACGAAAAATGCCGATACCCGCAGGGTTGGAACTCATGACAGATATATCACCTCCCAAAGCTCCCATGGCACCACCCATACCAACAAATCGTGCTGTTCCATTCAAGTCATTCCCCAGCAACTTTTCCGCATCATAAGCATTTTGTGCGCTTGCCGTTGCCATTGCCAGCAACGTACAAGCGGTTACTATTACTTTATTTTTCATACATCAATTCTATTAAATACAACAGTCTGGTTTAATCTGCTACTTATCTGGTACGCGATCTGCCACCGCCACTTGAACGGGAAACACCGCCTCCGGAACTACGGGAAGCCCCACCGCCACTAGAAAAACTACTACGGGAAGAAGAAGTTCCACTACTACGGTAAGAGTTAGACGAACTATTACGGGAAGGACTGCTGCTACGGGAATATGAACTGCTGCGAGAGTTCGAAACGCCACTATTGTTACGATAGGCGCCACGGCTTGCAGCCCCTGTTCTCTGATAAGCAGATCCTGCTGCATTTCCCACACTTCTCCGGGTACTGCTTGGTCTGGTATAGGAAGAACCCCTTCCTTCTGTCGGACGTGAATACGAATTACCCGGACGGACTCCTGCAGCCTGACTTGGTGAAAGAGTTGCTCCTGTACGGGTTCTGATAGCGCTTCTATTAGGACGAACCGAATTTACACCGTCAGATCCCGAAACCACTCTTCCTGATGAAGATCCGTTACGTGTTGCGGTACGATAGCTATTAGCACTATTACGGACATTTTGTCTGGAATTTCCTACATACGAATTACGACTATTCCTATCATAACTATTCACATAATTATTCCGGCTTGGGCGTGAAGAGCCATAGCTGTTGGTGTATCTTCCGGCATGTATCCCCGGATTACGTCTGCTTGAGCCATACCATCCATGACCGCCTCCCCACGTAGCCGCCGCCCCAACCGTGACCGGAATAATGCGGATAATAATGATGGTGGTGGTGATGATGGTAGCCCCAATAGCCACCCCAGTAGCCGCCACCCCAATAACCGGGATAGTACCAGCTATTGTAGTACCACGGCGAACTCCATCCCCAACTGAATCCCCAGCTGGCGCCATATGGATAATTCCAACGCCAATCCCACCACAAGCGGTTCGTGTAAGTGGGAAAAACGTATGCATACAATCCGTCATCATATACATTCCAATCCCATGAAGGCAAACCGTAAACCACATCCCAATAGAGCGGACTGCTTACCGGAATGGCGTAACGGGGATTGCGGAAACGGACGATACGCATCGCGTATTCATAATCGTCTTGAGAGCCCTCAAAACCATTAACCCATTCCCCTCTCTCATTCAAAGGTTTCTCCTCAATATACAAGGTATCATTCTCCATCGAGAAGTTATTATCTCGTGAAGTATAACGACGATTATACTCATCCACATCGCGCACTTTTCCTTTCACATCCTTCACCACCACTGTAGAACCGGGGGCTGCGTAAACGGTAGTCGTGTTCTGCTTCTGCGGAACCACCACTTTCACCTCTTGCTTAACCTCCTCTTTCTTTTCAGCTTTTTTCTTAGGGATGAAATAAAGGTCGTCATCAACGCTTTGTGACATTGCCCAATAAGGCAAGCACACCATCATAAGCGAAGCTAATACAATCTTTTTCATACTCGTACCTGTTTTATTTGTTATTCTATCTACTTTTTCTAGTGCAAAGATAGCCAGAGGTTTCAGTTCATAACAAAGAAAATCCCTATTAGTTGGTAGGGATTTCCCTATTTTAGTAACGGACTTCAACTATTTTATCTATTTCTGCACACACACGGAAAACAGAAGAACGTCCGTTCACATACGTTGATGGTAAACAAATCTGGTGGTAAAACAACTTTTTATAATAAGTTGCACCCACTTATACCCTCATGCCCTCACTAAAAGCCATAACCTACTCATTATTAAACCACTACCCACAGTGAGGGCATGCTAAAAAGTGAGAGCATTGCCCTCATGCCCTCACTCCTAATTTCTTGCTTCTCTCACTTTAAATCATTCATTCACAACATAATACCCATTTATTGGCTTATAAACCGGTTGTTTGGGAAGTCCCACATTTTTCAGCTTTCCTTCCTCGCACAAGCGGTGTAAATGGCGGCTGGCCGTACTTTGTGTCATACTGCAAAGAAGCTGGAAACTTTTCCGCTGCACAAAATCATGAGTTGTGAAGAACTCCGTCAGCAATGCGTCAATTTCCTCATCGGTCAGTTTACTTGAATGAAACGAGAACCGGGTACGCTGCACCTTTACCTTCCCCACCTCATCCATCAATAATCGGTCGGGGCGGTAAACAATCCCCTTAAGCCTTACCTTTGTATTTTTACGTTTCGTCTTTTCGGTTACCGGCTCGGTGCTCACCAGATTGGGACGGAAAAAGCCGATGCCGTCCAGATGCACCTGCCTGCCTTCCGCCAATTCCTCGCCCATGGCGTGTGACAGCGCATCGAGCACGGCTATTACATCCGTTTCCGTCAATGTACAATATTTCTGTATACGGGCACGGAGCTGGGCCGTGCTTACTTTCCCATTCAGCCGGAGACGCGGATGCAACATATTCTCTTCCCCTTGTTGCTCAGAGGTTTTGGGATTCTCGTACCAATCAAATAGTATTGCCATACTGTTCTTTTTTTATTGATGAAAGTTCAATATCTGTTAATCACGGACGTGATTAAACTTAACTACCCTTGTGATTAATTTTAATCACCTTTGTGATCAGACTTAATCACAAGGGTAAATAACCAATTACAAACATACAAAAATAAGAAAAGAAAAGGTAA
>ENA-OQKW01000384-OQKW01000384.1-human-gut-metagenome-genome-assembly--contig:-NODE-384-length-11187-cov-3.089060_pt1 | contig 11187 bp, 6 predicted proteins | sample MGYA00242657_ERZ504815 | MGnify/ENA primary metagenome ERZ504815 (study PRJEB26092, sample SAMD00036404) | human gut metagenome | host: Homo sapiens | study: EMG produced TPA metagenomics assembly of... | reverse complement strand
AGTATAATTCATGGAAAACCATACCGATATAGAAACTTTGTTGACCAAGTATTTCGAAGGAAACACCACTCCGCCGGAGAACGAACAGATAGAAGCTTGGCTGAATGCCGATGAGGAGCATTTGCGTATAGCCAAGCAGCTGAATACGCTCTATCTGGCTGTAGACACACAGCACATCACAAAGAAGATAGATACGGAAAAGGCATTAGACAAGGTAAAAAGACAGAACAAAAGTTAAGAAACCTAGTCCTGGTGGGGATGGACACAACGCATTGCGGCCATCCTGTCCGTTCCCCTCCTGATAGGTGTATTGGCTCTGTATCCGGACAGACAGCAGCCGGTAGTCACCGCTCAGATGGTGGAAATAAAAACCAATGCAGGCATGACTACCTCCGTCCTGTTACCGGACAGCACGGTAGTTCACCTCAATTCGGAATCCTCCCTCCGCTATCCCACCTTTTTTGCCGGCGATGTACGCCAAGTGGAATTAAACGGTGAAGCTTATTTCGATGTGACCCAACATCCCCGGAAACGATTCATCGTTTCCACCCCTCACCATTCGCAGGTGGAAGTGTACGGAACAAGTTTTAATGTGGAAGCATACGGTAATGAAACTCCCATTTCCACCACGCTTATCGAAGGCAGCGTAGGGTTTATTTATAAGAATAGCAAAGGAAAATTTCAAAAGAGTATGCTCTCCCCCAGACAGAAGCTGGTTTATTCCCCACAAACCGGAGATATCAAGTGCTACGCTACCTCGGGCGAATCGGAGATTTCATGGAAAGACGGCAAGCTTATCTTTAATGACACTCCGCTGGATGAAGTGCTGCACATGCTTGGAAAGCGGTTCAATGTGGAATTCGTATTGTCCAACAAGGGGCTGAAAGGCTGTTCGTTCACAGGAACATTCACCCATCAGCGTCTAGAGCGTATTATGGAATATTTCCGGATTTCTTCCCACATACGCTGGCGTTACATTGACAGTGCAGATATAAAGACGGAAAAGCTGAAAATAGAAGTGTACTAATATACGTTTAACCCTTAATTTAAATACTAGAAAAATGAACAGACAACAGGCTCCCTAAACAAAAACATACGGGAGGATATTGGCGTATCACCCCGTATGAAAAAATCATCTTTCCATGCTTGTTTGGCGACAAGCAAAGACAACATTTTATTCACTTTATCTCAATTACAAAATTATGAAAATTTATTTTAGCGTCCAATTATTATGGATGATAAAGTCGTGTAGGTTAATCTTAAATAAAACTCCATTACCTATGAAACTGAGTGTACTCTTTTTAATCTGTTCGCTAAGCATGACTTATGCGGCAGAGTCGTATGCGCAAAAGACCATGATCAGTCTTGAAGTGCGTAATGAAACAGTTGGTACTGTGTTGGAAAAGCTGAAAAAAGAATCGGGGTTTGATTTCTTCTTCAACAATAAACACGTAGATCTGAAACGTATTGTATCAGTCTCGGCAAACAACAATAATATATTCAAGATACTAGACCAGATTTTCGCAGGAACGAATGTGAAGTATTCGGTGCTTGAAAAGAAAATCATTCTTTCTACTGAGATTGTGCAAGGAATACAGCAAGAACAAAATAAGGTGACAGGTATTGTGAAAGATAATGCGGGTATTCCCATCGTCGGTGCAACGATTATGGAAAAAGGAAGTACAAACGGCACAGTTTCTGATCTTGACGGAAACTTTAGTCTTCAAATGAACAGTCAAGGAACAATACTCATTTCTTACATCGGTTATATTACACAAGAAATTAAAGTCGATAAAAATGATAAGCTTATTATAACATTAGAAGAAGATACAGAAACATTGGACGAAGTAGTGGTGGTAGGCTATGGTGCCATACAAAAACGTTCGGTATCCACCGCCATCTCAACTGTAAAGGGAGGAAAAATCTCAGAGATGCCGACATCAAATATATCACAAAGCCTTGTGGGTATGTCGTCAGGTATCACCTTACAACAAATCAGTGGAGAGCCGGGAGCCGCTCCGGCAATCCGGGTCCGAGGAGCAGGCTCCATCAATAGCGGAAATGACCCCTTATTTGTAATCGACGGTTACCCCACAACAGACGCAGAACTTTTTAATAATATCAACCCTGCAGACATTGCTGACATTCAAATACTAAAAGATGCAGCCTCCTCTGCCATTTATGGTTCCAAAGCAGGAAACGGTGTAATTATTGTCACTACTAAACAAGGACAAACAGGAAAACCTAAAGTTAGTTTTTCCACACAAGTAGGATGGAGTGAAGCCCAAAATTATGTGGACGTACTAGAAGCTGATGATTATATGGACATGATCATTGAAGCACGTACAAACAACGGAAGTATTCAAAATTTTCCCAAGTTGATTCAGATGAGAGAGAGTGGGAATTACGAAAACACGAACTGGCAAGATGCCATATTCCGTAATGCACTGAATTATAGAGGAACAGCAACCATTACAGGAGGTACAGAAGTTTTAAAATACAACTTCTCTGCCAACTATCAAAACGAGGATGGCATCCTGTTAAACTCTTTTTACAAAAGAGTCGGAATCAAAGGAGGATTTGAAGCAAATTTATCAAAGAAAATAAAACTAGGAGTCAATTTCAGTACAACCTATAGCAAAAGACGCCTCCAACAACCAACCGGTGGAAATACTGAAGACGTAACAGGCGTAATTGCCCAGGCATTGTCTATGCCACCTATACTTCCTGTTTACCAGAATAACGGAGATTATACTCAAATAGCTCAACATTATGCAGACTTAGGACTTAATAACCAACTTCGCAATCCTGTTTCGAATTTACTAGAAAATCGAAATGACAAATGGTCTATCCGCACAATGTCCAATGCCTATTTTGAAGTAAAACCCATTAAAGGACTGACATTACGCACATCGGTAAACTTTACGACTAATGCAGCAAAACAAGATTATTACCAATCTGCCTTTTTACTAGGTAAAAGTTATACAGGTAACAAATCCACACCGGATTTGACTAGCATAGACGGTTACCGTCTGTCTGGATTTGGTTATAATGCCTATTGGTCCACTACAGCAACTTATGATGTTACATTTAATGAAAAACATCATTTGAACACCATGATCGGATATGACTTCGAATACAATAGTGATTTTGAAGTACAACAAGACGATCGGACTGATTCTGATAATCCCATTGCCTATAACAATACATCTATTACCAACGTAAATGGAGCGAAACTGTGGACAGGTTCTTCCGAATACTCCAACTATGTATTTGACGCCATGTTTGCCCGTCTAGTGTATGATTATAATTATAAATATGTCCTTTCAGGTTCTGTCCGTCGCGACCGTTCCAGCAAATTCGGACCGGACAAACGCGCAGGATGGTTTTATTCGGGTTCATTGGCATGGAATATAACCCGAAGAAGACTTTATGAAAGATATACACTGGCTCGACATCGCTAAATTACGTGCCAGTTATGGAATAACAGGTAATGATCAGATAGGAAATGATTATGCATGGATATCTACTATCAGTTCAGACCAAAATGTGGTGTTTGGTACAACAGCCATACCTACTTATTATCCTAGCGGTTATTCAAACCGACAATTAGGATGGGAGAAAAACAAACAAAGTGGACTTAGGGTTTGATATTGGCGTATTCAATGCCTTGAATATAGTAGTAGATCTCTACAAGAGGACTAGTGACATTGTGATGCCAGCCAATATTCCTAAATTTCAATGGTATAGCAGGCAGCGTTTATATGAATGCCGGACAAATTGAAAATAAAGGTATAGAAATCCAAGTTTCCGCCACTCCGTTTAAAGGAGATTTTTCCTGGGAAACGACTCTTAGTTGGTCCAAAAACAATAATAAAATTCTTTCACTTGCCAACAATCAAAATCAACTTGCCAATGCAAGTGCAGGAACCAAATGGGGAAATGTAATGAGAAACTATGTAGGACGTCCGATGGGTGACATGTATATGCTAAAAGTTATAGGCACATTTAATACAGAAAAAGATTTAGCCCAATATGCTAAAAACGGAACTCAGGATATTGGAGATTTAATATTTGAAGATTATAATAAAGACGGCACTATTGACGTCAACGATTATCAATTGGTAGGGAACTATCAACCGGATTTTACTTTTGGATGGAATAATACTTTTATTTATAAAGATTTCGATTTGGCGGTCACTATTGACGGACAATGCGGAGGTAATGTAATTTATGCAGCCGCACGTGCTTTTTCTTTAAACCGATACGATGACAATGTACTAGCTGAATCCGGATTAGGACGCTGGAAGTCATCAACCGATCCCGGAAACGGAAGGTCACACAAAGCTGGGACAAATAACCTAGGCAGCAATATTGGCCCCTCCACAAGATATCTTTATGATGCAGACTTTCTACGTATCCGTAACGTATCCCTTGGATATACATTACCGAAAAAATTCTGTAAAATAATAGGCATAGAAAATATGCGCATCAGTGCTAATGTACAAAACCTATGGACTTTTGACAAATATCCAGGTTATTCCGTTGAAGCAAATTATGAAGGGAACTCCGCCACAAACAACGGGGTGGACTTTGGTGGATATCCCATCTCCCGCACATTTACTTTCGGTCTTAATTTTAACTTTTAACAACGATACAATATGAAAACTTTCAATAAATTAATTTCATTTGCGATCATTTCCATGACAAGCCTTACCTATACCGCTTGTAGCGACGGATTTTTTTGACCGTTACCCTACCGATTCCATGCAAATGGAAACCTATCTGAAAAATGATGCAGAACTGCAAAACATACTTCTCAATGGTTATTATCACCTACAGGACATCACACTAAATGTGAATTATGTTAATAGTTTGGCTACAGATGAAGGATACGACTATAAAAAAAATAACTCCCTTGATCACATCAGTCTGAACGAAAGTACATGGGATGCGACTTTAGGAATCACTAGTGAAATATGGGAACATTGTTTCAATATGATAAACCGCTGCAACAATGTTCTTCAAAAACTAGATAATGCCTCGGAAACGAACAGAACACAATATGAAGGTGAAGCTAAGTTTCTCAGGGCGTATGCCTATTTCACGCTTGTAAGACTTTTTGGAGCAGTACCTATCACTACAGATCCAATAGATGATTACTCAACCCTTTATGATTATGGACGGAGCAGTGTGAACGAAGTCTACAGCTTGATAAAAGACGACTTGAAAACAGCCATAGCCAATCTGCCAAACTACTATTCCGCCAATAACATGCAAGGACGAGCGACAAAAATAGCAGCTTATACCATGCAAGCAGACGTTTTTATGACATTGCAGGATTTTAATTCAGCTAAAAATTCTTTAGAAAACATTCTGGATTATGCCAATCAAAATAAGGAAAAATTAGATTTAGAAAATGATGTCTTACAGATTTATGCTTCAGACAACCCAATGGGAAAAGAAATCATTTTTGCTGCTCAATACAACAACGGTGCAACAGTAGTGGCTAACCCACTTATGGGACGTTGCATACCAGCAGCTCGACCATCTACTCAGCCCGCTTACATTTATCCAGACGGAACCAGTTCTACCATCACTGTTTCACAAGGCACCAGTTGTCTGTTAATGACATGGGAACTTTACAATACATTCAAAGCCAACAGTAATGACCAACGCTTTCAAAAATTAATATACAATGGAATTTATACAGATGACATATCAGTAGCCAGCAACGAGGTAGACATCACAGAAGAAGGATACACTTACCTTCCTGTCACATTAAAATATTTCGACTTTGGTAATGAGGGTATGACAACTTGTGCTTGTGGTAACGACAATATCATTTATCGATATGCAGATGTATTGTTAATGTATGCCGAATGTTTAAACGAAACCGGCAATACCCCATCTGCCGCCAACTATCTAAATATGGTAAGGACTCGTGCCGGACTATCAAATACAACTGCTACAACACAAAAGGAAATGAGTATAGCCATCGAAAATGAAAGAATGTTGGAACTATGTTTTGAAGGACATAGATGGTATGACTTAATCCGTCGGGGAAGAATTACAGAAGTAATGGAAAAACATTTTAGCCACCGTACACAAGGACTCAACCCTACATTTCAGTCCAGTAATAATGGAATGAATGTAAGTAGTCCATCCGACATCACCGGCACACCTACAACATGGAAGTGGACGGGAACATCCGCTGCTGTTCTGTTTGGAATCCCTTACGACCAAATTCAGCTTTCAAACAATTGGGAGCAAAATGAGTTATATTAATCCTTTATCCATAAAATATGAAAAATAATATCTTAACCGGCAGTTTATATACTGCCGGTATCCTTCTACCCCAAATTACCTTTGCAGAGATTCAAAATGACAAAGTAAGTCCAGACAGACCGAACATCATCTTTATTTTAGCAGACGATATGGGGTATGGAGATTTATCCTGTTACGGCAATCAATATGTAAAAACACCTAATATTGACCAACTAGCCGAAACCGGTACCCGGTTCAATCAATGTTATGCAGGAAGCGGTATTAGTTCACCATCCAGATGTGCATTGCTAACTGGTAAAAATACAGGAAATACCCGTATACGGGATAACATGTGTACAGCCGGAGGTATTGCCGGAATCAAAATAAATCCCAATGGTGATTCCACCATTGTCAGGAGAGCTAATCTATTACCACAAGATACAACCATTGCCACCGTATTAAGCGCAGCGGGTTACCGAACTTGCTTAGTAAACAAATGGCATTTAGATGGCTACGATAAAGGAGCCTCTCCTAATCATCGCGGATTTGACGAATTTTATGGATGGACTATCTCTACGGTACACAGTAACTCTCCTTATTATTATCCCTATTATCGTTTCCACGGTGACTCACTCATCCACATCCCAGAAAATGCAAATGGAAAACATGGTATTCATAACAACGACTTGAGCACAAACGATGCCATCGCTTTTATAAAAAGGAATAAAGACAATCCTTTTTTTCTTTATTTAGCTTTTGACGCCCCTCATGAACCCTATAATATAGATCAAACAGCATGGTATGAAGGACAAGAAACATGGGAGCCTAATACCAAACGCTATGCTTCATTGATTACTCACATGGATGCTGCTATCGGACGTTTATTAAACGAACTAGAACAACTTAATTTACGAAAGAATACATTAATTATTTTTGCCTCAGACAATGGGGCCGCTATCCAAGCTCCTATTAAAATATTAAATTGCAATGCTGGATTCAAAGGTCGAAAAGGAACGCTTTACGAAGGTGGGATCCGAGTACCTTTCATTGTCAATCAACCAGGAATGGTACCTATACAAACACTAGACAATCTTATCTACTTTCCAGATATGATGCCCACATTAGCAGCATTGGCTAAAGGAACGAAGCATTTGCCAAAACAAATTAACGGTATAAACATCTTACCGCTTTTCTATGGAAAGCAAGTTGATACAGACAACCGCTTATTATATTGGGAATTTCCAGGGAAACAACGTGCAGCCAGAAAAGGAGATTGGAAATGTGTAACCATCCATCCTAATCAACCTCTAGAATTGTATAACTTGAAAGAAGATCCAGAAGAGACGAATAATCTCGCAAAAAAATACCCTAGACGAGTAAAGGAGTTCGATGAAGAAATGCAAAGAATGCATATTCCTACCCCCAATTGGCCTCAACCAGGAGAACAATTCTGAAGTCTATATGTAGAACGAGGGCTAATGCAGTCCTCGTTCTACATATAACTACAAATAATTTTATTAGCAAAAGTATATACAAACATTTTTATACATCCATTTTTAAATAGAATTCTGTTGAACACTAAAAAACTATTTTCACTGATAACAATGAGATTCTTATTAGCCAATATAAATGTTGACATAAGAGAAGCACAATACTTCCCCCCCCTCAAGATTAAAATCAAGTGAAAACCTTTAAGATAAAGCCTACTATGAGAACTTGACACCCATACTTTCAACAAAGAACAATAACACTTCACGCGTTTTTTTGTACGATAATACAGGATTTGAGACTAAAATCCATGTTAGAAATTATTTATAATTCAGATATTTGCACAACAAAAAGATAAAAGAACATGATGAAATATTTACCATTCTTGTTGTTCCTCTTATTGAAAGCAGGAACAGCTACAGCTCAAAACAATTTAGTAGTCAACGGTATTCCATGGTTTGATGACAAGGGAAATATTGTCAATGCACATGGCGCTTGTATTGTGGAAGAAAACGGAAGATATTATCTTTTCGGAGAATGGAAATCGGACAAAAGTAACGCTTTCCCCGGCTTCTCATGTTATTCTTCGGATGACCTTGTAAACTGGAAATTCGAGAACATTGTCCTTAGAGTCCAACCCGAAGGCATCCTCGGTCCCAACCGCGTAGGTGAGCGTGTAAAAGTGATGAAATGCCCTAAGACGGGCGAGTATATCATGCTGATGCATGCCGATGATATGGGATACAAGGACCCTTATATCGGTTTAGCCACCTGCAAAACGATTGCAGGTGACTATCAGTTGCAGGGACCGTTGCTCTATAAGGGACAACCGGTAAAACGCTGGGATATGGGAACTTTTCAGGACACCGATGGAAAAGGATATTTACTGATTCATCATGGTCCTGTTTATCGGTTAAGTGATGATTACCGTTCGATAGAGGCTGAAGTGGCCCACATTAAAGGCATGGGCGAATCACCGGCCATGTTCAAAAAGAACGGTGTCTATTTCATGCTTACCTCAAACCTGACCAGTTGGGAAAAAAATGATAACTTCTATTTCACGGCTCCCCAGATAGAAGGCCCTTGGACGAAACAAGGGCTGTTCTGCCCGGAAGGCAAGCTGACCTACAATTCGCAAAGTACATTTGTATTCCCACTGAAATGCGGTAATGATACCATACCTATGTTTATGGGGGATCGTTGGTCTTATCCGCATCAGGCCTCAGCCGCCACATATGTATGGATGCCTTTACAAGTGGATGGAACAAAAATATCCATCCCTGAATATTGGCAGGCATGGGACATAAGGAAGCTAAAACCGGCGGACGCTCTGAACAAAGGGAAAAAATTGTACGGGGCGTGGAAATCCAATCAAAAAGGAGACGTGTTGGAGATAGCGTTCAAAGGAACTCATGCCGCTATTGTTGGAGAAACAAACCCTCATGGCGGATATGCCAAAGTAAGTGTATTAAATGCCGAGAAAGATACTGTATATTCTTCATTGGTAGATTTCTACAGCAAGTATCCGGAAAAAGCAATTCGAATTATAACACCGAAAATGCCGAAGGCAAATTATACCTTACAGGTTGAGATAACAGGGGTACGACCGGTATGGACAGACAAAACAAAAACAATCTATGGAAGTGATGGCACTTTCGTAACGATAGACAATGTCTATCACTTTTGAGCTATTCCATATCTTATGCAAAAGGGCTGAGATATAGAATGAACCATGCAAAAGACAGAAGAAATGTAACACTGGAAAATTTGAAGTATAATAATTGCTAATATATTAATAACGATGAGAAATATTATAATAATGCGCAATTTCATATTTCTAAACAGAAAAATAAGAAGATTACTTTTACTGTTAGTTACTTTTTTTTGTGTGTTAGAATGATGGGAGAAACGATTATTCCGGATTCCATTTCCAATCCCATTTGCACGGGATTCCATCCAGATCCTTCTATCTGCCGGGTAGGAGAAGATTATTATTTAGTCACTTCATCATTCACATGGTTTCCCGGACTTCCCATTTATCCTAGCCGTGACCTGACTAATTAACGGTATGACGGATAATGATGGCATCTGGGCACCCACTTTGCGTTATCATAATGGAACATTCTATCTTATTACCACAGCTCATGGCTGTGGTGGCAATTTCTACATGACAACCAAGAATCCGGCCGGTCCCTGGTCAGATCCGGTGTGGCTGAAAGATGCTCCCGGCATTGACCCTTCTCTTTTTTTGATGAGGACGGACGCTGTTATTATACAGGCAATCGTTGGGATTTTAAGAGCGCCTGGCCTGCCCAGTGTGCCATATGGATGCAGGAACTGGACTTACCAAAAAAGATGTCTGGTCGGAAGAAACGAAAAACATTGGCCTATGGTCATGCGGCTAATGACAAAGTACGCCGAAGGACCTCATTTATATAAAATAGGGAACCACTATCTATTGTTGATGGGTGAAGGAGGATCAGACTATAACCATGCTGTTACCGCTCTCACTGCTAAATCTCTTTGGGGACCATATATCCCCTGTTCTGTCAATCCCGTATTGACACACCGCCATCTTGGCAAGGACTACCCTGTGCAGTCTCTCGGACATGCCGATCTGGTACAGACACCGACCAGAGATTGGTATGCTGTGTTTCTCGGTAAACGGATCGTGGAAGGAGGGCTGGTGCCTTTAGGACGCGAAACCTTTCTTTGTGAGGTGAGTTTTCAAAACGGTGAACCTATCTTCAATCCCGGCATTGGTGTTATCGGAAACCGATTGAAACGTCCACTTTTACCATGGACGCCGGTGTCGAAGACAGATAAACAGAATGATTTTGAAAATTCTGCTTTATCACCGGAATGGGCTACAATGCGTATCCCTGAGCAACCTTTCCATCATTTTGCCGATGGCAACTTGTTTTTGTCTCTCCGACCTGAGATGGCGGACAGTCTGGTATGTCCCTCCATGCTTCTGCACCGTGTACATTCTCATAATTTTTCTGCCATCACGACAATGACTTTCTCTACCTGTCAGGCGAACGAATGGGCGGGCTTGGTTCTGTATCGTACAGTTTAAAGGCTATTATTCATTACTGAAAGGAAAGAATGAAATCCGTTTGACAATCAATAAATAAAGCATCATACCAATGGTTTGAATATAAGGAAGAATAATTGTAAGTTTAATCCCCTCTTCCCATAATTTCCAAGATATTTTTAGTATCTAACTCTAAAATCAACCGGAAGTTATGGGAATATGTCTGATAATTTATCAATATTAATTAAATCCGTTCCTTGCAACTATACAATAGTTCGTTAAAAATTCGCCAAGCCTAAGCGGCTCTGGCAGTAAATAAAATGAGTTCTTTGAAAAGTTTGTCAATAACTTGCATGTCTGGGTTAATCCCAAACACGCAAATAAATCGTTCAAGC
>ENA-OQKW01000382-OQKW01000382.1-human-gut-metagenome-genome-assembly--contig:-NODE-382-length-11203-cov-2.576833_pt1 | contig 11203 bp, 12 predicted proteins | sample MGYA00242657_ERZ504815 | MGnify/ENA primary metagenome ERZ504815 (study PRJEB26092, sample SAMD00036404) | human gut metagenome | host: Homo sapiens | study: EMG produced TPA metagenomics assembly of... | reverse complement strand
ACCGGGCATGGAGAATCGTAAGACTGTAGTACTGCAATCGCACATCGACATGGTGTGCGAAAAGAACAACGATGTGCAGCATGATTTCCTCACCGACCCGATAGAGACTGTGATTGAAGGTGAATGGATGAAAGCCAAAGGTACAACGCTGGGAGCCGACAACGGTATAGGCGTAGCTACTGAACTTGCTATCCTTGCTGATGACAGTATTCAGCACGGACCTCTGGAATGCCTGTTTACAGTGGACGAAGAAACCGGGCTGACCGGTGCTTTTGCCTTGAAAGAAGGTTTCATGAACGGGGATATTTTGCTGAACCTCGACTCGGAAGATGAGGGTGAACTCTTTATCGGCTGTGCAGGAGGAATCGACTCCGTTGCAGAGTTTATATATAAAGAGGTGGATGTACCCGCCGGATATTTCTGTTGCAAGGTACAAGTGAAAGGTTTAAGAGGCGGGCATTCCGGTGGAGATATCCACATGGGACTTGGCAATGCCAATAAGATACTGAACCGCTTCCTGAGCCAGGCTTTCCAGAAGTATGATATGTACCTATGCGAAATCGACGGTGGTAATCTGCGCAATGCCATCGCTCGCGAAGCACACGCCATTATCGCTATACCGGAAGACAATAAACATGATCTGCGTGCCGATCTGAATATATTTGCAGCCGAAGTACAGGCAGAGTATGCCGTAGTCGATCCGACGTTGCAGCTCGTTTTAGAATCGGAAAATGCTTGTGCGAAAGCTATTGATAAAGATACCACCAAACGTTTGCTGCAAAGCCTCTATGCTTGTCCCCACGGAGTTTATGCCATGAGTCAGGACATCCCCGGACTGGTGGAAACTTCCACCAATCTTGCATCTGTCAAGATGAAGCCGGACAACGTGATTCGCATCGAAACCAGCCAGCGCAGTTCTACCGCCTCTTCCAAGCAAGACATTGCCAATATGGTACGTACCGTATTCGATATGGGTGGAGCCAAAGTTAGTTTCGGTGACGGCTACCCGGGTTGGAAACCCAATCCTCACTCCGAAATACTGGAAATTGCAGTCGAATCTTACAAACGTTTATTCGGTGTAGATGCGAAGGTAAAAGCAATCCATGCCGGACTGGAATGCGGTTTGTTCTATGAAAAGCTTTCCGGTCTTGACTGTGTATCTTTCGGCCCGAACATGAAAGCAATCCACACGACCGAGGAGCGGCTTTCAATTTCCTCCGTGGAGAGAACGTATCAGTACCTGTGCCGCGTTCTGGAGCAGCTTTCGAAACGGCAGGCATAAAAAACTGCCCGTGTCTATTTCAAAAAAGTTTCTGAAAAACAGTCATAAAACAGAAAAGACAGGCATAAAGTAACAGGGTGGGGATTGAATTTCCAAAGCGTTTACCATCCGATAAGAAAAATGGCTGAAAGCAGGAGCAAAAAAGGAGATTAGGGGACATGGATATACTGTTATGGCATGAGATTCTGGAACCATACGAGCTGGCTGTCAAGGAATTACAGGTGAAATTCCGGCATCTGATCAAGGAGCACCACGGAAAAGGGCTGTACTCACCGATCGAGAGTGTGAGCGGCCGTGTGAAGAGTGTTTCCAGTATTCTGGAAAAAATGCAGAGAAAGGGCATTGCGCCCGAAGAGATGGAGGAGCAGGTGGAGGATATCGCGGGCATCCGCATCATCTGCCAGTTCGTTGAAGATATCGAAAAGGTTGCCGACCTGATCCAGAAGCGGTCGGATATTGAGATTAAGAGCGAGAAAGACTACATCCGCCACATGAAGGACAGCGGTTACCGGAGCTATCACCTCATTGTTTACTATACCGTGGAGACGATGAACGGCCCGAAGCGCATCCAGGTGGAAATCCAGATCCGCACGATGGCGATGGATTTCTGGGCGACGATTGAGCACTCGCTGCAGTACAAATATAAGGCAAACATTCCGGATCACATCCGGGAGCGCTTAAGCGCAGCTGCAAAGGCGATTATTGTGCTGGATAATGAGATGTCCTCTGTGCGGAGTGAGATTATGGATGCACAGAATTCCTCCCAGATGCAGCGGAATCTGATCACGGATATCCTGAATAATATCGAGAATCTTTACAAGGTGACGAACAAACGCGAAGTAGAAAAAATTCAGGATGAGTTTTATCACATCTATGCGCAGAACGATCTGCAGGAGTTAAAACGGTTCCACAAAGAACTGGATCTGATTGCAGAGGGATACCGCGCACAGGCAATTACAGACGAACTTTAGAACAAAAGGGGATAAACGGATATGATCACACTGCCGGAAGCCTTTGAGCAGGAGATGAAACAGCTGCTCGGTGAGGAAGAATATGAGGCATACCGCAAGACATTTGACGAGGCGGTACATAGAGGACTGCGGGTAAACAACGGAAAAATTTCGACAGAAGAGTTTCTTAGGCGGACCGATATTCCGCTTAAGAAGGTTCCGTGGATCCCCAATGGATTTTATTACGATGAAGAGAGCTGCAATCCGGCAAAGGATGCCTATTACTATGCGGGCCTGTATTATCTGCAGGAGCCGAGTGCGATGACACCGGCATCCCGCCTTCCAATTGAGCCGGATGACCGTGTGCTCGATCTCTGTGCGGCACCGGGCGGAAAGGCAACGGAGCTGGGAAGCCGGATCGGTGAGGGCGGCATGCTGCTGGCAAACGATATCAGCAATTCGCGGGCGAAGGCGCTGCTGCGCAACCTGGAAATCCAGGGAGTGGGACGTCTTCTCGTGACGAGCGAGGATACCGGAAAAATTAGTAACCTTGTATCCGGCCTTTTTTGACAAGATCCTTCTTGACGCGCCGTGCTCTGGGGAGGGCATGTTCCGAAAAGAGAGCTCAATGCTGCGCTACTACAGTGAAAATGGGCCGGAGCATTATGTGCCGATCCAGAAAAAACTGATCGAGCAGGCGTATCAGATGCTTGCAGAGGGCGGAGAGCTGCTGTACTCTACCTGTACGTTTTCTGTAAAGGAGAACGAAGAGGTCATCGCAGGGCTGCTGGATGTGCATCCGGATATGGAAGTGCAGGAAATTACCCCGGGTTACGAAGGGTTTGCGCCGGGAGTATCCGTGAATGGCCGCGATCTTTCCCGGTGCGTTCATATTTTCCCGCAGCGGATGGAGGGAGAAGGCCATTTCGTGGCGCTCCTGAAAAAGCAGGGAGAGAGCCGGAAACGGCAGCCTTCCCGCCTTTTGGAAACGACAAAGAAGCTGCCGAAAGAGGCGGAAGAGTTTCTTGCTGGCGTGCGCATGGACTGGAAGAATGGTTCGTTTGCCCTTGTGAAAGACCAGCTCTATTTTCTGCCGGAAGGTGTCTGTGCGGCAAAGGGTCTGCGCTATCTGCGGACCGGACTTTCGCTTGGCACCGTTAAGAAAAACCGCTTCGAGCCGTCCCAGGCGCTGGCGGCGTATCTGAAAAAAGAAGAATACGTTTCGTGTTTGACCATTCCCAAGGGAGATGACCGTGTCATGCGCTACTTAAAGGGTGAGACACTCTCGTTTTCCGAGGAAGAGTGTCAGGGGAAAAAGGACTGGGTGCTTGTGTGCCTGGATGATTTCCCACTTGGCTGGGGAAAAATAAACAACGGAACGTTAAAGAATAAATATTATGCAGGATGGCGGATGGTATGAGTAAATTACGACTCGATAAATATCTGGCGGACATGGGTGTGGGAACACGCCAGGAAGTAAAGGCCCTGGTCCGGAAGGGACGGGTGGCCGTAGACGGAATTACGGCAAAAGCCCCGGAACTGAAAGTCGACCCGGATGAAGCGCAGGTGACTGTGGACGGAAACAGCATTTCCTATGTGAAAATGGAATACTGGATGCTCCACAAACCGGCGGGTGTCGTCTCTGCGACGGAGGACCGCCGTGACCGGACCGTACTCGATCTTTTAAGTGGTGCGGCAAGAAAAGACCTCTTTCCGGTCGGACGGCTCGACAAGGACACCGAAGGGCTGCTGCTGATTACGAACGACGGAGCCCTTTCCCACCGGCTGCTCTCTCCGAAATCGCATGTCTCGAAAGTGTATGAGGCCGTGATTGACGGAAAAGTGACAGAAGAAGATCGGCAGGCATTTGCCGAAGGGCTCGACATTGGGGACGACAAACCGACACTTCCGGCCGAGCTTACCATTCTGGAAACGACAGAAAAAGAGCCTGGCATTTTTGAAAGCCGGATCCGCATTACCATCTGTGAGGGCCGCTTCCACCAGATCAAGCGCATGTTTGAGAAGGTCGGAAAAACGGTCGTCTATTTGAAACGGCTGTCGATGGGGAGCCTGGAACTTGATCCGGCGCTGCCAAAGGGCAGTGCCCGTCTCCTGACGCAGAAAGAAAAAGCGGCGCTTGGCATAGCGGACGCCGAAACACAGAAAGGAAAGTAAAGCATGCCTTTTTTACCAATTACAAGAGAAGAGATGAAGGAACGGGGAATCGAACAGTTTGACTTTGTCTATGTCATCGGAGATGCCTACGTGGACCATTCCTCGTTCGGACCGGCAATCATCAGCCGTGTGCTCGAGGCGAACGGCTATTCCGTCGGCATCATCTCACAGCCGGACTGGAAGGACGAGAACAGCATTTCGATTTTCGGTGAACCGCGTCTTGGCTTTCTTGTCTCTTCCGGAAATATGGATTCCATGGTCAACCATTATACCGTGGCGAAAAAGCACCGAAAAACAGATGCCTTTACGCCGGGCGGTGTCATGGGAAAACGGCCGGACCGCGCGGTTACCGTGTACGGCAATCTGATCCGGAGAACGTATAAACATACACCGATGATCCTCGGCGGCATCGAGGCATCGCTCCGGCGCCTTTCGCATTACGATTACTGGTCTGACCAGGTGCGCCGCTCCGTCCTTCTCGATTCCGGTGCGGATCTGATTTCGTACGGAATGGGAGAACTTTCGATCGTAGCGATTGCAGATGCACTTGCGGCCGGCATTGACGTTCATGATATCACCTTTATTCCGGGAACCGTTTATCGGAGCAAAACGCTGGATCACCTGATTGACCCGGTGGTGCTGCCGTCATTCGAGGAGGTGCGGGAGAGCAAGCGGACGTATGCGGAGAGCTTTGCGATTCAGTATAAAAATACCGATGCCATCAATGCGAAGCCGATGGCAGCGCCGTATGAGGGCCAGGGCTACATTGTACAGAATCCGCCTTCCCGTCCTTTGACAGAGCAGGAGATGGATGATGTCTATGCGCTTCCATACATGCGCGCCTATCACCCAAGCTATGAAAAAGACGGCGGTGTGCCGGCGCTTGGAGAAATCAAATACAGTCTGACGAGCAATCGCGGCTGCTTTGGATCCTGCAGTTTCTGCGCGTTGACGTTCCACGAGGGACGTGTTGTGCAGACAAGAAGCCACGAATCCATTCTGGCGGAAGCGCGGCAGATGGTTCAGGAAAAAGAATTTAAAGGCTATATTCACGATGTCGGCGGCCCGACGGCGGATTTCCGCGGTCCGGCATGCAAAAAGCAGCTCACCAAAGGCGCCTGCCCGAACCGGAACTGTCTCTTCCCGGAGCCGTGTAAAAATATGGTGGCAGATCACAGAGATTATGTGAAGCTGCTGCGGGAATTAAAAGACATTCCGGGCGTGAAGAAAGTCTTTATCCGCTCTGGCATCCGTTTTGACTATGTCCTGGCCGATAAAGACCAGACGTTCCTTTCCGAGCTGGTAAAGGATCACGTCAGCGGTCAGCTCCGCGTTGCGCCGGAGCACGTTTCGAACCGTGTGCTTTCCTATATGGGAAAACCGCGCCACGAAGTATATCAGGAATTTATCCGCCGCTTCGATGCGTGCAACAAAAAGACGGGGAAGCAGCAGTACGCACTTCCGTATTTTATGTCGTCCCATCCGGGGTGTGACTTGGAGGATGCGGTGGAGCTTGCCGAGTACATCCGCGATATGGGATTTATCCCGGAGCAGGCACAGGACTTCTATCCGACGCCTTCCACACTTTCCACCTGTATGTACTATACCGGTCTTGACCCGCGGACGATGGATCCGGTTTACGTGCCGAAATCGCCGCATGAGAAGGCGATGCAGCGTGCGCTGATTCAGTACCGGAATCCGGAGAACTATGAGCTCGTCTGCGAGGCACTGCGCCGGACACACCGGGAGGATCTGATCGGATTCGGACCGAAATGTCTCGTACGGCCGAGAAAGATGGCCGGGGAGGCAGGAAAACCGTCAAGAGGAAAAGGGTCCAACGGAAAAGGCTTTGGCCAGAAGACGGCGAATGACCGTTCCGGACAGGGAAAAGCCAAAACAGGCGGACGGCCGAAAAAGACGCTCCGCAACGTGCACAAAAAGAAATAAACACGCAGAAGATGAGCGGGGATCTTATCGAAGAAGGGAAATGACAGAAGAATGAAGATCAGAAAAGGGGATTACGGCTATATCCGCCGGGAAAAGAAAAAAAGACTGCTTGTGACACTGGGACTGTTCGTCCTTCCGGCCATCGTTTTTATTGTCGGACTTGTGCTTGCAGACGGAAACAAGAGCAACATTTTTACGGTTGTCGCCGTAGTAGGCTGTCTGCCGGGCTGCCGCGCCGCCGTCGGTTTTATCATGATGGTTATGCAAAAGCCAGTGGACAAAGCAGTGTACGATGCCATTGAGGCAAAAAAGGAAAACTGCTGATGGGATATGAAATGTATATCACACAGGAAAAATCGAGTCTGATGATCGAAGCAGCGGCGTTCTGCGGTGAGGAGATCGCCTGCTACACCACGCGCGCCAAAGACCAGAAACAGATCGAGGACTGCACTACGTATCTGAACAAGATCATCCGTGCCAACGGCTACAAATGCCATGTGAAGATTTTTGATCGGGAAAAAGCATTTCTGGAGCGCCTTGATTCCCTGAACCGCAACTACGATGAGCTGGAAAAGAGCGCCAGTGAAAACTTCAAACCGGATGAGCGGTACCCGGATCTGTCCCGCACGGAACTGGTGAAACACACGATGCTGGCGCTGGCACTGTAGGAGACCATTGCTATGAGAGAACTGACCGTGACAGAAAAAGACTGCGCGCAGCAGCTCATCAAATATCTGTCCAAATATATGGAGGAGGCGCCAAAGAGTTTTTTCTATAAAATGCTGCGAAAGAAAAACATTGTGCTGAACCAGAAAAAGGCGGACGGCAGTGAAAAGCTGAAAACAGGCGATACGATCCGGATGTATCTGGCGGAAGAGACCATCGAAAAATTTCGGAAAACACCGGAAAAACCGGCGGCTGGAAAACAGGTAAAGTATCCGAAGCTGGATATCGTCTATGAAGACGAAAAAGTAATTTTCCTGAACAAGCCGGCAGGTGTCCTCTCACAGAAGGCGAAAGAGACGGATGTGAGCCTTACCGAAGCGCTCGGCGCCTATCTTTCGGAAAAAAATGCCGGGGAGGAGACCATGTTCCGCGCCGGACTCTGCAATCGTCTGGACCGGAACACCAGCGGTCTGATTCTTGCCGGAAAAACCGTTGCGGCGACGCAGCAGCTTTCAGAACTGATCGCAGAGCGGGCTGTTGGAAAATACTATCTGACGGTTGTAAAAGGAACCGTGACAGAGACAGAGCGGATCCGCGGATATCTCACAAAAAATGAGAGGACAAACCGTGTTTCGATTCAGAGAGAGCAGCAGGGAGATGCTGTTTACATAGAAACCGCATACCGGCCGCTCTGTGCCGGAAGAGGCTGTACGCTGCTGGAGGTTGAGCTGGTGACCGGAAAGAGCCATCAGATCCGCAGCCATCTCGCGAGCATCGGTCATCCGCTTGCGGGAGATACGAAATACGGGGATGCGGAGTTTAACCGCCGCTTCCGGGAAAAATACGGACTGAAATACCAACTTCTCCATTCGTGGAAGGCGGTATTTCCAGAGCTTACGGGCACCTTATCGGATCTGTCCGGAAAAACCTTTACAGCGCCCCTGCCATCATCCGTGCGCCGGATTTTACAGGGAGAACATTTGACGGGAGAAGGATTATGAGCCGAAAAGACAACGAAAAGAAAGAAACAAAACCAAGAAAAACGGAGGAGACGAGCATCGGACGGGAAATCTGGGAATATGTAAAAATGATCGCCATTGTCGTGGCAGTCGTTGTTTTTGTGGAGCAGGTCATTGTCATCAATGCAAGAATCCCATCTCCTTCCATGGAAAACACGATTAATGAACCGGAGACCAGATCTTCGGTAACCGCCTTGCTTATGTAAAGAGCGATCCGCAGCGGTATGACATCGTTTTTTTTCATTATCCGGACGACGAGAAGCAGAAGTTTTATCAAAGCGACGTCATCGGACTGCCGGGAGAGACGGTTACGATCCGCGACGGAAAGGTGTATATCAACGATTCCACCGAGCCGCTGCGCGATGATTTCTGCCCGGAAACACCGGTCGGCGATTTCGGACCGTATGAGGTGCCGGAGGGCTGCTACTTTATGCTCGGCGACAACCGGAACGTATCAAAGGATTCCCGCTACTGGCTGAATCCGTACGTAGAGAAAGACAAGATCATCGGCAAGGCCTTTCTGCGCTACTGGCCGCTGAACAAAATTTCTCTGATTGAATAAGAACAGAACGAAGACGAGGACAGGAATTATGGCATGGACATCGAGGGGACTCCGCGGATCAACGTTGGAGGAAATGATCAACCGCACAAACGAGCAGTACCGTGACAAGCATCTGGCACTGATCCAGAAGGTGCCGACGCCGATCACCCCGATCAAAATAGATAAGGAGAGCAGACACATCACGCTGGCTTATTTTGAAAAGAAGAGTACCGTTGATTACATCGGCGCTGTACAGGGCATTCCCGTCTGCTTCGATGCCAAAGAGTGCAAAACGGATTCCTTTCCGCTCGCAAACATCCACGAGCACCAGGTCACGTTTATGAAAGATTTCGAGCAGCAGGGGGGGATTTCCTTCCTGCTGCTGTATTTTACGGCGCGGGACGAATATTATTACCTGCGGTATGAGACGATGAAAACCTTCTGGGACCGCGGACAGAACGGCGGAAAGAAGCATTTTTCCTACACCGAGCTTGAAACGTCATTCTTCCTTCCCAGAACGGGAAGCAGCGTTCTCGTCCCGTACCTGAACGGAATCCAGAAGGATCTGGAGATACGGGATTCGAAAGCGGATTAAAATTTTGAGTTGACAGGGAAAATGTTTTCCGATATACTAACCATAGTTTTAAATTCAATATGGTAATATGGTAGTGAACTAAAGCGAAAAAGTGAGGACAACAAAACATGGATCGATTAATTCATACCCCGGAAGGCGTCCGGGATGTCTACAATCAGGAATGTACGAAAAAATTATACCTGGAGAATCAGATTGAGCAGGTATTTCATGCGTTTGGATATCAGGATATTGAAACACCGACGTTCGAGTTTTTTGATGTATTCGGAAGAGAAGTGGGAACAACACCGTCCCGCGAGCTCTACAAATTCTTTGACCGCGACGGCAACACCCTTGTGCTCCGTCCGGACTTTACCCCGTCGATTGCACGTGCAGCCTCCATGTATTTCATGGAAGAGACGATGCCGATCCGCCTTTGCTACAGAGGAAGCAGCTTCGTCAACAGCAGCAGCTATCAGGGCCGCTTAAAAGAGTCCACCCAGATGGGCGTCGAGCTCTTAAACGATGATTCCGCAATGGCAGACGCAGAGATCATTGCGATGACCGTAAAAGTTATGCTGGATGCCGGTCTTACCGATTTCCAGATCAGCATCGGCCACGTAGGTTTCTTCCAGGCGCTCGCCGAGGAAGCTGCTCTCTCCGAGGATGTTCTGAACGAATTAAAAGAACTGATTTCCATTAAAAAATCATTTTTGGCGCCGAGGAGCTGCTGGCAAAACAGAACCTTCGAAGTGATCTGTTTGAAGCACTCCGTGATGTTCCGCAGCTGTTCGGAAATGCAGAGATTCTCGAAAAGGCAAAAGGCCTTACAAGAAATCCGGCGGCAAGAGAGGCACTCGATCGTCTGGCTACGATCTATGAGATCGTTAAAGATTACGGCTATGAAAAATACGTCTTCTTCGATCTCGGTCTTTTAAGCAAATTCCATTACTACACCGGTATTATTTTCCAGGCCTACACCTACGGCACCGGCGAGCCGATCGTAAAAAGGCGGCCGCTACGATGCACTGCTGCAGCACTTCGGAAAGAAAGCGCCGGCGATCGGATTCTGTACTGTCATGGAATCTCTGATGAATGCACTGGAGCGCCAGAAAATTTCTCTTCCGATTGCCAATACGAAAACGATGCTGCTCTACCCGGATTTTCTTCAGCCGCTGGCCGTAAAACTTGCTAACGAGCACAGAAGCAAGGGCATGGATGTCGCGCTGGTCTGCTTTGCAAGGGACAAGGTTCTTGCAGATTATGAAGAATACGGCAGAAAGAACCAGTTCGGCGGCATTGTCTATATTCAGAAGAGCGATTCGGTGCTTGCTATCGATTTGTCGACAGGAGAAGTACAGCCGGTGGAGCTGTAGGAGAGGAAGGGTACGAAAAAGATGAGATATTTGACCATTGCACTGACAAAAGGACGCCTGGCGTACCAGACGCTGGAGCTGCTGGAAAAAGTCGGCATCACCTGCGATGAAATGAAAAATAAAGATACGAGAAAGCTGATTTTCACGGACGAAGAGCATAAGCTCCGTTTCTTCCTCGCCAAAGGTCCGGATGTGCCGACCTATGTGGAGTACGGCGCAGCGGATATCGGAATCGTCGGAAAGGACACGATTCTGGAGGAAGGAAGACGCCTCTACGAGGTATTGGACCTTGGCTACGGCAAGTGCCGCATGTGTGTCTGCGGACCGGAGTCCGCGCGTGAGCTGCTGCAGCACAACCAGCAGATCCGTGTGGCAACGAAGTACCCAAACATTGCCAAGGATTACTTCTACAACCGCAAGCACCAGACCGTTGAGATGATCAAGCTGAACGGCTCGATCGAGCTGGCACCGATTGTCGGACTTTCCGAAGTGATTGTGGATATTGTAGAGACAGGAAGCACTTTACGGGAAAACGGCCTGACCGTTCTCGAGGAGGTCTGCCCGCTGTCTGCGCGCATGGTTGTCAACCAGGTGAGCATGCGGATGGAAAATGAGAGAATTACCAAATTAATTCAGGATCTGAAAGGAGCACTGGTATGAGAATCGTAAAACTGAC
>ENA-OQKW01000380-OQKW01000380.1-human-gut-metagenome-genome-assembly--contig:-NODE-380-length-11236-cov-2.135296_pt1 | contig 11236 bp, 9 predicted proteins | sample MGYA00242657_ERZ504815 | MGnify/ENA primary metagenome ERZ504815 (study PRJEB26092, sample SAMD00036404) | human gut metagenome | host: Homo sapiens | study: EMG produced TPA metagenomics assembly of... | reverse complement strand
GTGGACGGCAGCAGTCATGTCAAATTCAGTGGGAGTGGAGGTATCCTCGGTGCAGCCGATGTAAACGTCATTGCACCAGACGGCGGCGGCACTGTCCGCACCGTTCAACCGCAGATAGCAGCTTGCCCAGCTTTCCGGCAGGGTAAAACTGCGCTGATACTCCCCGATGGGGTTATAATCCTGCGGAATTTCGCCGGGGTGCAGCTTTTCGTGGCCGTCCCACGGGTACTGGGTGTTGACGTAATGGGGCGTGCCGTAGGGCTGGCCGGTCTTTTGCAGGCTCTGCATTTGGATGAAGCCCGGCACGGTCAGGGTATCCCAGTCCGTAAAGGGTGCGGTCAGATTTTCCGCATAGCGGAAGTTCCACTCGCCATCCAAGCTGACGGTCAGCGGCAGTTCGGGGCTGGTCTGGTCCGCAAAATGGGCGTGGAATGGCAGGCGGTTCTGCTGGAAAATTTCCGGGTCGGCCAGCAGAGCCGACGTAATAGGATGATTCAAAGGCATTGATGTCACCTCGCAGCATTTTCTGCTCTCATTATAGCACAGGATATAAGAAAAACAGCCGCACAAAAACGACTGTTTTTCTGGAAAGAAGAGGCATTAGTCTGCTTCGTCAAAGACTTCGGTGTCCAGTTCTGTGTGCCCCTTGGGGATGTGGTACTTCACGGCGGGCAGATGGACGTTGGTGAAGTACAGGCTGGTGTTGGGGTCGCAGCCGATGACCACCGCTTCTCCCCCGCCGCGCACGGTGCAGCGCAGGGTGTCGCAGCTGGCGGTGGCAAGGCCGTCCTCAGTGCATTCCTCATAGCCCGGGGCAAAATTGGGCACGGCAAAACCGCAGTCGTAGGCTTCGCAGTCGAAACTGCTGTCAATCTCGTGATGGCGGCGGTGGCCGGTGGCAGTGGGGGTGATGGTAGTGGTCACCTCAATGCCGGGGAAGGGCGACCACTGCGCGGTCACAGCCCCGGCTTCAATTTTCCACGTTTTGCTCACCTTGCGCACAAACACGTTATCGTCGATGACAAAGGCCAGCATACTGTCCGGCGCGGCCTGATTGAGCACCTCCCGGCTGCGGGAAGCGCAGAAGCCAAAGCGGGTATCGTAGGCAAATTTTGCGTACTTTTCCGGGAACTGTCCGTGGCCGTGCCCCTCGTTGACACCGGCGGCATAGGCCGTTACCCGCCCCGCCCGGCGCTGCACCAGCATATTGGCGTAGGGCATGGGCTTGAGCCGCTCCAATGCGGGCATAGGCGCGGCTTCGGCAGTCCAGAAGGGGTGGTCGTCCGGCAAAGCAAGCAGCAAGAAGCTCTTCATGCCCCAGTAGGGGCTGCCGGGGGCGTTGTACCGCTCAGCCATGTACATCTGCGGGTAGCAGTAGCCGATGGTCAGGATGCCGTCCCGGTCGAACATTTTCTGCCCCAGCCACCAATTGAAGTTGCGGACGATGAGCCCTTTCATCACCGGCAGGGGCAACGGCTCCAGCCCTGCCCAGATGCAGGCCGCCCAGAAGCTGTTCTGAGCAAAGCGGTAGGTCAGGCTGCGCCCGAAGGGCAGCGCTGCGCCGTTGGAATCGAACCAGTAGACGAACTGCTGCGCGAACAGCTGGGCGCGCTGGCGGTAGAGTGCAGCACGCCGAGGGTCGATGTCTGCGGCAAATTTAGAGTAGAGCAGCCCGTAATACTGGATGGCCCACGGGATGTAGTAATCCTTTTGTACAGAGGCACCATCGGTGGACCAGCCGTCGCCGCTGTAATAGCTGTCAATTTTGCAAAGACCGTCCTCCAGCAGTTCCGGGCTGTAAGGCATCCCCACGCTTTTCAGGGCAAGGTTTACAAGGATGCGGAAAAACTGCCAGTTGCAGTCCGGGATGGTGTGGGCGTTGATCTGCCCCAGCCATACAGCAAGGTTCTGTTTTTCGGTGTCAGAAAGCGGCATCCACAGCTTTTCCGGTGCGGTGAGGATGCCGCAGGCAATGGCAGCCATCTCCACATAACACTGGTCGTACTCCCCGGTGGTGCCCCAGTATTCGGGGTTTTCCGGGTCGGTACCGGCGGCAAGACCCTTGCGGTAGATTTTTTCAAACTCCGGGTCAGAGCCGCCGCCCACCCAGAAGGGCACCAGCGCCCACAGCGGGCGGCTGAAGGCTTCCAGCTCAATGGCATTTTGGTTGTAGGTCACACCCGTCTCGCCCAGATGCAGCCGGGCGCAGCCTGCGGAATAACAGGGCTTGAGGGGTCGAGAAATTTGTGCATCAGTGCGGTAAAATCCGCTTTGGTCTGCAAGTTCATCACCAGTACATCTCCCAGTCTTTGGTCAGGCGGGTCAGCGCCTCCATGTAAAAATAATCGCCCCAGCTCGTACATTCATCCACGCCCTCCGGGGTGCAGGTGTTGTAGGGGCTCTTTTTGCTGTAAGTGCCGTGCAGCAGCTGGCCGGAGCCGAGGGTACCAGGCTTTACCGCATAATTTGCGGCAAGGCTGGCCAGCATCTGCCGTGCCAGTGTGCGCCACTGGGCAGCTTCTGTTTCGTCCACATACTTTGCCGCTTCCAGCAATCCACAGGCCACGATGGCAGCGGAGGAGGAATCCCGGGGTTCGCCGCTTTCCGGGGCAAAAAGCATATCCCAGCAGGGGATCATATCCTCCGGCAGGCGGGAAAGGTAGAACGCCAGCGCCTTGCGGAACACATCCAAAAACTTTTCATCGTGGGTGTAGGTGTAGCCAATGGCACTGCCGTACACGCCCCACGCCTGTCCCCGCGCCCAGAAGCTGTCGTCCTTATAGCCCTGACAGGTGCGGCCGCCCTTGGGGGTGCCGTCCGGGTTCATAAAGAAGGTGTGGTAGGTGCTGCCGTCCGGCCGGAAGGAGTTTGCCAGCGTGGTGGCGGTGTGGGCAGCGGCGATCTCGCGGTAGTGGTCGCTGCCGGTCACCTGCGCTGCCCAGTACAGCAGCGGTACGTTGAGCATACAGTCAATGATATAGCGGTAGTTGCCGGGGTCGTCCATGGTGCCCCATGCCTGCAAGAAGCGGCCGCTGGGCTGGTAGCGGGTCAGCAGCTGGTCGGCGGCGGCAATGGCGGCGTTTTTGCCCTTTTCGCTGCCCACCAGCTTCCATGCTGCCACGCAGGTGGGGCTGTACAAAAAGCCCATATCGTGGTGGTCCACCTCCACCTTGCGGGCAATGCGGTCCGCAAAGCTGTCCACCTGAATCAGGGCGGCGGTCTTGAATTTCTCCTCCCCGGTAGCTTCGTAAGCCAGCCAGATCTCCCGGGCCAGAAGCCGCAGGTCCACTGGTTATTGGCGCAGCCGGGGTAGATATTGTTGACACTGGAATGGTTCTGGCACTGGTAAGTGTACAGGGGCAGATTGGTCTCCACCTGCTTGCAGGCATCGGCCAGTGCCTGCCGTGCTTCGGCATCGGTCATGGCGTGGTTTGGGTAGGTTTTCATTATAGTTACTCCTTAAATCCAAAGGTCGGGATATCGTGCCAGCGCTGGCGCAAAAAGTGCATACCCAGCTTGGGACGGCGGTCCCGGGTGAACAGGCCTTTTTGTTGCCGTCCACCCGCATGGGGCCCTGCACGGTGTCGTAGTCTGCAAAGTTCCAGACAAATTCTCCCACAAACCACGGGCGCTTGTCAAACTCTGCATCCAGACGGCGGTAGAACTCCACCTGAAACTCCTCACTGAACATCTCGGCTCCGGCGGTGTGCAGCCCTGCCACGGTGTCCGCACCGTACTCGCTCATCATCACGGGCTTGTGCTGCTCTGCCCAGAAATCCAGCTCCTGATTCAGGCCGTAGCAAGCGGCGTCCATGTCACCGGAAAGGTTGTACCAGCCGTAGTAGCGGTTGATGCAGACGATATCCATGGTGCGGGTGGTGATATCCTTGGTGTAGTCGTTCTGGCAGCAGACGAGGGTGACCGGGCGGTCCTGCGGGTCCAGCTGGTGCGCCAGCTCATACAGCGGGTGCCAGTAGTCGTAGGCATCCTGCGGGAAGTGCTCCAGATCCGGCTCGTTGCCAAGGCTCCACAGCACCACGCAGGGGTGGTTTTTGTCCCGATGGATCATCTCGGCAAGCACCTGCCGGTGATGCTCCGCAAGGGGATATTCCTTGTAAGGATTCACCGCTGCCCCGCCGCCGATGCCCACCGCCGGGGTCTCGTCCATGACCAGAATGCCCTCCCGGTCGCACAGGTCGTAGAACTCCTCGGCGTAGGGGTAGTGGCTGGTGCGCACGGCATTGGCGTTTGCCCAGTGGATCAGGTTCACGTCCTTCACGTTCAGTACCGGGTCAAAGCCGCGTCCATGGGCGGTAAAGTCCTCGTGCTTGCAGAAACCTTTAAAATAGAGCGGCTTGCCGTTCAAAAGCACCTGTGTGCCCCGCACCTCAATGCTGCGCACGCCAAAGGTCTGGTCGTAGACGTCTGCCCCGCAGGTGATGTGCAGGGTGTACAGGTAGGGCGTGCCGGGTCTGGGCTCCCAGAGATGCACCTCCGGAATGGTCAGGGTACCTTCTACACCCTCGGCGCTTGCAACGGCGTTGCCGTCCGCATCCAGCACCATGACATGGACAGGCGCGCTGCCGGTGGTTTTTACCGCGTACTGCACCGTGCCGTCCACGGCGGGCACTACGGTCACATCCTCGATATACTCTTTTTGGGTGGTATAGAAGCCACACTGGGCGGTGGATGCCCGCATAGTTGAAGAAATCAAAGTTCGGGCGATTCTGAGGTGTGGCGGTGCGCTTAGCGGCTTACCACGCTGGGGATGCCCGCGTTGTCCGAGCCAAAGAAGGCCAGCTGTCCGTCCTCGTTGCCCACAGGCAGGGTGCTGTGGTTTACCCGGTTGTCGCAGGCGACGGTCAGCAGCGCGGTCTCGCCGGGGCGCAGCAGGGCGGTAACATCTGCTTCAAAGGGGGTAAAGCCGCCCTTGTGCTGTGCAATGAGCTGGCCGTTCAGCCAGACTTTTGCGGTGTGGGTCACCGAGCCGAACCGTAGCACCACCCGCTGCCCTGCGCAGAAGGTGGGCAGGGTGACTTTGCGCTGATACCATGCCCAGCCGTAGTGGCGGCGCAGGGCGGTGGTCTGGTCGTTCTGGTCGTTGTAGCTGGCGGGCACGGCGATGGGCTGGGCATCCGGCAGGGGCTTTGCGGGATCGAACTGGTCTTCCACGCAGCTGCCCAGCGCAAACGCCCATGTGCCGTCAAGGCTCAGCTTCAAGCGCGCTTCATTCTGTTCAGGATATAACATAACACTTTCTCTCTATTTCTGCAAAAAATGCGGGGCGCGGGTACTGCCCACGCCCCGCTTACGGGTGATTTGTTTAGCCCTTGATGCCGGTGGATGCCACACCCTGCACAAAGTACTTTTGCAGGGAGAGGAACACGATCAGCACCGGGATCAGTGCCACCACAGAAGCCGCCATGATCAGGCCGTACTCTGCAGAATACTGGGTGATGAACATACGCAGACCGATCTGGATGGTCTTGAGTTCGGTCTTGGTCAGGTAGATCAGGGGGCCAAGGAAGTCGTCCAGGTGTTCACAAAGGTGAAGATGGTCAGGGTGGACAGAGCCGGCAGGCTCAGCGGCAGCATGATGTGCCACCAGATGCCGTACTCGCTCAGGCCATCGATGCGGGCCGCTTCACACAGCTCGGTGGGAACGCCCTCGTAGAACTGCTTCATCAAAAACACACCGAAGGCACTGAATGCCTGCAGGCACATGATGGCAAGATGGGTGTTGTTCAGGTGCCAGGAACTCATCATCATGAACTGGGGCACCATGTATGCCTGCCACGGCACTGCAATGGTGGCGATGTAACCGAGGAACAGCACATTCTTGCCCTTGAACTGCATCTTGGCGAATGCGTACGCTGCAAAGGACGAAGTGAACAGCTGGAGCAGGGTGACCACGATGGTGATCTTCGTGGTGTTCTTCACGAAGGTGAGCAGCGGAATCTGGGTCCAGATATCCACATAGTTCTGCCAGCGGGGATTTTTGGGGATCCACTGGATGGGAAAGCCGAACACATCCTTATTCAGCTTAAAGGAGGAGGACAGCATCCACAAAAAGGGCAGCAGCATACAGGCTGTGATGACGATGAGGAAGAAATAGATCAGGAACTTGGAGATGAAATTGCGGCGCTTCTGGGAAGCGTGGTCTTTGATAACAGCGGTCGTCATAGTTTCTTCCTCCTTTCTCAGTTCTCGCCCTTGGAGCCGCGGAATTGGATGATCGTAACGATCAGCACCAGTACAAACAGCACCATGGCAATGGCACTTGCGTAGCCGTATTTCGGGGTGTTGACGAAGGCAACATTGTAAATATAGTACACCAGCGTCATGGTGGCTGTGCCGGGGCCGCCCTGCGTGATCATGTACATCTGGTCGTAGACCTTGAAGCCGGAGATGGTAAGCATGATGACCACAAAGAAGGTGGTGGGGCGCAGCTGAGGCAGGGTGATGTGCCAGAACTGCTGCCAGCGGTTTGCACCGTCCAGCTCGGCGGCTTCGTTCAGGTCCGGGTTACAGCCCTGCAAGCCGGCCAGATAAATGACCATATAGTAGCCCATGTTCTTCCACACACTGAACAGGATGACCGTCAGCATGGCGGTGTCCTTACCGGCAGCCCAGCGGGGCAGGTTTTCCACCGCCACGCCGAAGAACTGGTTCAGGATCATGTTGATGGGGCCCATGGAGGGGTTGAAGATCATGTTCCACACCGCTGCCACCGCCACCAGCGAGGCAACGTAAGGGAAGAATGCCACGGTGCGGAAGAAGTTGCGCAACTTCACATTCTGGTTCAGCAGCACAGCCATGGCCAGCGAGCAGGCCAGCGTAAGCGGCACGGTGCCGATGACATAGACGATGGTGTTTTTCAAAGCCGCCTGAAAGATTTTATCGGTGGTGAAGAGCTTTACAAAGTTTTTCAGGCCGACAAATTCAATGGCGTGGCGGCCGTCCCATGCGCAGAAGGCCAGCGCAATGGCAAACACCATGGGCACCAGCGTAAACACGCAGAAGCCAATGAAGTTTGGCGCAATGAAGGAATACGCGATCAGAGAATCGCGGGTCGATTTTTTTAGCACTTTACGGGGAGTTTTATTCTGGACAGCAGCACTCGCCATAAAAGAGTCTCCTTTCCCGGAAGTATAACATTTTTTTCAAAAAAATGAGCGGGGCGGGCGCTGTGCATACCCGCCCCGCTCGGACAGGGCTTTTTCCGATGCTCGTCCACCGGAAAATGAATGGGGATTAAAAATGATGAAGAAGGAGAAACGCAACGTATTGCGGAAAACGCTTTATCAGCCGAGAACTGCGGGAACCTGATCGTTCATATTCTGGATGCCCTCGTCCACGGTCTCGCTCATGGTCATAATGGCATCGTGCTCGGCGTTCAGGATGGTCTCGATATCAGAGGCGTACTGGGTGTAGGGCATTTCCAGATAGACGTTGGAGGTGGTCAGTGCATCCACAGAATTGGTGTCCTCGGGGAAGCCCTCGGTGGACTTGATGATGTCGGCGGTAGCATCGGAGCCGCAGGCCGGGAAGGTGCCGGTCTTGGCAATGGCCTGTGCGCCCTCCTCGGAGACACACCAGTTGATGAAGTCGGCAGCGGCCTCTGCCTTGGGAGAATCGGCGTTGATGGCCAGGCTGGTCACAGTGCCCAGCGTAGAACCAGCCTCTGCACCGGCGGGGTGCGGATACTTGACGATGCCCCAGTTGAACTTGGTCTCGGCATCCTTCATGTAAGCTTCCAGCGTGGAAATGAACCAGCTGCCCATGTTGACCATTGCGCACTGCTGGTTCTCAAAGGCTGCGGAGTAGTGCAGAGAAGAGGTCTTGAGGTAGCCGTAGTCCATGCAGATGCCGTCCTTCTGCTGGGCAATGACCATATCGTAGGTGGGCTTCATGAAGTCGTAGGTGCCGTCGATGATGGTGTTTTTGCCGTCCAGAATGGAAAACAGAGAAGCGGCAGAGCGCCAGGTGTGGTAGTGGCAGCCATAGACCTTGGTGTCGCCGGAGCCGCTGGTCATCTTGCGGGCCAGAGCATCGTAATCTTCCATTGTCAGGTCATTGGAGGGATACTCCACACCGGCAGCATCAAACAGATCCTTGTTGTAGTACAGCACCCAGAAGTCGCTGCGGAAGGGCACAGCGTAGAAGTTGCCGTCGTCGGTGGTCAGCTGCTCGATGGTGCCGTTGAAATCGCCGGTGTCGCGGGTCAGCACCTCATTCAGAGGCTTGAGGTAGTCCAGATTGATCAGGTTTGCGTAGCCGGGGATATCCTTGATGGTCACGATATCCAGATCAGCGCTGCCGGCCAGCTGGGTAGCCAGAACGGTCATGTAATCGCTGGAGCCCAGATCCACCATCTCGATGGTCACGTCCTTGTGGCTTGCCATGTAGCCGTCGGCCATGGCCTGCCAGTAGGGAGTGGACTCCTTATCCCACACTGACCACTGCAGGGTAACAGGGCCTGCAGCTGCGGAAGCAGCGGTGGAACCGGCAGTGGAGGAAGCAGCGGTGGAGCTTGCAGAAGAGCCGCCACAGGCGCTCAGGGCAGCAGCTGCGCCGCAGGCAGCGGCAGCGGTAAGGAACGAACGACGAGAGATCTTTTTCATAAGTGTGTCCTCCTTCAGGGCAGTGTGTTTGTTCTGTGCAGCAGCCCCTCCCCCGTCGGCCGGGGAGCCGCTCGTCTTTTGTTGACACGTAGGACTACCGCAACAAACGAACCGAAAAAACCGGAAGTAAGGTAAAAACGTTACCGGGGAAAGTAGTTGCTTAGTTTTTCTGTATTACTTTTAAAAAAAGATGTACTTTCTTACACTGGAGTCTGCACTTTCTTGTTCTCTTGCAACAGTTTGCATCCGTGACGAGAGAAAAAAAGCATATAAAGTACACAATTCTCATGAAAAAAGCCGTTGACAAACCGACGTCCGGAATCAGTACTGTATAAAGGAAAGAATGCAAAAATATTACCGGAAAGGAGGCTCCGCTATGAAGAGCCAGCCATCGTTTCCCGCTGCGGCGGCAGATCGTGTGGGGATGCGCTTTTTTACCATCCTTACCTCGCTGGCTGTGGGCGCAGCACTGTTCATCCTCTCCAACCAATATGTGCGCGCCAACTCCCTGCAGGCGGCAGAGTTCAACCTGCGGCTGGTGGCTACCTCCATCGAGACCAGTCTGGACAGCGCCGATGCTCTTTTGAACTGGGCTTCCATCGACAGCACCGTGCGGCGGTACATCTCGCAGGAAAATATCAACGGCACCCAGACCATTGCCGCCTACGAAGCCATGCAGGAAAAATACTATTCCAGCACCCTGTACAGCCACATCCTCCGCTTCTTTATTACCAATGAGAACGACCGGCATTTGCAGTTCGGCCCGCTGAACTCCTCGGCGGCGCTCAACCGCACCAGCGTAAAGCAGTTTCTCACCAAGGGGTACGGGATGCAGTTCACCACCGACCCGCTGCTGCCCGGCAGTCCGGGCTGCATCGCCCTCAGCCAGCCTGTCCGCTGCGGCAAGGGCACCTTGCACCGGGGCAGCACCTACCTTGCACTGGACACTGCCATCATCACCGACCCGGCAGCGGGTTACAACCTGACCGACGGCAGCGCGTTGTACTGGGAGATGGGCAGCCGCCTGTGGCAGATGAAACGGCAGCCTGACGAGACCGAAACCCGCTGCGGGAGGTGGACTACACCCTGCGCACCGGCAGCAATAACGGCGTGACCGAGCAGACCGCATGGCAGGGCAAGGTGCAGCTGGACGGACAAAAACTACTATGTCGTCAAGGTAACGCTGAACGGTCGCAGCGCGGCGCTGGTGCAGTCTTTTGCCCGACAAATACCTTTTTGCTGCACTACGGCGTGTACCTGTGGCTCATCACCCTTGGCATTGCCATCATCTGGGCACTGAGCTTTTTGATGCAGCACTGGCTGGAGTGGGTCATCACCCGCCCGGTGGAGGCGCTGCAAAAGCGCATCGAGACCGTGGGCAGCGGCAACTTTGCCCCGGACCGCACGGTGGAGTGGAACAACGAGCTGGGCGACATCGGCCGGGGCATCAACCAGCTTGGCAGCGAACGTGGAGAGCCTGATGACCCGCCGTGTGGAGGACGAACGCCGCAAGCAGGAGCTGGAATATCGGATGCTGCAAAACGAGGTGAACCCGCACTTTATCTACAACACCCTCAACAGCATCCGCTGGATGGCTACCATCCAGCACGCGCCCGGCATTGCCGAGATGGTCACCGCCTTTGCGCGGCTGACTAAGAGCATCTCCAAGGGCACCCAGAAGCTGGTGCCTTTGCAGGAGGAGCTGGCACTGCTCAACGATTACTTTACCATCCAGCAGTACCGCTACGGCGGCGACTTGGAAATTGAGGTCTCCCGCATTGAAAGCGAGACCCTTTGCCGGGACTGCATGATTCCCCGGTTCACCTTGCAGCCGCTGGTGGAAAACGCCATCTTCCACGGGCTGGAGCCCAAGGGCGGCCACGGCAGCGTGCTGCTGGATATCTCCACCGACCCGGATACCGGGGACGTATTGCTGCGCATTACCGATGACGGCGTAGGCATGCCGCCGGAGCTGGTGGCTCACCTTCTGGACGAGCCCGCCGAGGGTGCCGAAAAGGCTGAAAAGTTCCGTCATGTCGGCCTGTGGAACGTGAACCGCCGCATCCGGTATTCCTTTGGCGAGGGCTACGGCCTGACCATTGAAAGCGAAGAGGACGTGGGCACCGAGGTCACCATCCGGCTGCCCTATCAACAGAAAGGAGACAGCCATGCTGCGGATATTACTGGTGGATGATGAGCCGCTGGTGCTCATCGGCCTGCAGGGGATGCTGGAATGGGAAAAGCTGGGCTATACCATCTGCGGCACCGCCCGCAACGGTAAACTGGCGCTGGAACTCATTGAGCGGGAGAAGCCGGATATCGTCATTGCCGACGTAAAAATGCCGGTGATGGACGGGCTTACCCTTGCCCGCACCTGCCGGGAGCGCAGCGCCCTGCCCGCCTTTATCATGCTGACCAGCTTTGAAGAATTTGATTACATCAAACAGGCCATGGGTGCCGGGGTGGTGGATTATCTGGTCAAGCTGGACCTGACCCCCGAGAACCTGCAAACCGCCCTTGCCAAAGCCGCTGAAAAGGTAAAAAAGGAGCGCGCTTTGCTGGGCGAATTGTCGGCACAGGAAAGCCTTGCCGAGAGTGTGCGCAGCTATCAG
>ENA-OQKW01000377-OQKW01000377.1-human-gut-metagenome-genome-assembly--contig:-NODE-377-length-11415-cov-2.373760_pt1 | contig 11415 bp, 8 predicted proteins | sample MGYA00242657_ERZ504815 | MGnify/ENA primary metagenome ERZ504815 (study PRJEB26092, sample SAMD00036404) | human gut metagenome | host: Homo sapiens | study: EMG produced TPA metagenomics assembly of... | reverse complement strand
ATCCTAATTCTTTTTCCAAAGAATCATATTCAGCTCTATTTAACTTCCAATAAATATTTAGCAAATAATTTCCCCACAAAGCTTTATTATCAGGCTTTAATTCTTTTGCCTTCTCATAATATGGTTTAGCTTTCTCATACAACTCTTTAATCTTATTTTCGTTTTCATTGTATTTGGGATCATCAATAGCTAACTTTGCATTTTCCTCAACAATAATCTGGGCTGGGAAAAAATACAATCACCAATCTTTGAATATGCTTCAGCAACTAAATCTCCGTTGTTTGAAATAATTTTATTAAATATAGCAACTGCATCATCATACTGCTTTTTCTCATACAATAAGATACCTTTTACATAAAGATAGTACGGAGTTTCACTCGTAGCAAGCAATTTATTAATTTGAGCCAAACCCTCATCAACCATACCTTTTTGAATATAATAATCCATAATATTACCAACAAAGTATTCTTGCTTAGGAAACGATTCAGTACCTTCTTTGATTACTTCAAGCCATTTTGCAGAATCACCACCTTCTTTCTGACCATATGTTTCAGCCAAGCACATTAATGCTCTATAACCTTCTTCTTTATGATTCTTACCTATATTGCCATATTTGATGACAGCTTGATTGTCTTTCAGCATATTAGCAGCTAAAGTTGCATAACAAGCATATAATGCATTCAAAGTGTCAGCCTTCAACTCATCATCATCAGCAAACATAGGCTCGTTTACTACATCAACAAATAATCCAAAATATTTTAGAGCATCAGCATAATCTCCTTTATTGTAAGCATCACCACCACCATTAACTAGGTTTAAACGCAAAGTCTTCAAAGCATCTGCATTCTTCTTTCTGAATTTGGGTTTCTTTAACTCACCACTTTGGACTTTAGCCTGCTCTATTTCATCGCATTTCAAGTAGAAGTCATACATCTTAGCTAAGCTGTTATAAAGCTTAGTTGTATCTGCCTGACCTCCGGGTAAATAAAGTTTCATGTTTTCTTCATCATAAATTGCTTTCTGAAAATCTCCAGCTAATTTCCATGTTTCCGGATCATTAGCGGTTTCAGGATTAGTTAAAGCCGGTTCGATAGCTTTTGCAGCTTCTTCAGGTTTGCTTTTCAAGGATTTAGCCTCCTTAACAACACTTACTTGTGCAGACACAAAGCAAGCTGTTAACAATAAAGCCACTGTAAATAATACTTTTCTCATGATTTTGTGGATTTAATAATACAATTTATTTTATTCTTCACTATTTGCTTCGGCAGTTAAATCTGAATTAGTATCAGAATTAGTAGTACCACCACTCTCTCCTTCAGTTATATTTTCAAGATCTGTATTTGAATTTTCATCTGTAACCTCTTCTTCAGATGTCACCTTACATACAGAGCCTATTTGGTCATTACGTTTCTCCAAATTTATCAATCGCACACCTTGTGTTGCACGTCCCATGATGCGGACTTCAGCGACTTTTAAACGAATTGTAATACCAGATTTATTAATAATCATCAAGTCATTCTCATCTGTAACAGACTTGATAGCTACCAATTTACCCGTTTTATCTGTAATATTCAACGTTTTTACACCCTTACCGCCACGATTGGTCTTACGATAATCTTCGATATCAGAACGTTTACCGTATCCTTGTTCAGAAACTACCATAATTGATTCAGCTTCAGGATCTTTTATACAAATCATACCGATAACTTCATCGCCACCATCTTCATCCAAAGTCATACCACGCACCCCTGTAGCCGTACGTCCCATAACACGAACCGCACTTTCGTGAAAGCGAATTGCACGCCCGTTACGGTTAGCAATAATGATTTCATTATCACCGTTAGTCATACGAACTTCAATCACTTTATCATCCTCACGAATAGTTATCGCATTAACACCATTCTGGCGAGGCCGTGAGTATTGTTCCAACAAAGTCTTTTTAATGACGCCATTCTTTGTACAGAACAGCACATAATGGCTGTTAATGAACTCGGTATCATTAAGGTTTTTCACACGTAGATATGCTGTAACCACGTCATCGGAATCAATATTCAGCAAATTCTGAATAGCGCGTCCTTTAGCATTTTTAGTTCCTTCGGGAATTTCGTAAACTTTCAACCAATAGCACTTACCTTTCTGAGTGAAGAACATCATAGTATTGTGCATTGTAGCCGGATAAATATGCTCTACAAAGTCTTCATCACGGGTTTCACTTCCTTTTGATCCAACTCCACCCCTATTTTGGGCACGGAATTCTGATAAAGGAGTACGTTTGATATATCCCATATGAGATATCGTGATAACCATCTGATCATCAGCATAAAAATCTTCCGGATTAAATTCTTCTGAAGAATAAACTATTTCAGACCGACGCGTCGTCCCCACTACTTCTCTTTTACCTCTACTAACTCATCTTTGATTACTTTTTTACAAAGTTCATCATTTGAAAGAATTTCTTCATAATAAGCAATCTGTTTCATCACCTCTTCATATTCTGCGTGAAGCTGATCTTGCATCAAACCTGTTAATTGGCGCAAACGCATTTCTACAATAGCACGTGCCTGAATTTCACTCAGATTAAAACGCTCTATTAACCCTGCTATGGCATCATTAGGGGTTTTTGCAGCACGAATAATACGGATCACTTCATCAATATTATCAGAAGCTATAATCAATCCTTCAAGAATATGAGCACGCTCCTGTGCCTTCCGTAAATCATACTGAGTACGACGAATTACCACATCATGACGATGTTCTACAAAATATCTGATTAAATCTTTCAGATTCAACATTTTGGGGCGACCATGGACCAGAGCGATATTATTTACTCCAAATGAAGTTTGCAGAGCTGTCATTTTGAACAATTTGTTCAGCACCACACTAGCATTTGCATCACGTTTAACATCAATAACAATACGCATACCTTCACGGTCGGATTCATCATTTACATACGAAATCCATCAATCTTCTTGTCATTGACTAAAGATGCGATATTTTCAATCAATTCCTTCTTATTTACATTATAAGGAATTTCATTAACTATGATCTTGTCATGTGTAGTATGAGTTTCTATCTCAGCCTTAGCACGCATCACTACTCTACCACGTCCGGTTTCGTAAGCATCGCGTACCCCGCTTATACCATATATATATCCACCTGTAGGGAAATCCGGTGCTTTTACATATTGCATAAGCCCTTCAATATCAATATCATTATTGTCAATGTAAGCAATACATGCATCGATTACTTCAGAAAGATTATGGGTAGGCATATTGGTTGCCATACCTACAGCAATACCAGAAGCACCGTTTACCAAAAGGTTTGGAATACGGGTAGGCATAACGGTAGGCTCCTGCAAAGAATCGTCAAAGTTGTTCTGCATATCAACGGTTTCTTTGTCGAGGTCTTGCATCATATCTTCACCAATCTTGCGCAAGCGACACTCGGTGTAACGCATAGCTGCTGCGCTATCGCCGTCTACCGAACCATAGTTACCCTGGCCATCTACCACCATGTAACGCATTGCCCAAGGCTGTGCCATACGAACTAATGCACCGTAAACGGAAGAGTCACCATGCGGGTGATATTTACCCAAAACTTCACCTACAATTCTTGCTGATTTCTTATAAGCTTTATCGGAGGTATTTCCCAGTTCAATCATACCATATAAGATACGTCTATGAACCGGTTTAAAGCCATCGCGAACATCCGGGAGGGCGCGCGCAACAATTACTGACATTGAGTAATCAATGTACGACGACTTCATTTCCTCTTCGATGTTAATCTTTATAATTCTGTCTTGTTCTAGCATTTAAACAAATATTAATTATACATCTTTTTGGTTTACCAAAAACCACGCTAAAGTACTACTTTTATACGACATACGAAACAAAACCCATAAAAAAGTTAAGTCTATTAAATGTTTTTACTTTATATAAGTAAAAAGTAATCCCTATACCTTATTTTATAGTATATAGTGATTATCACTCCCACTTCTCATTTACTTTGTGAATAGTTCGCTATAACCCTTATTTTTGTTTAATCCATTTAGCCTGTCAAAGCTTGGCATACATTTTGTTATGCTAATATAAATAAGAAAACAATGGTATGCATTGTTATTATGTGTATCTTTGCACACTGGGAAATAAATACTATACTTTAGGAGGACGATAAATTTATGAACAATCAATTTACACAAAGAGTGTCCGATATCATCATGTATAGCAAGGAAGAAGCCAACAGGCTGCGAAATAGCTATATTGGTCCCGAACACTTGTTGTTGGGACTGATACGTGAAGGTGAAGGAAAAGCTATCGAGATTTTGTTTAATTTGCAAATAAACTTACAGGACATAAAAAATCAGTTGGAGGCCATTGTGAAAAACAATGCAGAAAATGACACCACCTATGACGAGAATATTAGCTTTAATGACAAAGCATCCAAAGTGTTAAAGCTATGTATTCTAGAGGCTAAGTTATTGAGAAACATTGCGGCTGACTCTGAACATATTTTGTTAGCAATTATGAAGGTCAAGGATAATGCAGCTTTCCACGTCTTGGAAAGCAATGGCGTAACATACGAAAAAATCAAACTCACTTTACAACCAGACACCCATGCAGGTCTGGGGTTCAGTGAGGACGAGGATGAAGACGAGGATATACGTCAGAGTCCAAGTGGCAATAAATCAAATGCAGCACAACAGCAGGCACGCCCGGCAACAAAAAAAGCCGGCTAATGACACTCCTGTACTCGACAATTTCGGCACAGACATGACAAAAGCTGCCGAAGAAGGAAAACTAGATCCTGTAGTTGGCCGGGTGAAGGAAATAGAGCGACTGGCACAAATATTGAGCCGTCGCAAGAAAAACAACCCAATTTTGATTGGCGAACCGGGAGTCGGCAAATCTGCCATTGTTGAGGGACTTGCATTACGGATTGTGGAAAAGAAAGTATCACGTATCTTATTTGACAAACGAGTGATAGCTCTTGATATGACTGCCGTTGTCGCAGGCACTAAATATCGTGGACAATTCGAGGAACGTATTCGTTCTATCTTAAACGAGTTGAAGAAGAATCCTAACATCATTCTTTTCATCGATGAAATCCACACTATTGTGGGAGCAGGTTCTGCAGCGGGCTCAATGGATGCAGCCAATATGTTGAAACCCGCATTGGCCAGAGGCGAGATTCAATGCATCGGAGCGACGACGTTGGACGAATACCGCCAAAACATTGAAAAAGACGGTGCATTGGAACGTCGGTTCCAAAAGGTTATTGTAGAACCAACAACTGCAGAAGAGACACTTCAGATATTGAAAAATATCAAGGATAAATACGAGGATCATCATAATGTGAACTATACAGATGCAGCCCTTGAAGCTTGTGTGAAACTAACAGACCGATATATCACAGACCGTAACTTCCCCGATAAAGCGATAGATGCTTTAGATGAAGCCGGCTCGCGCGTACATCTTACTAATATCACTGCTCCTAAAGAAATAGAAGAACAGGAAAAACTGATTGATGAGATGAAATCTCTTAAAAATGAAGCTGTCAGGCTACAGAATTTCGAACTGGCCGCCAGTTATCGTGACAAAGAGAAAGAATATACGAATCAGCTTGATACCCTGAAGGAAGAATGGGAAAAAAGTCTGAAGGAAAACCGGGAAACGGTAGATGACGAACAAATAGCTGAAGTCGTTTCCATGATGTCAGGCGTACCTGTACAAAGAATGGCACAGGCTGAAGGAATGAAATTATTAGGAATGAAAGACGATCTGCTTTCTAAAGTTATCGGTCAGGACAAAGCAATCGCCACACTGGTAAAAGCTATTCAAAGAAGCCGTGTAGGCCTGAAAGATCCTAATAAGCCGATTGGTACATTCATGTTTCTAGGTCCGACAGGTGTCGGCAAGACTCATCTGGCTAAGGAGTTAGCGAAACTAATGTTCGGTTCGGCAGATGCACTTATCCGCATTGACATGAGTGAATATATGGAAAAATTCACCGTATCCCGTCTGGTAGGAGCACCTCCCGGATATGTAGGTTATGAAGAAGGCGGACAGCTGACGGAGAAAGTAAGACGTAAACCCTACTCCATCGTTTTATTGGATGAAATTGAAAAAGCGCATCCCGATGTATTCAACATACTGTTGCAAGTGATGGATGAAGGTCGGTTGACTGACAGTTATGGCAGAACTGTAGACTTTAAAAATACCATAGTCATCATGACATCTAATATTGGAACCCGCCAACTGAAAGAATTCGGAAAAGGAATCGGATTTGCCGCCCAGGTCCGTACTGATGACAAAGAATACTCGCGCAGCGTGATTACAAAAGCTTTGAATAAGTCTTTTGCGCCCGAATTCATCAATCGTTTGGACGAAATAATAACTTTCGACCAACTCGATCTGGATGCACTGACCCGGATTATTGATATTGAACTTAAGGGCCTTTACAGTCGTGTGAAAAACATTGGTTACAAGCTTGTTATTGACGAAGATGCCAAAAAGTTTGTAGCCACCAAAGGTTACGATGTACAGTTTGGAGCACGCCCATTGAAACGTGCCATCCAAAACAACTTGGAGGATGGCATCTCCGAGCTGATACTTGGATCAGAAATGGCAGCTGGTGACACGATCAAGGTAAGCTATGACAAAGAAAAAGACCTCATTGTCATGACTGTAGGAAAAGTAAAGAGTACCAAAGTTATTACAAAAAATAACAGACAAAATGTCAGATATCACTGTATCTGGCATTTTTTTTGCCCATCATCCAACAAAAAGACGATTCAAACGTATATATAACATAATAACTTAAAACCATAAATAGTATGCAAAAAGGAAATATTGGGGTAACCACTGAGAACATTTTCCCCATCATTAAAAAGTTCTTATACAGTGATCATGAAATATTCCTCCGTGAATTAGTTTCTAATGCAGTAGATGCCACACAGAAGCTGAAAACCCTTGCATCTAAAGGTGAATTCAAAGGAGAGATGGGAGATCTTACCATTAAAGTAAGCTTAGGAAAAGATACCATCACCATTTCCGACCGGGGTATCGGACTTACAGCCGAAGAGATCGACAAATATATCAATCAGATAGCTTTTTCAGGTGCTAACGACTTCCTTGAAAAATATAAAGATGATGCCAATGCCATCATCGGACACTTTGGTCTGGGTTTCTATTCTGCCTTCATGGTAGCCAAAAAAGTGGAAATCATCACAAAATCCCACCAAGAAGGAGCACAAGCTGTGAAATGGACTTGCGACGGAAGCCCTGAGTTCACTATCGAAAACGTTGAAAAAGAAAGCCGCGGATCGGATATTATCCTTTATATAGATGATGACTGCAAGGAATTTCTGGAAGAAACACGTATTTCTTCATTGCTGACTAAATATTGCCGCTTCCTTCCTATCCCCATTGCATTCGGCAAAAAGAAAGAATGGAAAGATGGAAAGCAGGTTGAAACAAACGAAGACAACGTAATCAACGAAACCTATCCTTTATGGACACGCAAACCGGTAGAGCTGAAAGACGAAGATTATAAGAAATTCTATCGGGAGTTATATCCTATGGCAGACGAACCTCTGTTCTGGATCCACCTGAATGTGGATTATCCGTTCAATCTGACAGGTATTCTGTACTTCCCGAAAGTGAAGAGCAACATTGAATTACAAAAAAACAAAATCCAACTTTACTGCAACCAGGTCTATGTCACCGACTCGGTAGAAGGTATTGTTCCAGACTTCCTGACCCTGTTACACGGAGTGATTGACTCACCGGATATCCCGTTGAACGTATCCCGTTCTTACTTGCAGAGCGATTCCAACGTGAAGAAAATCTCCACTTATATTTCTAAGAAAGTATCAGACCGCCTGCAAGCCATTTTTAAGAATGACCGCAAAGAATTCGAGGAGAAATGGGATGATTTGAAGATTTTCATCAACTACGGCATGTTGACTCAAGAAGATTTCTACGAAAAGGCTAATAAATTTGCTCTGCTGAAAGACACAGATGACAAATATTACACTTACGAAGAATACCAAAGCTTGATCAAAGATAACCAAACAGATAAGGACGGCAACTTGATTTATCTGTATGCTACCCATGCAGACGAACAATACAGCTACATTGATGCGGCCAAAAACAAAGGCTACAACGTATTGTTAATGGATGGTCAGCTGGATGTAGCCATGGTAAGTATGCTCGAGCAGAAATTTGAAAAGAGCCGCTTCACCCGTGTGGACAGTGATGTAATTGACCACCTGATTGCTAAAGAAGAGCGCAAAGATGCCAGTTTGGAAGTTGGCCAACGCGATATTCTATCTTCCGTATTCCGCAGTCAGTTACCACAGATGAAGAAAGTGGAATTCAATGTGGAAACACAATCTTTAGGCGAGACAGGAACTCCTATCATGATTACCCAAAGTGAATATATGCGCCGTATGAAAGAAATGGCCAATATCCAGGCAGGTATGAGTTTCTATGGAGAAATGCCGGATATGTTTAACTTGGTTCTGAATGTCGACCACAAACTGGTGAAACAAGTTTTGAATGATGCGGACAACTCTTGCAAAGCTGCTCTTGAACCTATTGAAGCTGAAATGACCAGTCTGAATAAACGTCACGACGAACTTCACAAAGCACAGGAAGGTAAAAAAAGCCGATGAAATACCTCAAGCAGAAAAAGATGAATTAAGTGATGTTGAGAAAAAGTTGGCCGATGAAAAGACCAAGAAAGTAAGCTGTTTTAGGTGAATACGCAGGTGGTACAAAGTAATCCGCCAATTGATTGACCTTGCTCTGTTACAAAACAACATGTTGAAAGGTGAAGCTTTGACAAACTTTGTAAAACGCAGTATCGAACTGATTTAACAAATCTATCACATTTTGCTATCAAAAGCGTCGGGAAGTTCATTTCCGGCGCTTTTTTATTCTAAAAAACGATTGGAAACGAAGATTTCTTTCTATATTTGGAGCGCACACATACAAAGATTCGACATCCATGAAACATTATCTATATATACTTTTTCTTCTCTTTTTTACTACTTCCTCCCATCCATGCACAGAAAGTGGGACTGGTACTGAGCGGAGGAGGTGCCAAAGGCCTAACCCATATCGGCATTATCCGCGCATTAGAAGAAAACGGTATCCCCATAGATTATATTGCAGGCACATCCATGGGAGCCATTGTCGGTTCACTTTATGCCATGGGCTATTCTCCCGATGAAATGGAGGCTTTACTCAAATCCGATGACTTCAAACGCTGGTATTCAGGTAATGTGGAAGAGAAATACATCTATTATTTCAAGAAAAATCCTCCAACACCCGAATTTATCAACATCCGTATCTCCTTAAAAGACTCGCTGAAGAATGTCAAACCTCAGTTTTTGCCTACCAGCATTGTAGATCCCATTCAGATGAATATTGTATTTCTGCAATTATTCGGTCAGGCAACAGCTGCAAGCAAGGCCAATTTTGACAGCCTGTATATTCCCTTCCGCTGTATAGCTTCGGATGTGTACAACAAAAGACCACTGATATTGAAAAAAGGAGATCTGGGAGATGCCGTACGTGCCTCCATGAGTTTTCCTGCCATGTTCAAGCCTATCGAAATAGACTCGATACTGGCATACGACGGTGGCATTTACAATAATTTTCCAGTGAATGTAATGCGTGATACCTTCCATCCAGATATCATTATAGGAAGTGCCGTATCCGCCAATCCGGGCAAACCCAAGGAAGGTGACATTATGGGGCAACTGGAAAATATGATTATGCAAAAGACAGATTACTCTTTACCCGATTCCCTCGGCATCCTCATGACTTTTAAATATGATGATGTCAATTTAATGGACTTCCAGCGCTTTGACGAGTTGCATGACATTGGTTATAAACGTGCCATAGAAATGATGGACTCCATAAAAAGCCGAATTCATCGAAGAATCACCCCGAACAAGTGAAAGTTAAACGACTGGCCTATAAGAGCAATTTACCGGATTTCCGTTTCAAAAGAGTTAATATAACCGGTGCCAATGAACAGCAAAAGCAATATATACAAAAAGAGTTTCATGAAAACGACTCCGATGTTTTCACTATGGAGGATGTCAAACGAGCATATTTCCGTTTGTTGTCCGATAATATTATATCCGAAATCATTCCTCATGCCGTTTATAATGAGAAAGACCAAACCTACGACTTGAATCTTCAGGTCAAAATGGAGGCCAATCTCTCCGTTCGTGTCGGTGGAAACGTGTCTTCCAGTGGCTCCAATCAAGTCTATTTTGGTGCTTTCTTATCAAAAACTTGAACTATTATTCAAAAGAATTTAATTTTGACGGACAGTTAGGCCGGGTCTACAATAATGTACAACTTGCAGCACGAATCGATTTTCCAACCAAACTGCCTACATCTTATAAATTCATAGCCTCGATCTCTACCTTCGATTATTTCAAAGAAGCCAAATTCTTTTCCAACAAAGACAATCCGGCTTTCAACAAGAAAAGGGAAGAGTTTGTAAAATTGAAGGTGTCATTACCGTTTCTAAGCCGTAAAAAAGCTGAATTCGGTGTGGGTATAGCCCGTATGGAGGACAGGTACTTCCAAACCAATATCATCGACTTCAGCGAGACAAAACATGATGAAAGCACTTATTCTATCTTCGGAGGCTCTATCGTATTGGAAGGAAGTACCTTGAATGCCCGCCAATTTGCCACACAAGGAAGTCGTGAAAAAATGGCTGCACAAATTTTCACCGGCACAGAACATTTCAGATCAGGTGTATCCAAAGTGACTAAAGGCACACCGGAGCCTTATAAAAAAAGTACAAATCCTGGCTTCAAGTTTCATATCAGAACGAAACATACCATAAGGTAAGCCCTAAGTTTACTTTGGGAGCGTATCTGGAGGCATATTACTCATCCCGAAATTTCTCCAACAATTATACGGCTACATTAATGCAGGCAGGAGAATTCACTCCGACAGCCCATAGCAAAGTAACCTATAATAGAGGCTTTCCGTGCTAATCAATATGCCGGAGTCGGACGCCATGCCCATCTACCAGTTAAGCGAGTCTTTTCAATTACGCGGAGAATTTTATGGATTTATACCCATCTTTCCTATCAAGAAAGATGAATATGGACAAGCATATTACGGGAAAGCTTTCACAAAATTCGAATATCTTGGAGAAATTTCATTAGTCTTTCAATTATCGTTCGGTTCTATCAGTGCCTATGTAAATCACTATAGCTCACCGTCTAACGATTGGAATGTAGGTTTAACACTAGGCTGGCAGCTGTTTAATTCCCGTTTCGTCGAATAATTTTTAAGAAAAAAGTTTAGTAAAACGCTTGCTATTTTCAAAAAAAGTCCGTATCTTTGCACCCGTTAAAACGAAAGAACAATAAACAAT
>ENA-OQKW01000375-OQKW01000375.1-human-gut-metagenome-genome-assembly--contig:-NODE-375-length-11513-cov-2.463552_pt1 | contig 11513 bp, 10 predicted proteins | sample MGYA00242657_ERZ504815 | MGnify/ENA primary metagenome ERZ504815 (study PRJEB26092, sample SAMD00036404) | human gut metagenome | host: Homo sapiens | study: EMG produced TPA metagenomics assembly of... | reverse complement strand
TTTCAATAACAGGATACCAAAAAAAGTTGGTTTACCCGTTCGTTGATGGCATACATGTCCACTTCCAGTTTCTGTTTGTCTACTTCGGATGTGGCACGGGTTACCTCTTTCCGTGCCCGGATGTTACCACCGTCCCATACCACTTGGTCCAGTTGCAACGTAGCTTGGTATTGATCCTTGCTTCTTTTCCGCATTCATTGGTCAGAATCTCCCTGTATATAAATAAAGGTAGTTCGGGATTAGCAGTCTTGTTTAACAGGATTGTTAGTAAACGCAAATGTATAAGGAATCATTGGAAACAACAAACAGATGAGATAAAAAATGTGCTTTCTGTTCTTATGAAATGTTTTTTTCAAGGAAAGCTAATCTCTTTTTTGAGGCAGGTTAAGGCTTTTCTTTCTGTTGTGTTCTATCTCCATAGGCTTTGGAGTTAACTCCAAAGGCTGCGGAGATAACTCCAAAGCTTATGGAGATAACTCCAAAGCCTATGGAGATAGAAATAGAACGGCCGGAAAGCCTTAGCCTTCTTGGTAGAAAGCCTTAGGTCTGCCAATGAAAATACTTAGCTGTTTTCCCACCTGTCAGGTTGGGCCTCTCAGTAACACTATCGTTTGCCATAGGGGGGATGGAGGCGGGGTATCACAAGGTGATAATGATTAGTATATAATAAGGTATAAGCTCTAAAAGAGCACAGACATTCCACGGCGGATATATTCTCTTTCCATATCTTCCGGTTTCAATATCTTATTGTCAAAGACCAGCAGGTCAATATCCAGTTTTACCACCCCTTGAGCCTTGTCTTCGGGAATCCGTCCGCTGCGTCGTTCCAATTCTTTAAACAAATCACGAACGGAATCGGGTGAAAGCGTAGTGCTGAATTTTGCCAGTTGATTGCTGAAAGGGGAGTGAAAGCCGCTGCCAACAGCTTCCGTTTCCATCATCTCGCCGAAATGAATGTCGGGAAACGTGGTGCGCAATGCTTCCCGTGCAACCGAGAGTTGCGCGTAACGGTTGGTATTAGAGCCCATACAAAGCAAACAATGGTGTTCGTCCATAACATTTATTGCATTAATGGTGCAAATGTATGAAATGTTTTTGTTACTTTTGCATGAATATATAAAAGAAATGCTACCATGAAATTTATTGGAATTATTCCTGCAAGATATGCCTCTACACGTTTTCCTGCCAAACCTCTGGCCGTCTTGGGAGGCAAGCCTGTGATTCAGAGAGTCTATGAACAAGTGTCCGGCATATTGGATGAAGCATATGTAGCGACGGACGATGAACGCATTGAATCCGCTGTAAAAGCTTTTGGCGGAAAAGTGGTCATGACCTCCGTTCACCATAAAAGCGGCACAGACCGTTGCTATGAAGCGTATACCAAAGTAGGACGAGGATATGATGTGGTTGTAAATATCCAGGGTGATGAACCTTTTATTCAAAAATCACAGCTTGAAGCCGTGAAAGCTTGCTTTGAAGATCCTGCCACACAGATTGCGACTTTAGTGAAACCTTTCATCCCGGATGACGGGCTTGAAGCCTTGGAAAATGTAAACTCTCCCAAAGTAGTAGTCGGTAAGAATATGAATGCTTTGTATTTCAGCCGTTCCATCATTCCTTTCCAGCGTAATGTGGAGAAGGAAGGCTGGCTGAAAGGGCATACTTACTATAAACATATCGGTCTGTATGCTTATCGGGCCGATGTACTGAAAGAAATAACTTCGCTTCCACAATCTTCGCTGGAGCTGGCTGAATCGTTGGAGCAGCTTCGTTGGCTGGAAAATGGTTATACTATTAAGGTGGGAATCAGTGAAGTGGAGACAATAGGCATTGATACGCCTCAGGATCTGGCACGTGCCGAAGCATTTTTAAAACAAAGGGAGGGGGAGTAAATGCTGGACAGAACCACCCCACCGCCAATCCGCCAACTAAGCGAATTCAGTATAACCCGTCCCGACAGGAGGACGATGAAGAACGGGATGCCTTTGAATATCATTCATGCGGGAACCGAGGATGTTGTACGTTTCGATCTTCTGATAGGAGGCGGACAATGGAATCAGGAACAGCCGTTGCAGGCTATGTTTGCCAACAGGATGCTGCGTGAGGGAGCTGGGAATTTAACGTCTTCACAGATTGCGGAGCGATTGGATTATTATGGAGCCTGGCTGGAGTTATCTTCTTCCGTGAACTATGGATTCATAACACTTTACTCTCTGAATAAATATTTTGCCCGCACGCTGGCCGTCATATCCGAGATGATAAAGGCTCCTACGTTTCCGGCAAAGGAACTTTCCGTGGTGGCCGATACGAACAAACAGCAATTCCTGGTGAACAGCACCCGGGTGGAAATGATTGCCCGAAAGCAGCTGAATACAGCCTTGTTCGGTCCGGAGCATCCTTTCGGGCGCTATGCGGTAGCGGAGGATTATGACCGGATTACCCCGGAGGTGCTCCGTTCGTTTTATCGGAAATATTATCATTCGGGCAATTGTTCGGTATATATTTCGGGAAAGGTCACATCGGAAATTATCCGTTGTATAGAAGATAACTTGGGAAGTGGACAATGGGGGGAAGTGACGGAAAAAGCAAAGACAATGCTTGTTCCTCCGGTTACCACCAAAGAAAAGCGTATCTTTATAGAACGTGAGGATGCACTTCAAAGTTCCTTGAAAATGGGATGTTTCGTAATGGACCGTCATCATCCGGACTTTTTGAAGGCACGTGTCATGGTCACTTTGTTCGGAGGGTATTTCGGGAGCCGTCTGATGTCCAATATCCGTGAAGACAAGGGATATACATACGGTATCGGCGCAGGCATTGTGTCCTATCCGGGAACGGGAATACTGACTGTCAGTACCGAGGCGGCCAATGAATATGTGGATTCTATCATAACAGAAGTTTATCGGGAGATGGACAAATTGTGTAATGATCTCGTTCCTCAAGAAGAATTGGAAATGGTGAAGAACTATATGCTGGGCGATTTATGCCGGTCGTACGAGGGACCTTTTTCTTTGTCTGATGCCTGGATTTATATAGAAACGGCAGGGCTGGACGAACGCTTCTTTATCCGTTCGCTGGATGCCATTCGGGGAATCACCAGAGAAGAAATACGCATATTGGCTCAAAAGTATTTCTGCAAAGAAAACTTAATAGAGGTCATTGCGGGTAAAAAAGTGTAATAACCTATCATGTCCAAAGATAGAAAATCGTATCTTTGGCATAATCTTATCTATTATAAGTAACGAACCAATGAAGAAATACGTATATATATTATTGCTTTTGGCATCGGTCAGTACATTGGCCACCGCCCAGAATAAAAATCGGGAATTATACTTTTAAAGACGGGGGCGAATATACCGGAGAACTGAAAGGCAGAAAACCAAACGGTAAAGGAAAAACAATCTACAAGAACGGAAATACCTACGAAGGGGAATATATAAAAGGTAAACGCGAGGGGAACGGGACATATACGTTTCACGATGGAGAAAAGTATGTGGGGCAATGGTTCCAGGACCAGCAACACGGCAGCGGAACCTATTATTTTATGAATAACAACCGGTATGAGGGTATGTGGTTTGCCGACTATCAGCAGGGTGAAGGCACTATGTATTATTATAACGGAGATGTTTATATAGGTAACTGGTTTCAGGACAAACGTAGCGGAAAGGGTACTTATACCTGGAAAGCAGGAGCCAAATATGAGGGCGAATGGAAAGAAGACAAGAAAAAACGGACAGGGCGTTATGGTATGGCCCGACCAGTCAAAATATGAAGGTGAGTGGAAAGATGACGCACGTGACGGAAAGGGGACATTTTACTATGTCAACGGTGACAAGTATGTGGGCGACTGGAAGGATGACGTGCAGCACGGTAAAGGCATTTATTACTTTCATAGCGGTGACCGTTACGAAGGTGACTACGTGAACGGTGAACGTACCGGGCAGGGTATTTATATACATAAGAATGGCGACAAGTATGTAGGGCAGTTCAAGAACGGCGAGCAGCATGGGACCGGAACCTTTACATGGGCCAACGGTGCTGTGTATGAAGGGCAGTGGGTGAATAACCAGCGCAGCGGTAAAGGACACTATATTTGGGCGAACGGCGATGACTATGAAGGTGAATGGAAAAACAACATGGCCGACGGTGAAGGCACTCTGCGCACGGCTGACGGAACCAAATACAAGGGGCATTTCGTAAAAGGAAAGGAAGACGGCAAAGGTGTGCTTGAAGATAAGAACGGAGTACGCTATGACGGATTTTTCAAACAAGGGAAGAAACACGGCGCTTTTGTGGAGACTGACAAGAATGGAAATGTAATCCGTAAAGGTGTTTATAAGTTTGGAACGCTGGATGCGGAACAAAAATAAGAATATAATGTTGGATTTAGAGAAGATAACGTTGAATGTACGTGAAATAGCACTCCGGGCGGGTGCTTTTCTTCGTAATGAGCGTAGCGGTTTTGACCGTAGCAAGGTAGAGAAGAAAAATGCTCACGACTATGTGTCGTATGTAGATAAGGAATCGGAACGCCGTATTGTGGCCCAACTTCGGGAATTGCTTCCCGAAGCAGGATTCATTGCCGAAGAAGGTTCGGGCAGCCTGACTACGGAAAACTATTGCTGGCTGGTAGATCCGCTGGACGGAACCACCAATTTTATCCATAATAATGCTCCTTATTGTGTGAGTATCGCCCTTCGCAATAAAGAAGAACTGCTGGTTGGGGTGGTGTATGAGGTATGCCGCGATGAACTTTACTGGACTTATAAAGGAGCGCCTTCTTATCTGAACAACAAAGAAATACATGTATCAGATGTTTCTGATATGGACGAAGCGTTTGTGGCGTTAGGCTTTCCATACGATTCGCAAAAGTATAAGCCTTTGGCGGAGCATATCGTGCACGAGTTATATGGAAATGTGGGAGGCATGCGCCTGCAAGGAGCTGCTGCGGCAGAACTTTGCTATGTAGCTGCCGGTCGCTTTGAAGCCCGTATAGAAGGGCTGCTGGGACCGTGGGATATTGCTGCCGGTTCGATAATCTTGATGAATGCCGGTGGAAAAGTGACAGATTACAGCGGAGGGGGAGACTTTTATTCCGGTCGTGAAGTGTTGGCTACTAATGGAAAGTTGCATGATGAGTTTCTCAAGGTCTTGGGAAAAAAATAAATACTTCGCTTTTTTCTAGTTCGTTACAAATATATTTTGTAAGTTTGTCAAGTGAACACATGAACATAATGTAACATGGATGTATCTGTTATCTTTCAATTTTTAAAAGACCTGGCCGCAAACAATAACCGGGAGTGGTTTCAGGGGCATAAGGATGAATATCTGAAAGCTCAAAAAGAGTTTGAGGAATTACTGACAGCAATCATCGCCCGCATTTCGTTGTTTGACGAAAGTATTGTCGGTATTCAAGCCAAGGACTGTACATACCGAATTTATCGCGACACGCGTTTTTCCAGTGATAAGACTCCTTATAAGATACACTTGGGCGGCTATATCAACGCTCGTGGAAAGAAATCGGAACATTGTGGATATTATGTTCATATAGAGCCTGATAACTGTATGCTTGCTGGTGGAAGCTGGTGCCTGGAACCTAAAGTGCTGAAAGCTGTCCGCCAGTCCGTTTATGACAACATAGACGAATACAGGGAAATTGTGGAAGATCCTGCGTTCAAGCAATACGTTTCCTGTTATCGGAGAAAATCACTTAAAAACGGCTCCCAAAGGATTTCCGAAAGATTTTGAATATATTGATTATTTAAAATAGTAAGGATTATACCTGTGCTTATATGGTGCCTGATGCGTTTTTCCTTTGCCCCTCGACCTGTTGGACAAAGTAGAGGATGTTTTCAAGCAACTGAAGCGTTTTGCTGATTTTACAAATTTCACAATAGACGACTTTGAATGATAAAAGCAATATTTTAACCATTAAAATGAAATAATTATGGTAGTAGACAGATTAGAAAACTTAGAAAAGTACGCTTCATTGAATCCTTTGTTCGCTAAAGCAATGGAATATCTGAAGACTACAGACTTGAACGCTCAGGAATTAGGAAAAGTAAAATTACAGGGTGATGATCTGGTAGTAAACTTTTCTCAGACCAAGCCTAAAACTAAAGAAGAAGCAAAATTAGAAACTCATAATCAGTTTATTGATATACAGATTCCTCTGTCAGGGGTGGAAGTGATGGGTTATACGGCCCGTGAAGATCTTCCCGAAGCAGACTATGATGCAGATAAGGATATCTCGTTCTATCCGGGACTTGCCGAAAGCTATATTCCTGTAAAGCCGGGAATGTTTGCCATCTTTTTTCCACAGGATGCTCACGCTCCGGGAGTGTCTCCTGACGGTGTGAAAAAAGTGATCGTTAAAGTTTTGGTTTGAAAGAGAATAACTAACAAGTAATCATATTATGGAAAATACCACTCCTAAATTAGGCATAATAGAAAGTGATCCTTGGCTGGAACCGTATTCGGCAGCGATTGAAGGACGCCATCAGCATGCACTAGACAAAGAATTGGAACTGACCGGAGGCAAAGGAACTTTACCGGACTTTGCCACCGGATATTTATATTTCGGCTTGCATCGTACCAGAAGAGGGTGGGTGTTCCGTGAATGGGCTCCGAATGCGAAGGAAATTTATCTTATCGGAGATTTCAACGACTGGAAAGAACATGGCGATTATAGGATGTACCATGTAAAGAACTCTCCTGGTGTATGGGAGGTGGAATTACAAAGCGGTGCTATAAAGCATGGTGATTTGTATAAACTGAAAGTCCGTTGGAATGGCGGTGAAGGAGAACGCATACCGGCATGGGCCAACCGTGTGGTACAGGATGAGCAGACAAAGATATTCAGTGCACAGGTCTGGGAACCGGAGAATCCTTACCGGTTCAGAAAGAAGGTGTTCCGTGCAAAGACTGATCCTTTGATGATTTATGAATGTCATATCGGTATGGCTCAGGAAGAAGAAAGGGTAGGGACTTATAATGAGTTCCGTGAGAAAATATTGCCGCGTATAGCGGAAGCCGGATATAACTGTATTCAGATTATGGCTATTCAGGAGCATCCTTATTATGGGAGTTTCGGGTATCATGTTTCCAGTTTCTTTGCTCCGTCATCCCGTTTCGGTACACCGGATGAATTGAAGGAATTGATTGATACGGCACATAGAATGGGAATTGCCGTCATTATGGATATTGTTCACTCTCATGCCGTGAAGAATGAAGTGGAGGGACTTGGCAATTTTGCCGGTGATCCTAATCAATACTTCTATCCGGGCGGGCGGCGTGAACATCCGGCATGGGATTCCTTATGCTTTGATTATGGTAAGAATGAGGTGATTCATTTCTTGCTGTCCAATTGTAAGTATTGGATGGATGAGTTCCGTTTTGACGGTTTTCGTTTTGACGGTGTGACATCGATGTTGTATTATAGCCACGGCTTGGGAGAGGCGTTCTGTAATTATGGGGATTACTTTAACGGGAATCAGGATGATAATGCGATTTGTTATTTGACATTGGCCAACAAGTTGATTCATCAGGTAAATTCCAAAGCGATTACCATTGCGGAAGAAGTTTCGGGTATGCCCGGGTTGGCAGCACCGATTCAAGATGGTGGATATGGGTTTGATTACCGTATGGCCATGAATATTCCGGATTATTGGATTAAAACAATCAAGGAGAAGATTGATGAAGACTGGAAACCGAGCAGCATGTTCTGGGAAGTGACCAACAGACGCAAGGACGAGAAGACTATTTCGTATGCCGAAAGCCATGACCAGGCATTGGTGGGCGATAAGACTATAATTTTCCGTCTGATAGATGCTGACATGTATTGGCATTTCCAGAAAGGGGATGAAAATTATACAGTGCATCGCGGCATCGCATTGCATAAGATGATTCGTTTGCTTACTGCCTCTACCATCAATGGAGGATATTTGAACTTTATGGGTAATGAATTCGGGCATCCCGAATGGATTGATTTCCCGCGTGAAGGTAACGGATGGTCGCATAAATATGCCCGTCGTCAGTGGGGGCTTTTTGATAATAAGAACCTGTGTTACCATTACTTGGGCGATTTTGATTCAGCTATGGTCCACCTCATTGAGAGTGTGAAAAATATTCAGGAAACTCCAGTGATTGAAGTATGGCATAACGACGGTGACCAAGTGTTGGCTTACCGGCGTAAGAATTTGATTTTTGTATTTAATTTCAATCCTACCAAGTCATTTACAGACTATGGTTTCCTAGTGCCTGTCGGGGCGTATGATGTGGTACTGAATACGGATGCGACAGCTTTCGGAGGCAATGGTCTGGCTGATGACAGTATACGTCATTTCACTAATTTCGACCCTCTTTATAAGAAGGATAAAAAGGAATGGCTGAAACTGTATCTGCCTGCCCGTTCGGCTGTGGTATTGAAAAAAGTGAAAGAGTAATTTATGAGCAACAACAACAGCTTATCCTATAAAAGAGCCGCCCGCATCCTCACGGTTGCGTGCGGTCTTCTTTTCTCTATTTTTAGTATTGTCTATCTTTTTGTGCTTCAGAAAGATGTAGTAGGTGCATTGCATTATTCATTGTCACAAGGAAAGACACATTATTCTCCGTTGGTGGGAGCTATTATCATTACAGTGGTTTTATTGGTATTCCGTTGGGGAATCAATGGATTGATGGGATTAAAGGGGCCTGTACGGACACTTTCTTATTTCCCGTCTTGTCTGTTGCTGGGAGTGCTGACGGATGTGGACCGGACTATTTTCCACGGAGGAAACATAGGAGATAAATGGTTTTGGCTGCTGCCGTTGCTTTTGCTTATATATATAGGTGTGGTCTATACTTTACGGCGTGTGTTTCGTTCCTGGCTGAATCAAGAGGGGTCCATATTGGGCTTAATAAACTCTAACTTAGCTATTTTGACACTTTTATGCCTGATGACGGTAGGTATAGGAAATACGAATGTGAATTTTCATCATGAACTGGCTGTGGAGCAGGCTATCCGTAATCATCATTATGAAGCTGCACGGATGGTAGGAGCAAAGTCTTTGGAAACAACCCGTACATTGGCAGTGCTTAGAGCCTATGCTATGTCTTTGGAAGGTACCATGGGGGAGCATTTGTTTGAATACCCTCAATATTATGGTGCGGAAGGGCTTTTGTTTGCGCCTCATTCTCAGGAAACTTTGCGCTTGAATGCCGATAGCTTGTATGCTTATCTTGGTGCAAGACCACATGTTGCAGAAAAGACAGTAGACTTTTTGGCTCGTATCTGTCGTGATGAAATAGGTAGACATACCGCTTTGAATTATTATATGAGTGCATTGCTGCTGGATAAGAAATTGGACAAATTTGTATCGGCGGTTGATATGTATTGTTTCGAGCAAGATACATTGCCGCGTTATTATCGTGAGGCATTGGTGCTTTACAAACGGACTCATCCTGGATATGGAAGAGAAGTCAAAGACACGCTGATGGTGCGGCGTTTGGATGAGTTTCTTAACCGTCAGAAGGAATTTTCATCACCGGTGGAAGAGAAAAACCATATGCGGCGGGAATATGGTGATACCTATTGGTGGTATTATCGTTATCAATAAGTTATTTTTATACTTTTTGATCCTATATTTTTGCTAAATCATTGGTACTTTCCCATGCTTTTTTACTAATTTTGCAAACTCTTAAAAAGGAAAAACAAAAATAACGATATAGCAATGGCAGTAGAATTGAAAGAACTTACCAAAAGAAGCGAGAATTATTCTCAGTGGTATAATGATTTGGTGGTGAAGGCCGATTTGGCTGAACAATCACCTGTGCGTGGATGTATGGTTATCAAGCCTTACGGATACGCCATTTGGGAGAAAATGCAGCGTCAGTTGGACGATATGTTTAAGGAAACCGGCCACGTGAACGCTTATTTCCCGTTGCTTATCCCGAAATCTTACCTTAGCCGTGAAGCTGAGCACGTAGAAGGATTTGCCAAAGAGTGTGCTGTAGTTACTCACTACCGTCTGAAGAATGCAGAGGACGGTTCGGGTGTTATCGTAGATCCGGCTGCCAAACTGGAAGAAGAATTGATTATCCGCCCTACATCTGAGACAATCATTTGGAGTACATATAAGAACTGGATTAATTCCTATCGTGACTTGCCTATCTTGTGTAACCAATGGGCAAATGTTATGCGGTGGGAGATGCGTACCCGTTTGTTCCTGCGTACTGCGGAGTTCTTGTGGCAGGAAGGACATACGGCTCATGCGACCCGCGAGGAAGCAGAAGCGGAAGCACAGAAAAATGTTGCATGTGTATGGTGACTTCGCTGAGAAGTATATGGCTGTTCCGGTAATCAAAGGGGTAAAATCGGCTAATGAACGTTTCGCCGGTGCATTGGATACTTACACCATCGAAGGCTTGATGCAGGATGGAAAGGCATTGCAATGTGGTACTTCTCACTTCTTGGGACAGAATTTCGCAAAAGCGTTCAATGTACAGTTTGTTGACAAAAACAATAAACTGGATTATGTTTGGGCTACTTCCTGGGGAGTATCTACCCGCCTGATGGGTGCTTTGATAATGACTCACTCTGATGATAACGGATTGGTGTTGCCACCGCATTTGGCTCCTATTCAGGTAGTTATCGTTCCTATTTATAAGAATGATGAAATGCTGAAGAAGATTGATGCAAAAGTAGAAGGCATTGTCAATAAGTTGAAAGCAATGGGTATCTCTGTGAAATATGATAATGCAGACAATAAGCGTCCGGGATTCAAGTTTGCAGATTACGAACTGAAAGGTGTGCCTGTTCGCTTGGTAATGGGTGGCCGTGATCTTGAAAACAATACAATGGAAGTGATGCGTCGTGATACATTGGAGAAAGAAACTCGTTCTTGCGACGGAATCGAAGAATATGTACAACAATTGTTGGAGGATATCCAGAACAATATTTATCAGAAGGCATTGAACTATCGTAACGAACATATCGTGAAAGTGGATTCATACGATGATTTCAAGGAACAAATAGAGAAAGGCGGCTTTATTCTGGCTCATTGGGATGGAACCCCGGAAACGGAAGACCGGATTAAAGAGGAAACCAAGGCAACAATTCGTTGTCTTCCTTTTGATGCTGATGAAGAGAGCCTGACTCCGGGCAAGTGTATGGTAACCGGAAAACCATCTGCTCGCCGTGTTCTCTTTGCGAGAGCATATTAAACTTCGACACATTTATTTTATTTTAATACATTATGTGGAGTCGGCAGCAGTGAATGCTCCCGACTCTTTTTGTTTTATGTGATGATTAATATAGAAAATATATCTATCAGTTTTGGCAACCTGACTCTTTTCAGAGGACTCGACCTGCAAGTTCATTACGGAGAAAGCGTATGTATTTGTGGTGGTTTCCGGCAGTGGAAAATCTTCATTGCTGAAAGCTGTTTTGGGTCTTTGTACCTTTAAGTGAAGGGACAATAAAGGTGGACGGCACACTGCTGGCACCTAGAACGGCGGATCATATCCGAAAG
>ENA-OQKW01000372-OQKW01000372.1-human-gut-metagenome-genome-assembly--contig:-NODE-372-length-11607-cov-2.775784_pt1 | contig 11607 bp, 8 predicted proteins | sample MGYA00242657_ERZ504815 | MGnify/ENA primary metagenome ERZ504815 (study PRJEB26092, sample SAMD00036404) | human gut metagenome | host: Homo sapiens | study: EMG produced TPA metagenomics assembly of... | reverse complement strand
AATTTATATTATCTTTTATTATACAATATAACAGAGTATGGATAAAAATTTGTTAATACGTTTTTTTGAAGGTCAGGCTACTACGGACGAAGAGATGAAAGTTCGTAAGTGGATGGAAGCATCAACTGAAAACCGTCGTACTTATTTTAAAGAAAGAAAGATGTATGATATGACATTGCTTCTGAGTAAAGACACGAAAAAAGAAACTGTTTCACAGTCTTCAAAAAAGAAGTTTAAATTTAGGAAATTTATAGAAATTGCAGCAGTTGCAGCGATTACTCTGGTCATCACACTATTTTACAAGAACCAAGAGCGACAAGAATATTGGCTCACTGCTCAAAAAATCAGTGTTCCAGCTGGTCAACGTATCAATTTGGAATTGTCTGATGGAACCAAAGTTTGGCTGAATTCTCGTACTAAAATTGAATATCCTGCAGTTTTCGCAGATAAAGAACGCCGGATTAAACTTGACGGTGAAGCCTACTTTCAGGTTGCTCAAAATATTCATAAACCTTTTATTGTACAAACTCCAAAAGGAAATGTAGAAGTGCTTGGTACCCAATTTAATGTGGAATCTTATTCGGATGACAGTACCTTTGCGACAGCGTTGATGGAAGGGGCTGTAAAGATAACCGCAGGCAATTATCAGTGCCAACTCAAACCTAACCAGATGGCTTATCTTAAAGATGGAGAAATAAAAGTGGCTCCTATTGAAGATTATAATCCTTATCGTTGGCGAGAGGGGATTATCAGTTTCAAGGATGCAACTTTCCCTTATATCATTCATAAATTTGAAAAATACTACGGTGTGGAAATCCGTATAGAAAATAAAGCTGTGATGAATTATCGTTGTACAGGTAAGTTCCGTCATTCTGATGGTGTGCGATATGCTTTACGAGTGCTACAAAAAGATGTGGATTTTCAGTTTGTACGCGATGAAGAAAACCATATTATTTACATAAAATAAATTTGCCTATGAAACAATACTAAGAAAACACATTCCTTTCAATTGAAAAAAAAGAGTGCCGACAAGTTTGGCCGCATGTCAAGTCACTCACTATTAACACAATTCTAATAACTGTATTAATCATTTAAAGTGTAACAAAGATATGAATAATATTTCTTTGTGGGAAATTTTATACCCCCAAAAATTACGGACAAATCGAATTTATAAGATTATGAAAATTACCCTGACTCTGGTATTTGTGTCAATTTTCAGTATGTTTGCGGGTAATATACACTCGCAAAACGCACGCATTACATTCACCAAGAACAATGCTACTCTTGAGTCTGTTTTAAAATGAAATTGAAAACCAAACAGATTACTTGTTTATTATCAATTCGAATATCGATACTCATCAAAAAGTGTCGGTAAGAGCAGATGACACTCCTGTATCTAAAGTTTTGGACGAACTTTTTCATGATACTGAAATACATTATACTATGGAAGGAAGTCATATAGTCCTTTCAAACAAGCCCCAACCTGCCATTTTGCAACAAACACGTAAAATAACGGGACGTATCTTAGATGAGAATGGTGAACCTTTAATAGGTGTAAGCGTCATGCTTAAAGGTACTTCAAACGGTACTATCACCAATATAGACGGTGATTATACGTTAAGTGGTGATATTACCGATAAATCAGTGCTGGAAGTAACTTATATCGGAATGAAAAAAACAAGAAATAACTGTGGGAAACCGTACACGCATCAATATCACCATGACTTCAGATAATGAGATGCTGGATGAAGTGATAGTCGTGGGATACGGTACACAAAAAAAAGTTAATTTGAGTGGTGCTGTAGAAAGTGTAGGAGGAAAAACTTTAAGTCCAATAGAGCAACCAATAGCATAGGAACGATGTTACAGGGTATCGTACCTAACCTTAATATAAGTATTGGTGATGGCCAAGCTAATTCTGTTCCAACCTTCAATATTCGAGGTGAGACTTCTATTAATGGTGGTTCTCCTTTAATTGTGATTGATGGTATTCCAACCGAAACTGCATTCTTTAGCCGAATGAACAGCTCGGATATAGAAAGTATATCTGTTCTTAAGGATGCATCATCAGCGGCTATCTATGGTGCAAAAGCCGCTTATGGGGTTATTTTAGTAACTACTAAAAAAGGAGAAAAAGGGGAAAAGATCAATGTTGATTTTGACAACTCCATTACAGTGCGTAAATTGGGGCGCATGCCTAAAATCGTAAAAGATCCTTATATACAGGCTAGCTATAAAAAAATTATGGGTAAGCCTTGGTACGATCTTTATTCAGACGAGGATTTAAAATACATTGAAAAGATGAAAGAAGACCCAACCTTACCTAATGTGATTCCAAGTTTCAGTAATCCAGAATATTATACCTATTTAGGGAATACAGACTGGTTTTCGGAAATATATGATAACACAGGTATAACTCACTCTCATAATTTAAGTTTGTCAGGCGCTTCCGAAAAGGCTTCTTATTATATAGGTATGGAATATATGCAGGAAAGAGGGCTCTTAAAAATTAATAAGGACATTATGGATCGTTATAATTTCCGCTCAAAAGTAGATTTCAAAGTAGCCGATTGGTTGACTTTTGGCAATAATACGTCTGCTCTGTACTATACATACAAGCGACCTAGTTCCTTCTATTCATGGTTATTTAATAGGATTAATGATACCAATACTTTAATGACCGTGAAGAATCCTGATGGGTCATGGACAAAAGAAGGAGCAGAATTGATTGGATCACTTTCTGAAGGAGAAGCCCAAACGACGGAACTCAGTCTGCAATCGCAATTTACTATGACACTGGCTTTGATTAAGAATGTATTATCTATCAAAGCCGATGCAACGGCCCGATTGGGAAATAGAGAAACAGAACAATGGGATAGTGATATGAACATACCTTATAAACAGGGGCCTAATCTTGCCGATGAATATTTAGGTTGGGTAGATATGGCTCAACTTGCCAAGGAAAGAGATTACTATACTAGTGTAAATGCTTATATAGACTTTACTAAGTCATTTGGTAAACACCAGGTAAGTGCATTGGCTGGATTTAATCAAGAATATAACTCACACCGATATATGCGAGGTGAGCGTGAAGAATTAATTAGTTCATCATTACCCAGCGTAGAATTAGCTACCGGAAGTGCACGTGTGCGCGAGGATAATTATGAATGGGCCACGCGTGGTGGTTTTTTCCGTCTGAATTATATTTATAACAATAAATATATTTTTGAAGCAAATGGACGTTATGATGGGTCTTCTCGCTTCCCCAAAAATGATCGTTTCGGTTTCTTTCCTTCTATATCAGCTGCTTGGATTATTTCACAAGAGAAATTTATGCATGCCACCCAAAATTGGTTGAATTACGCGAAATTGAGAATTTCGTATGGAGCTCTAGGCAATCAGGATGTAAGCTACTATGAATATATTTGCAAGTATGGGATCTAGCGAACAACAATTGTTGATTAATGGTATAAAACCTATGGGCGTTACCCCCAGTGGCCTAGTTTCAAATTCGTTGACTTGGGAAAAAGTATATACCAAAAACATAGGATTGGATTTGAATTTCTTTAATAACCGGCTTACCTTTTCGGGAGATATATATCGCAGAGATACGAAAGATATGCTTACGAAAGGTAAGACTCTTCCTAGTGTGTTGGGAGCTTTAGAGCCACGCATTAATGCGGCAGATATGAAAACTGAAGGTTGGGAAATATCCTTGGGATGGAGAGACTTGTTTAATTTGGGGAATAAGCCTTTTAGCTATAATGTCAAATTTATCCTGTCAGACAATCGTTCTTTTATTACTCGGTTTGATAATCCTACTGGTAATTTGGACGATTGGTATGAAGGCTGTGAGATAGGAGAAATATGGGGATTAGTGACAGAAGGATTTTTCAAAGATCAAGCAGATATTGATAACCATGCTGATCAATGGGATGTAACTTCCTATCCTGGTGACCGTCCTATTGAACCGGGAGATTTGAAATATAAGGACTTGGATAACAATGGAAAGATTAACAATGGTTCTTGGACTGTAAATGATCCTGGTGACTATAAAGTAATTGGTAACAATGCGTCACGATATAATTATGGTGCTGATTTTACAGCCGAATGGAATGGACTTGATTTCCGTGTTCTGTTGCAAGGAGTAGGCAAAAAGGATTGGTATCCGGAAAGTCATTATTTCTTTGGCATATATAGAGCTCCTTGGGGAAATGTGCTTGAAAATAATTTAGACCATTGGACTCCAGAAAATACTGATGCTTATTTCCCAAGATTAAAATCTTATATTGCAGAAGGTGGAAAGGACTTGGCAATTAATCAGACGCGATATTTGCAAAATGCAGCCTATCTCCGCATAAAGAATATCACTATCGGTTATACATTACCTAAAAAGTTTACGATGAAAGCTAAATTAGAACGAGTAAGATTATATCTTACAGGCGATAATATTTTTGAGTTTACCAAGCTTTCAAAGAATTATGACCCTGAAATATTAGGAACCAGCCATCCTATGCAACGATTGTTCACCTTTGGATTAAACTTATCATTCTAAAAATACTAATTATGAAAATAAAAAAAAATAGCATATATTTTATGTGGACTATTACTGGTCAGTTGTAATGATTCCTTTCTGGAAAGGTATCCTGATACCGATTTGTCGGATAAAACATACTTTACTTCCGAAAAAGATTTGGAACTTTATACTAATACTTTCTATAATGAGTTAATCTATTATTATCACGATTACGCGACAGACAATGCTTCTATCTATTCTGAACCTACAGAAATAGTCAACATGATGCATGGAGGAATCACCGAACAGTCAGTAGGAGGTTGGGATAATTGGGGTACTTTGAGAAAGTATAATATTCTTCTGGAGAATGTCCATAAGACAAAAGGATCACCTACGGTCATCAATCACTATATTGGAATTACACGTTTGATGCGTGCTCAGTGGTATTATGAGATGATAAAACGTTTCAATGAAGTACCCTGGTATTCCACTTCACTTAAAGATACGAGTACAGATCTTCTTTACAAAGGGAAAGACAGTCGTGAGTTAGTTGTCGATTCTATCTTTAAAGATTTGGAATTTGCGGTCAACCATATCTCGGCAGATATGAAGAATAGAAGTGTCATCAATAAATGGTATGCTTATGGCATGATGGCTCGTATAGCGCTGCATGAAGCCTCTTTCCGTAAATATCATGATGAATTGGGGTTACAGGTCAGTGCCGAACATTTCTATAAGATAGCTATAAACGCTTGTGAAAAAATAATGGAAACCCATTTGTTTTCTATTGATAAAAGAGGAGGAATAGATAATGCTTATGAAAATCTGTTCATAAGTAATAATTTAGGAGATAGTCCGGAAATTCTCTTGTTTAAGGATTTTGATGACAAGCAAAACATTAAACATGATGCAGCAAGAAGAGTTTTCAGTTATGTGAGCAGTTTAAGCCGTAGCTTAATGGAAAATTATGAATACATCAAAAATGGTAAAGCTATTCCATTCACCTCAGTTCCTGATTATGATAAGATGTCTATGCCCGAGACGTTCAAGAATCGGGATCCCCGTTATAAACAAACTTTTATGTATCCAGGATATATTCGTCCGGGAGAAAACAGGCCTTTTTGTTCCTAACTTATACTTAGGAGGATATCCTCAAACTAAATTTGTAGCTCAAACAGCTGACCAAATGGATTGGTTTCGTTCTTACAATGACATCCCGGTAATGCGTTATGCTGAAATTTTATATATTTACGCTGAAGCTAAAGCGGAGTTGGGTATTTTGAAGCAGGCGGATTTGGATGCAACCATCAATGTAGTAAGAGATAGAGTGGGTATGCCTGCCATATTATTAGCTTCTTTGAACTTGAATGCAAATTTGGAAAAACAATATCCTAATGTAACAGGTTCCCAAAAGGAAGTTATTCTCGAAATTCGTCGTGAGCGAAGAATTGAATTTGCTTGCGAATGCTTTAGATATGATGATTTGCTTCGATGGAAATCAGGGAGATTATTTGAAGAGATTCAGCAAGGTGTATATATTGACCAATTTGGACTACACGACTTTACAGGTGACGGAATTCCTGATGTAGGTATTTTTGAAAGTGAAGCAGCTAATACAATACCTGAATCGGAACGAAACAATTATGTATTCTATTATATGAAAGAAAGTTCAGGAGCCCAAACTGCGATTTGTCTGTCAGAAAAAGATCATGGTTACATCATGTCGTCTACTGAAGTAAATTCGAACACACGTAAATTTGAAGAACCTAAATATTATTATTTTCCGATACCAAAGCAACAGCTTATACTAAATGAAAACCTTAGCCAAACTAAATTTTGGTAATTACACAATTATAGGCTGGGGATAGCTCCCTAGCCCTATAATAAAAAATAGAATAATAAATAGAAGATAGATAGTTCATGTCTTCTATAAACCGTATAGCTCATTTCTATATCATGAAAAAATATTTCTTAACTCTAGTCATCCTATGTGTTGTTTCCCTACAGTTGTCTGCGGTGTCTGTTCCACAATGGATTACTGCTTTTGAGAATCAAAATGCGACAAATTCTTGGATATGCTTTCAAAAGGAATTTAATATAAATGCTGTTCCTGCCAAAGCTTTAACTCGTATTGCAGCAGACAGCAAATATTGGCTTTGGATTAACGGCAAACTAGTTGTCTTGGAAGGTGCCGTAAAACGTGGTCCTAATCCCAATGACACCTATTATGATGAAGTGGATATAGCCCCACACCTCAAGCAAGGACATAATCTTATATCTGCGTTAGTATGGTATTTTGGCAAAGAAGGATTTTCATATAATCCCAGTGGTCAAGGCGCTTTCTTGTTCGATTGCCAAACTGCTGAGCTCACCTTGCAGAGTGATGACTCGTGGAAAGCCGCCATGCACCCTGCTTATTATACCCCATTGGCGCCGTATCCTAATTTCCGTTTACCTGAATCAAGTATCGGATTTAATGCAGAACTCGCTATGGACAATTGGGAAAAAGGTGAAAACGCAGCATGCCAATATTGGGCCAAAGCACGTGTGGTTGGAAAGGAAGGCGATGCACCATGGAATAAACTGCATCATCGTATCATTCCGCTTTGGAAAGATTTTGGTTTGAAGAATTACGTCTCACAAACTGTTCACAGCGGTACAATAAATGATACTTTAGTTTGTCAGCTTCCTTACAATGCTCAAATTATGCCTTACATGGAGTTGGAAGCAGAGAAAGCCCATTCAGTCGTTACTATATTTACAAGCCACTATCAAGGAGGAAGCGCATATAATGTCAGAGCAGAATATCTGAACCAAAAAAGGAAAAGCAGTCGTATGAAAATAAAGGTTGGATGAACGGTGAGAAAGTATATTACATTTATCCCAAAGGAATAAACCTTACCAAAGTACAGTTCAGAGAGACAGGATATAACACAGAATTCGAAGGATACTTTCGCTGTAACGATCCTTTCTTGAATAAAATGTGGGAGAAATCACAACGCACACTTTATATTACCATGCGTGATACTTATATGGATTGTCCTGACAGAGAGCGGGCTCAATGGTGGGGTGATGAAGTGAACGAATCAGGAGAAGCCTTCTATGCATTGTCGGTGAGCAGCCATCTGCTCATGAAAAAAGGGATGTATGAACTCATGGGGTGGCAGCGTCCTACAGGAGAAATCTTCGCTCCTATCCCTTCGTCCAACTATCACACTGAACTTCCCGGTCAAATGTTGGCGTCTATCGGTTACTTTGGTTTTTGGAATTATTATTTGAATACAGGAGACCTTAAAACCATTAGAGATCTATATCCCAAAATACAAAAATACTTGGATATTTGGCAGAAGAATAACGATGGTACCATCACCTTCAGAGCCGGAGAATGGACTTGGGGTGATTGGGGAAAAATATTGATATCAAAGCGCTCTTTAATGCTTGGTACTATATTGCTCTAAAAGGGCAGCAACACATGGCTACCGCTTTGGGAATGAATGCAGAAGCAGATGCTATACTCCAAGAGATGAAAGCACTGAAAAAGGCATTTAACGCCGCATTTTGGAATGGAAAAGCTTACCGTCATCCTGATTATAGGCTAAAGACAGATGACCGGGTACAAGCTTTAGCCATCGTGTCTGGCTTAGCAGATAAAGAAAAATATCCTGCATTGATTAAAGTATTGAAGCAGAATGAACATGCCAGTCCTTATATGGAAAAGTATGTCATAGAAGCTCTTTTTAGAATGGGGGAAAATTATTATGGGATGGAGCGTATGAAACGGCGTTTTGCTGAAATGGTGAACGATTCTGAACACACGACCCTTTATGAAGGATGGGGGATTGGTCCTAATGGATTCCCCGGTGGTACTACCAATCATGCCTGGAGTGGCGGCGGTCTTACTATCCTGTCGCAATATGTGTGCGGTATAACTCCTACGGAAGCCGGATATAAGGCTTATCGTATAGCTCCGCAACCTACAGGAGTGAAAGAGGCTGAAACTTTAGTTCCCACAGTTAAAGGAAACATTAAAGTTTCCTTTAAAGATGATGAAAGGACGTTTCAACTTCAGGTAAATTCACCACAAGGTCCACGTGCTACCATCTGCCTGCCTTTCCAATGCAAAAGCATCACGTTGAATAACAAGCTAATTTGGAAAAACGGGAAAGACATATCACATAAAAGCAGCATAGTCAAATGCATTCATCAAGATAAGGATGAAAGTATCTTTATCACTATGAAAGAAGGTGGAAATTGGACATTCAATATAAACAAATAGTTCGAATATGAAACGATTTTTATTATCAATAATATATTTATACTTGGCAGGTATGCTTGTAGCGCAAACTGCACCTTTAGAAATACTTCCTTATCCCAATGAGGTAAAGGTTCATCCGGGACATTATCCTTTTATGTCCTGTCAGCTTGTTTATCCCAATGCCTTGAAAAATGAAGCCGATTACTTAAAACAACTGTTGTTAGAGGAACATGGACTCATCGTACAACACACCAAGCAGGGAAATATGCAATTGACTTTATCTAAGTGGATTCCCCATCCTGAAGGATATCGTCTTACTGTAAACGAACAAGGTATCCGTATTGAAGGTTCCACACCTCAAGGTGTGTTTTATGGTCTGCAGACTTTCCGTCAGCTTATTACCACTCATCAAGGACAAATAAGAATACCTTATGTAGTCATTGATGATGCTCCGGCTTTTAAATGGCGCTCATTCATGCTTGATGATGGAAGAGCCTTTAAGGGCATGAAAGAGGTAAAACAATTGTTGGATGAAATGGCTATTTTAAAAATGAACACTTTCCATTGGCATCTTACCGAAGACCAGGGATGGCGTATAGAAATAAAGAAATATCCGCTGCTCACAGAAATAGGCGCGCATAGAGATTCTACTCAGCTCAACTGGTATGAAAGCAAAGTGTTCGATGGTGAGCCGTTCGATGGATACTATACACAGCGTGAAATAAAAGAAATTGTTTCCTATGCCCGGAATCTTCACATTACAGTTGTTCCTGAAATAGAGATGCCGGGACATGCTTCAGCCGCCATTGCCGCGTATCCTTGGTTAGGCAGTACAGATGAAAAAATCAAAGTGCCTTGTACCTTTGGAGTCAAAAACAGTGCCTTCAATGTAGCCGATCCACGCACACGTACTTTTTTGAAGGATGTACTCGATGAAGTGATGGAACTGTTTCCTTCGAGAATCATTCACATTGGTGGCGATGAAGTGCGACAAGAGCAATGGAATAACTCATCCGAGGTACGAACATTCATGAAAGAAAAAGGGATAAACTCAGCTGCCGAACTTCAGATGTGGTTCACTAACCATATAGCCTCTTATCTGAAATCGAAAGGAAGAATAATGATGGGTTGGAATGATATAACTGGTGACAAATTGCATGGATACCAAAGTGAAGTTACAATTGAAGCAGGAAACCAGCTTTCAGAGGACGCGGTGGTACAGTTCTGGACTGGCAATCATGACCTTTTACGGAAGGCAGCCAAACGAGGTTATAAGATAGTTAACAGTTATTTTAAATATACTTATCTGAACTTTAACCATGACCGTATAACGCCTGGGTTGGAATATGATTTCGAACCTATTCCTTTGGAAAAAGCATATGCGTTCAATCCAATACCCGAAGGGCTTACCATGCAGGAACAAAAACAGATTATAGGTATAGGGTGTCAGATGTGGGGAGAATGGATACCACAAGTGGAGGATATGTATAGAATGATATATCCATATTGGGCGGCCCATGCCGAAACAGGATGGACAGACAACAAGCGTAAAAACTACAATCGTTTTGTTCGGTCTATGGATTATTTTCTTACTCGTTGGATAGATAAAAATTATATCAACAGCCATAATATTGGGATAAAGCAACATCAATAAAACAATATTTTGAATAAACAATAAATTCAGTATGAAAAAGCAACTATTATTTATACTGCTCTTCCTGCCTGCTTTTTTGACGGCCAAAGAGATAAGATATTTTGTACAACCCGGAGAAATACTTGATTTAAGTGAAAATGCCTTTGAGCGCCATGGAATAAAAGTATCTGAAATAGATTCCGTAAGCATGAGCGGTTCTTTTACCTTTTCTATAAAGGTGCGTAGTCATGCCCGTGAATTAGGTGAAAAAGCCTTGATTACCAATAAAAAGAACAATATACCAAACGAAGCAGGCATTTGGATAGGCACCCAAGACAACGGATCATGGATAGTGCACTTTTGCGATGGGAAAAACACTCCATGGGAATATAGACCTACTGCCTTGCGCCAACCCATAAATGATGATAAGTGGCATACCTTGACAGTGACACATGATGCCGGTAAACAGGAGATGCGCATGTATTACGATCAGTTGAATGTGGCTATTTACTGTACCAACGGAAATGTCAATTTAGCCACCAACAATACACTTAGAATAGGCTCTGTAGATGATGGTCAGTGGAATGCATTCAATGGTTATATCAAAGAATTTACATTTATAAGCCATGTGGAACTACCCAAAATTTCAGTTACGGACACCCAACGTTTGTCACAACTGAAGGTGATGGCTTTCAATATCTTTCATGGTGGTCATGAATTGGGGCAAGAGGTAGGAGTGAATAGGGTCGTAGAGGTTATAAAAGCAGAAAATCCAGATGTGATCGGTATGGTAGAAACCTACGGTTCAGGTGCTATTATTGCAGATGCATTAGGCTACTATTTCTATTTACGTAGTTCCAATTTATCCATCATGAGCCGGTATCCTATCACAGATACCTATGATTTGTATGATTCCTTCAATTGCAGTGCGGCGACATTGCAAATTAGTCCGTCACAACAAATAAATTACATTAACCTTTGGCTGGATTATCGTCCTATCACTAATGACCAAATAAACGCCTGTGAATCCATAAGAAAATATCATAGCGGGGGAGTGGAGTAGGAGAGCTGCACAATTGCAAAGTATCTTGAAAGCTTTTCCATCCCAATGGAATACCATGGAAACACCTCTCATAGTTTCCGGTGATTTTAACAGTGATTCGCATCTGGATTGGAAAGATGATACAAAAAACATGAATGGAC
>ENA-OQKW01000370-OQKW01000370.1-human-gut-metagenome-genome-assembly--contig:-NODE-370-length-11628-cov-2.789584_pt1 | contig 11628 bp, 12 predicted proteins | sample MGYA00242657_ERZ504815 | MGnify/ENA primary metagenome ERZ504815 (study PRJEB26092, sample SAMD00036404) | human gut metagenome | host: Homo sapiens | study: EMG produced TPA metagenomics assembly of... | reverse complement strand
AGTACTGTTATAGATGATATAGTCCGCTATCTTTTGCTTTGGCATAAAATTCTTCCATCTGCATATTCATGGTTAGACAAAGCGTTATCACTTTTCTCCTGTATCTTCGGGAACATATTTGCCGCCTGCCAGCTCGATCATGTTTGAAACATAATCACCATTCTTTCGTCACATTGACAGCACCTGTGGAATTAATGTAAAAGAATGCTACTGTTTTACCTGTATCTTTATCATCAGAGGTCAGAACTTTGTCAAGCTTGTCTGTCTGCTCCTTAAATGCCTTCTCAGCTACATCTTCCTTTCCGAGAAGCACAGCATAGAGTTTCATCCATTCAGTTCTTCCCAGAGGATGGCTCTCATAACTGGAACGTTCTACCATTACCGGGATACCAAACTGTTCCAGTTTCTCTTCCACCTCCGGATTATGATGGATCATAGTTGATTCAATGGCAAGACCACAGCCTTCATCCAGGATCAGTTCATAATCCGGTGCATTGTACTTGCCTGCATAAATCATTTTTCCGGATTCCATGGCATCTTTTGCTTCCTGGATATACCATCCATTCTCCTGAGTTCCTGAAAGACGAATGCTGTCAATACCGTCAATTGCGCGGAAAAGATCCATGGCAGAGGTTGCTACCAGATAGATGTTGTTCAGCGGTTGTTGAATAACTGTGATATCTTTTTCAAGCCCCTTTGGAGCCTTTTTTCCCTCTGGAACTACAAGAAACTGTCCTTCCTGATCGATAGTAATCAGAGCATAGCCATCATTGTAATAGTCTACGCTGAATTCTTCTGCGTAGGAAAGTTCCATACTGTGGTCATAGGTAAGTCCCGGGATATCCACAGGAGTTTTTGCATTGTCTTTATCTGCTGCGTATGCTGTACAGACAGTGCATATACAGATAATAAATAATGCAACTGACATAAAACCGATAAATATTGTTTTTTGCTGTTTCTTTATTATGTTTTTCATCTTCATAATTGTTTCTTTGTTTGTATGTGATTATTTTGCTGTTTTTTCTGCTTCTTTGGCAGTTGTGGAATCAAAATTTAAGGTGTAGTCAATCTCGTGAGGCTCACTCATTGCTACTGTATCTGCTGTTACCTCCATCTCTGCATCAAATACGCTGACAGGGATTTCAAAAGTGGAGTTTCCGTCTTTATTAACCGGCTCATATTTCTCACCATCCACAAGCATATAATCATAGTTCGGACTGCTCCATACGATAGTTGCTGTAGCTTTATCGCCTTCTACATTAATGGCTGCAGGAGAATCAATGGTTGCTCTTCCTGAACCGCCTGTAAGAGTTACATCCATGGTATAGTCGCCGTCTTCAAGATTCAGATCTGCCAGAGTCTTACCTTCACTTGTCTTACTGTCTTTCGCATCTTTGTCTGTGTCATCTGCTTTGGAATCTGCATCTTTATTTTCTTTATCATCTTTTTTTGCATCTGTATCATCAGATTTTACAGGATTTTTGACACTTACCTTATGGTCATACCATTTTCCTTTTGTTCCGATCAAAGCTACATCGAATTCTTCATCAATTGCGGGTACCGGGATATCAAATCCATATACTTCCTCACTCATTCCATCGCTGTATGTAACAGTATCTGTGGTTGGCTCAAGAACCTCTGCCCCGTCTTTCTGTGCATCTTCTGCCTTTCCGACGAAAAGGTTTACAATTTTCTTAGAAGCAAGGCTTACATGGATAGTCATCTTGCCATCCTTTACTGTAAGGGTTCCTTTTCCATCGTTTGCTTCATTTACATGGAACATTCCGCTGTCTGTATCAAATTCTGCTGTGTAGGTGCCATCCTCTAATGTATCACTCTTGGATGCATCTGTTTCTTTATTATCTGTGTTTTCTGAATCAGCATCTTTTGCAGTTGTTTCTTCTTTATCAGTGGTTTCTTCTGTTGCCGTATCAGTATCTGTCTTTGCAGCAACCGGGCTTGTACCGATCAGAGTAGCTGAAATAGTAAGTGCTGACATTAATAATGTAAATGAACGTTTCTTCATGATTATTTCTTCTCCCTTATCTTCATATTTTTTATAGTTTTTTCTATCGTGCTGTTCAACCCATCTGCTAGCAGAGCAACAGGCTTTTGAACAGGTGATGGCAAATATATTATAGTAATTCCAGAAAATAATGCAATTAAGACAGTTCCTCTGGATCTTTCTCAGATGTGCGCACGTTACTGTGAACGGAATGAACAGAAACGTGCGAACTGTTTGCAGTATTTTATGGAATTGCTATGACTTCTTTTTTCTTATCATATAATATATCTGCCCGGAAACTTTTGCAAGTTCTCCGGGCAGTTTATCTTGTTTGAACAATATTTTTTATTCAGCGTCAGCCTCTGCAGTATCAGCTGTTGTCTCAGCTGCGTCATCTGCCTGTGCATCGTCTGCACTGTCATCTGTTGCTTTGGCATCAGTATCTTCTGCTGCTGCATCGTCAGATGCTCCAAGAGAATCAATTGCTGCTTTTGTATGAGCCACATACAGATCTTCTACTGCTGCGATTCTTCCAAGACCTGCGATCTGACAGTCAACACTGTCGAAATCACCGGATGCCTCAAACTGAGATTTCCAGGAATCTGCATCATCACCAGCCATATCATTGTTAGCGTGGTCTCCGGCAACAACCATCAGAGGACGAAGGATTACATTCTTGAATCCTGCTTCTTTTACTTTCTCGATAACCTTGTCACATGCTGTGTCTTCCGGTTCTCCCTCTACAGTTCCGATGAAAGCGTTTGTGAATCCAAGATCATCCATCTGTGTCTGCATCTGGTCATAGGTTACGTTAGCTGTATGGGATGTACCATGTCCCATGAATACAAATGCTGTGCCTGCATCTGCTGCTGCTTTCATATCATCAAATCCAGCTTCCTTGCAAGCTTCATCTGTGATCGCCTGAGCAACTGCTTTCTTGTCATCATTGATTACTGTAGCGTCATCACCAACTTCACCGAGCATTGGCTCTGCAATTGCAACAGATTCAAATTTGTCTTTGTATCCATCAATTGCCTCTGTCATTTCATCATATTCTGCACCATGCATCAGATGTGTCGGCTGTACAACAAGATTCTTAACACCGTTAGCTACTGCACGGTCAAGAGCCTGCTGCATATTATCGATTACTTCATCATCTCTTGCCTGTACATGGTTGATGATGATCTGTGCTGTAAATGCACGTCTTACTGACCAGTCCGGATATGCTTTTGCAAGGGCATCCTCGATTCCTTTGATATCCTCTGCACGGCTGTCGTTGAAGGATGTACCAAAACTTACTACAAGAAGTTCATTCTCACCAATCTCATCCTGGTTACGAGGATCATCTTTGGAAGCATCACCTGTGTCACGTCCAAAGTATTCAGGGCTTGCTTCTTCACCTGTTACCAGTTCTTTCTGAGCATCTGTAAGTTTGTCCCATGCTTCTTTTGCTGCTTTGCAGTCTTCGTCAGTTGTGTCTGTTCTTTCCTGAACATAAATCTTATCGATCAGGGCACCAACTTCGTCTGCGGCTTTCTGATCATCATCAGAAGCTTCTGTTGTATCATCAGATGCTTCCTCTGTATCTGCTGCATCTGCATCGTCTGCAGCTGCTTCTGTGTCATCTGCAGCCTCTTCTGTTGCTGCATCATCAGATGCAAAAGCAACTGTACCTGTTGCTGCTGTCATGGAACAGGTCATGGATACTGCCAGTAATAAGGCTAACATGGATTTTCTTTTCATTTCGTTTTTCCTCTTTTATTTCTCGTATTTCCGGACAATTGTATGCACAAAAAAGGCAACTGCATATTCTGCAGCTACCGCTTTCCCATAAATACATGGTTTATATGTACCAGATATATCTGTAATTTCCGATTCTGTCTGATTCATTTAATAAAAGAGCTATGTATCGTTATGAGAATACAGGTTCTGTATACCGCAGACCTTAAATTCTACGCCAAGGCAGTTCTCCTGACTTCGATCATCGCTGTTTCTCCCTTCCCAGTTTCCCAGTGGTTTCTGAAAAGCAGCTCCCATACACAGTGACGGTATCGCTCCGGATTCTCACCGGATTCTCTTTTGCACATCAAGTACGATGCAACCTTTGCGTTATAACATTGCACATATTCAATTCGGATATTCTTTTTTTATCACATTTTAACAAAAATGTCAATACAATTCGTGTATATTTTCCTTTAATGTTTGGCATTAGTGTTACTGTTCACTCCGTTCACAGTAACGTAGCCAAAATTCATTCCAGATTGCCTGCGGCAATGGAATTTTGGCTTGTATGTATATTATCGCGTTATTCATTACACTTCTGTCAGGGCTTTGAAAAAACAGGTTCTGTTTCCGGTATGGCAGGCTGCACCGATCTGCTCTACTTTAGCAAGGATCGTATCATTGTCACAATCCAGTGTAAGGGATTTTACAAACTGGAGATGTCCGGATGTGAGTCCCTTCGTCCAGAGTTCATTGCGGCTTCTGCTCCAGTAAGTCATTTTACCTGTTTCAAGAGTGGTATTAAATGCTTCTTCATTCATATACGCCAGCATCAGCACTTCGTTTGTCTGATAATCCTGGGCTATAACAGGTACCATTCCATCACTGTTTAATTTAAAATCAGACCATGCGATGCTGCTTTTTAAATTCACTGTATTTTCCATTTTCTGTCTCCATCTAATTTATTGATTGCCATAAATCATTTCGTAAATTTTCAAATTTTACAAACTGCCCTTGGTAGACAGAACATCTGTGATCCTTGGATCATAGGATGTGGCTGCGTCCAGTGCTTTGGCAAAACTTTTGAACATTGCTTCTGCTACATGGTGATTATTCCCACCTGCCAGAACCCTGATATGAAGATTCATGCCACAGGCATAGGAAATGGCATAGAAGAACTCTTTTACCATTTCCGTGGACATGTCACCGATCCTGTCTGTGGTAAACTCTGCATCCCATACAAAGTAAGGTCTTCCGGACAGATCAATCGCACAGAGCACCAGGGATTCATCCATGGGAAGGATGCAGCTTCCATAGCGCTTAATCCCCTTTTTGTCACCAATTGCTTCTTTTAATGCAGTTCCCAGAACAATTCCTGTATCCTCGATGGTGTGATGGTCATCCACCTGAAGATCACCATGGACTCTGACACTGAGATCAAAGAGCCCATGACGGGTAAATCCATCCAGCATATGGTTAAAAAATCCCACACCTGTCTCAATATCAGAATATCCGGTTCCATCCAGATTTATTTTTAATTTGATTTCTGTTTCTTTTGTATTTCTTTCTGCTGAGGCTTCTCTTGCCATGGTTAAGTCCTCTCTGTCTTACTTATTTTCAAACACTCTGAATCCATTGTTTTAATGCGCAAACTACAGTTTACATTATAGCAGATTTCAGATTCAAAGCCTTACCATTATTCTTTATCTTCATCCTCAAAACGAACTGCAATAGAATTTGCATGTGCAGTAAGCTGCTCAGAAGTTGCAAACTGAATGATATCTTTGTGTATATTACGCAGTGCGGATTTTGAGTAATATACAATACTTGATTTCTTGATGAAATCATCTACGGAAAGGGCTGAGAAAATTTGGCTGTTCCGTTTGTAGGAAGTACATGGTTCGGACCTGCAAAATAATCTCCCAGTGGCTCGGAACTGTACTCTCCGATAAAGATCGCACCTGCATTCTTCACTTTCATCATATCTTCAAAGGGATTGGCTGTCACGATCTCCATATGTTCCGGAGCGATTTCATTGGCTGCCTCAATCGCCTCGTCCATATCCTCTGCGATCAGAATGTATCCAAAGTTATCAAGAGACTTCTGAATGATTTCTTTTCTGGAAAGAACCTCCACGAAACCTTTTACTTCTTCATCTACTTTCTTCGCAAATTTCTCACTTGTAGTGATCAGGATAGCACATGCCAGTTCATCATGCTCTGCCTGGGAAAGAAGGTCAGCTGCCACAAAATGCGGATTAGCTGTCTCATCTGCAAGAACAAGGATCTCACTCGGTCCTGCAATGGAGTCAATGCTTACATAGCCATATACTGCTTTCTTTGCAAGAGCTACGAAAATGTTTCCGGGACCTACGATCTTGTCTACCTTCGGAATACTCTCTGTTCCGAAAGCAAGGGCACCGATTGCCTGTGCACCACCCACCTTATAAATCTCATCTGCTCCTGCTTCTTTGGCTGCTACCAGTGTGGAAGCGCATACTTTGCCATCCTTTCCGGGCGGTGTTGTCATAACAATATGCGGGACTCCTGCCACTTTCGCAGGTACAATATTCATCAGTACAGAAGACGGATAAACTGCTTTTCCACCGGGTACATAGACACCCACACGATTTAACGGTGTTACTTTCTGTCCAAGCATAGTTCCATCTGTTGTGCTTGTAAACCAGCTGTTCTGGATCTGTTTTTCATGATACTGACGGATATTGACCAGAGCTTTGCGGATCACTCCAAGAAGTGCAGGATCAATCTGCGCATAAGCCTCTTCAATTTCTGCATCTGTGACGCGGATAGTCTCTTTTGTCACATCAGCTTTGTCAAATTCTTTTGTATAGGCAAAAAGGGCTGCGTCCCCTTCATTTTTTACTTTATCAAGGATCTGAGCTACTGTGGATTCAAATTTCCCATAGTTATTCGGGCTTCTTTTCAGCAGATTCTCAAGAATATCCTTTGTTGATTCTTTTGTTAATTTTACTGTACGCATCTTTACATCTCCTCCTGAAGAACTCTTCTTAAGTCTTCAATAAGTTTACGGATTCTCTCATTTTCCATCTTCATGCTCACCTGATTGACTACCATTCTGGCAGACAACGGGCAGACCTCTTCCAGCACCTTCAGTCCGTTTTCCTTCAGTGTACTTCCGGTCTCCACAATATCTACGATCACTTCAGACAGACCAACGATGGGTGCCAGTTCAATGGAACCGTTTAATTTGATCAAATCTACTGTCTGGTGTTTTCTGTTAAAGAAGTAATCCTTGGCAATATTTGGATATTTAGTCGCCACACGGATCAGCTGGTTGTTCTCCAGAACTTCTCTGGCACTCTCCGGTCCGCAGACACACATCTTACATTTTCCAAATCCAAGATCCATCACTTCATAAAGCTTACGGCCTTCCTCCAGGATCGTATCCTTTCCCACAATTCCGATATCTGCCGCACCATACTCTACATAGGTAGGAACATCCGGCCCTTTTGCAAGGAAGAATTTCATCTTCAGTTCTTCATTGGTAAAGATCAGTTTACGGGAATCTTTATCTTTCATCTCTTCGCAGGTGATTCCTGCTTTCTCAAACATCTCCATTGTTTTGTTGGCAAGTCTGCCTTTTGTCAGGGCAACTGTCAGGTATCTCATGGCTTATCTGGCCTCCTTTTTCAAACGTAATGCCACACATCTGCCCTCTGCACGAAGTTTCTGTGCCTCTTTAATGGCTTCTGTACGGTTCTGTGGCTCGTATTCGATCACTTCCGGCTTCTCCTCTTTCTCAGAGATCAGTTTCTGGCTGGAAAGTGCAAGAAGAAGGTTATCTACTTCAAGGGCAAATCCGATAGATGCCGCAGGTTTGCCAAAGTGTTTCATCAGGCCATTGTAACGGCCTCCCTTGATCATAGGTTCACCGGTTCCGTAAGTATATGCCTGGAAAATGATACCTGTATAGTACTGATATTTACTAAGCATTCCAAAATCGAAAGAGATATACTTTTCATATCCGTAGTTTTTCATAATCTCATAGATTTCTTCCAGTCTGGAAACTGCCTCCAGTGCGCAGGCGTTGTTTGTCAGACTTCTGGCTTCTTTAAGACTTCTTCTGAACCAAACATCTGTGGGATTTCAGTAAAGGCTTTCTGCATACTGTCTTTGAGTTTCTGTTCTTCTACAAACTCTTCTACTCCGAAAGAATTTTTCTGCGAGATCAAAACACGAAGACGTTCTTCTGCTTCCGGACCGAGTTCGGCTTCTTTTAATAAGGATTTGAAGTAATCTACCTGCCCGACACTGACCTGAAATTCTGTAAGACCTGCTGCCAGAAGGCATTCCACTGTCATGGCAAGAAGTTCTGCATCTGCATCTGCGGATTCATCACCGATCCGTTCTACTCCCATCTGTGTGGTTTCTTTGAGATGTCCTCTGTAGCTGGTGTTATTAATAAATGTGTTTCCTGTGTAGCAGAGGCTTACAGGTTCTTTGTCCGGGGAAAAGTAGGTTGCACAGGCTCTGGATACAGACGGGGTGAAGTCAGGTCTGAGTACCAGGGTATTGCCTTCTCTGTCAAAGAATTTATAAAGTTCTTTGGATGGGATGGTTCCTACTTCGCGGCTGAATACTTCAAAGTATTCGAATGTCGGGGTTTCTATGTCTTCATAGCCATACTGGTGGAAGACGCGATGGATTTTCTCCTGTACCTTTCTTTTCTGGCTGCATTCGCCGTTGTAGATGTCTCTTACACCTTCAGGGGTGTGGAAAATACGCTGCATGGGTGGTCCTCCTCTTGGTTATGTTGTGATTCTTTTTGTATTATTTTATATTTTACTTTAGTGCGGTAACGTGCTACCAAATCAATGTGTAACTAGGTAGAATTATAATAGGTTTTCAAATAAATGTCAAGTACAGTTAATGTTATTATATTGTTGTTTTTGTCTATTCGTTATGTATGTTTAGAGGGACGCTCAGAAACATATTGTATTTGAGGTGCGGTTTCGGTGCCTAAGAGCTTCTAAGTCTTCAGAAAATCTGCTAAAACCATGAGAAGAAAAGCCCGGAATTACTCGCTATCGCTCAGACAAGGGGCTTTTCTTCTCATAACGCAGATTTCCTGAAAACTAAGAATCTCTAAGACACCTGCAAATGCACCTCAAATACAATATGTTTCCGAGCTGGTTTTCGCAATGTGGAAGATTATGATGGCTATAGCAAGTCTATTAACTAATGCATTTAAGACAGTTCAGCAGAGTGCGAAAGACAAGGAAGATACCTACAGGCGTGCTGACGCACGTCAAGGATATCTGACGCAGAATTTTACGTTCTGATGAACTGAATCAATATACATTATAAGAGGCTTGCTATAATATGCCAGCAAGTTGATTTCTTCATGGTTACTGCCAATACACAGCGCATAAATTTATTTTATTTCCGGTGCATTTGCAGGTATCTTAGATGCCGAAACCGCACCGGAAATAAAATAAATTTCTGCGCGTCCCCTTTCCTATTCCCGTTCATTAAGATCAGTCTGAACTCCATCAAGAAAGGGCACAAGAAACCCGCTTTTTTTGTTCAAATAGTACTGAGGCTCCAGTTCTTCGCGCCGGAAGCTCTTGCGGCCGCCTTCCTGCATCCGGTTCCAGAAAGTAAGGAGACTGCGCAGTGTAAGGTAATAGAACTGGTTTTCATGGCTGTAGAATATAAGAAAAAAAGCCACCCCTCCCTGCTTTTCAAATGCCTGCATAAATTCCACCTGATGAGGATGGATATTCGCAAGCGGAAAAGTATCCGCCGCACATTCTTTGGCATCAAAGCAGACAGGGATGCCCTGTACTGCTCCAATATAGTCTACAGTACTTCGTTGCTCGAAATATGCCTAGCGTAATATGACGGTTTTCCTTATCCATACGGACAGGTGTGATCGGAGTGGGAATTTTTTGGATAAGTGCCAGTCCCTTTTCTCTGTATTGTTCATTTGTACGATTTACAAGATCCTCCAGAGTGGATCCCCGCAAACCTCTGCTGTTCCATGTTGCCACTTTATTTCTCCGTAAATTTTATTTTCTACTTCAATAATTTTACCGACGGATAATACCTGATAACTGCCTTTCCGACAATCTCATCAAAGGTCACAAAACTGGTGCTTTTCCTAGCAACGGGAGTCTTTGGAATGATTGCGGTTATCACCCAGGACGAAATAGCTGTTTTCGGGTAACTTCATACGGGCCAAAGCTGCCCCTTGGTTTTTCCGGAACGAAACTGTCATCCAGAGGAATCTCTGAATCATTGATATAGACTTTGCCGTCCTTAATCTGTACTTTTTCTCCCGGAAGTCCGATGACTCGTTTGATGAAAAGCTTGCTTTCGTCATCCGGGTATTTGAAAATAACAATGTCAAAGCGTTCCGGATCTTTTATTTTTTTGATATTTCATGTCCGAAGAAATCCAGATTGAGTCCATATGCAAGGCGGAATCCGAAAATACGGTCTCCTGTCATAATGGTTTTTTCCATTGATTCGGAAGGAATTTTGGCATTGATCAGTACTACGCTATTCACAAGCGTTACGATCACTACTACTATGATGATCATTTTTGCGTAATCCCATATTTCTTTCCAGATTCTCATGATAAGCCTCCTCAAGATTTTCCTCTTTGATGATTTTACAGAAAAGCTCCGGTGCCGGCGCCACAAAGGTCTGGTCTGTCTCCGGAATTACTAACCTGTATGCATGGAGAAGCTGATGCCTGACTCCATGGCGGATGTATTGCTTATTAAATTCAGAATCTCCGTATTTGGTGTCTCCAAGCAATGGATGTCCTGTTCCTGCAAGGTGAGCACGAATCTGGTGAGTACGGCCTGTGATCAGCTCAACTTCCAGAAGAGTTATTTTTCCGTTGCTGCCAAGAGGACAATATTTCGTTTCAATCGGCAGGGAATCTTTGAATTCCTGTCTGCTTACGATTACTTTGTTTGTTTTTTTATCTTTGTGCAGATAACCCCTGATATGATCCGGTTTTTCTATTTTGCCTTTTGTGAGGCAGATATAGTATTTGTGAAGTGTTCTGTCGTGGAATATCCTGGACAGAAACTGCAGACCGGCAAGGCTTTTACCTGCACAGACCATTCCGCTGGTATTACGGTCAAGTCGGTTACATACAGAAGGTCTGAAGGTTTTGAGCTGTTCTTCTGTAAGATCACCTTTCTTTAAAAGGTAGCCGGTCAGATATTCTACAAGGGACGGTTCCCCGTCATCTGCCGGCTGTGAAAGCATCCCTGCCGGTTTATTGATGATAATGATATCAGGATCCTCGTAAACAATATCCAGTTCGCAGTATGCTCTTGCTGCCTGACTGCTTCCTGCAAATTTATCGAAAGTTTCATCACTCAGAAACAGTTTGATGGTGTCGCCTTTGAGAAGTTTTTCGTTTCCTGTGGCTTTCTTTCCATTTAGAGTGATGTTCTTTTTGCGGAGCATTTTGTAAAAAAAACTTTTAGGTGCTTCTCTGAGAAGCTTGGCCAGATATTTATCAAAGCGCTGGCCCGCTTCATTTTCTTCTATAATAAATTCTTTCATATTTAATTGTTCCTGTATAATTATACCAAACTCCGAAATAACACATTGCTATAGATATATTTTGTAATTGAATTCCGGCGACTACAGACACAATGCCAGAATGGTCTGTCGGATCAGTTCGTTTCTGGAAAGATCCGGATATTTTTCGTCCGGGGTAAATTTGATTCCTTCTTCCAGACTTTCTCTGTGATCGTTCATGGAATCAAGACGTTCCAGGAACGGACGGAGATCTGTAAAAATTTACTACCGTCACTTTATAACCGTTTTACGGTATGATCTTCTGGGAAGTTGGTTTCCGTATGAAAGAATGCATCGATTTTCGGTAGTCACT
>ENA-OQKW01000368-OQKW01000368.1-human-gut-metagenome-genome-assembly--contig:-NODE-368-length-11645-cov-3.458760_pt1 | contig 11645 bp, 11 predicted proteins | sample MGYA00242657_ERZ504815 | MGnify/ENA primary metagenome ERZ504815 (study PRJEB26092, sample SAMD00036404) | human gut metagenome | host: Homo sapiens | study: EMG produced TPA metagenomics assembly of... | reverse complement strand
GAAACATGCCTGTATATAAAGCATCGTATATTAGAGGTATTACAATGTTGCCTTTTTATCGATGCATCCCTTTTTCCCGTTTTAGTTATCGATGCATATTCTCCATCATAAGTACTTACAAAATCATAATCTAATGTATAGGGAACGATTATGTTGCCGTAGGTGTCAATTATGCCCCATTTTCCCCGTTTGTGTACTGGTAGTGCATCCGTTTCGTATATGTAGTCTTCGTCTTTGTCCAATTAAAGAACGGTCCCTATATCCTTTTCCTGGTACTAATTCGTAATAATTGTGATCAAATGGATAAATGCCAAGAATCCAAATATGACTAGTTCTACAACGGATATGACCACTTTTTAAAGTCTTGAGCAAGAAAGCCGTCTTTGAGCGTTAGATAAAAGTTACATGTAGCAATAATTAAGGTAATGAATAGAAATGAAAAATGTGGGAAGTCGGGATGTTCATAGTGCGATAAGACTATTGGTATACTCCATAATCCTAACAATGATGTTCCGACGATGATTGCTATAGTAGTGTATTTTTTGATTATTGAAGTAGATGACTCTTTTATAAGTTTGCTTTGGCTTTCCTTTTTTTTAGGTACTTTTTCCCTACGAATGATGGTATCATCGTCCGTTGAGTCTATTACAACTATTTCTTCTTTCTCTATTGGGGTAGTAATTGATTAATGCCAGAAAGTACCTTTATTGTTTGTGGGCGGGTCTTTTCTTTCTTGGATTCATGGCTGTTCCAATGGAGTTTCTTGTGGCAGCAGATATAGTTGCAGGAAGTTTCGGCAACCCTTCGTTCAGTACGAGGCTGGCTTTTGGAGGTTTCATACCTGAAAGTAGGAAAAATAGGGTAGCTCCTAATGAATAAATATCCGTAGCCGGTGAAAATTCACTGACTCCTCCCAATTCATATTGTTCCATAGGGGCATAGCCTTCACTGACTCCTACGGGAGTACTGCTCGTTTGTCCCCCCTCGTCATCATATTGTTTAGAGAGGCCGAAATCAATCAGCTTGACTTGTGACTTTTTGTCATCCATCAATACATTGCCGGGTTTAAGGTCCAGATGGCAGACATGGTTCTGATGCATATAGTCCAATGCAGAGGCTAATTGCCGGATATATGTCAAAGCTGTTTCTTCGGGTATAGCCCCTTGTTGTTTGACATATTGCTGCAATGAGCCTCCACTGATGTATTCCATTACATAATACGATGTATTGTTTTCGTTGAATACATCCAGAACTTTCACTATATTGGGGTGGCTAAGCTTGGACAGATTCTGAGCTTCCTTCCAGAATTTCTTTCGGTAGCTTTCCACTTGTTGCATACTGCCGCTTGATGGGACAGAGACCTGGCATGTCTGTTCGTCACGATTGCATAAATGTGGCTCTGACTTCTTTTGTAGAGTTCTGCTTCTGGAACGCCGTGGACGATATGACCAACTTCCAGAGAAACTTCAGCATCGGCGAAGTTGAGATCCAGGGTTCTGAGATTTACCACAAAACTGAGTACCGCGAGCGCCGCAGACATTACGCTGTTTATGCAGTCAACTGCCCGATCGACGGATACGATACCGACCGCGACGCTTTCCTTGGCGCTTACCGCGGAAATGACCGCCCGGAGACCGTTCTGCGCGGCACTGCAGGCAACACCGTTGCCAGCGGATGGGGTGTGATCGGTTCCCACCACATCGACGTTACCTTAAAACCAGGCGAGTCCCGCTCCTTTATCTTCGTTCTCGGCTACTGTGAGAATGCAGCGGATGACAAATGGGAAGCTCCTGGCGTGATCAACAAAAAACCGGCAAAAGAGATGCTCTCCCACTATCAGACCGACGAGCAGGTTGACGCAGCACTTGCAGAGCTTGCTTCCTACTGGGAAGGCCTGCTGGCAAAATATGCGCTCTCCTGTGCAGATGAAAAACTGGGACGCATGGTCAACATCTGGAACCAGTATCAGTGTATGGTTACCTTCAACATGTCACGTTCCGCATCCTACTTTGAGTCTGGCACCGGCCGCGGCATGGGCTTCCGTGACTCCTGCCAGGATCTGCTCGGCTTCGTTCATCTGATCCCGGACCGCGCAAGACAGCGTCTGCTCGATATTGCCGCTACCCAGTTTGAAGACGGAAGCGCATACCATCAGTACCAGCCACTGACGAAGAAAGGAAACATGGATATCGGAAGCGGCTTCAACGATGACCCGCTCTGGCTGATCGCCGGATGCGCCGCCTACATCAAAGAGACCGGAGATTTCTCCATTCTCGATGAGCAGGTTGATTTCGACAACGATTCCACCAAGGCACAGCCTCTGATGGAGCACCTGAAACGTTCCTTCGACTTTACCGTAACCCATCTCGGACCGCACAAACTGCCGCTCATCGGCCGTGCTGACTGGAATGACTGTCTGAACCTGAACTGCTTCTCTGCAGAGCCGGGCGAACCGTTCCAGACGACAGGACCTTCCGAGGGACCGGTTGCTGAGTCCATTTTCATCGCCGCTATGTTCGTAAAATACGGCAAAGAGTACGCAGCCATCTGCCGCCGCAGAGGCAATGAGGAAGAAGCTGTTTACGCAGAAAAAGAAGTCGAAAAAGTTTACCAGGCAGTCCTTGATGCAGGCTGGGACGGCGAATGGTTCCTGCGTGCTTATGATGCAGCAGGCGAAAAAGTCGGCTCCAATGAGTGTGAGGAAGGTAAGATCTACATCGAGCCGCAGGGCTTCTGTGTTCTTGCTGAAATCGGTGTCAAAGAAGGACTGGCAGAAAAAGCCCTGACTTCTGTCCAGAACATTCTGGAAACCAAGTACGGCGTTGTTCTTCTGCAGCCGGCTTACACCAAGTATTACCTGAATCTTGGTGAGGTTTCCTCCTATCCGCCGGGATACAAAGAGAATGCTGGTATCTTCTGCCACAACAACCCATGGATCTCCATCGCTGAGACCGTTATCGGCCACGGAAACCGCGCATTTGACCTGTACCGCAAGATCTGCCCGGCTTACATTGAGGACATCAGCGAGATCCACCGCACCGAGCCGTACGTCTACTCTCAGATGATCGCCGGAAAAGACGCTGCTCACTTCGGTGAGGCAAAGAACTCCTGGCTGACCGGTACTGCCGCATGGACTTTTGTCAATGTTTCCCAGTACATCCTCGGCATTCAGCCGGATTACGACGGACTTTCCTTAAATCCGTGTATTCCGTCCAATATGGAAGAGTTCAAGATCCGCAGATACTTCCGCGGTGCATGGTATAACATTACCTTTAAGAATCCGGAGCACAAAGAGAAGGGCGTTTCTTCCCTGACTGTCAACGGAACTGCCGTAGAAGGAAATCTGATTCCGATTACCGAAGGCTGCACGGAGTATGATGTTGTTGCAGTGATGTAATTTTTTTCAGACCACAAATCTCCATACATAACATACAAAACGAGCCCCCGAAAAAGCAATTGCTTTTTTCAGGGGCTCGTCCCTTTTCTATTCTTTTTCCTACTGTAACTGCCGTCTCTCCCTGACTCCGGAAAGGTCCTTGATAACCTCTCCTGCCAGAATCAGGCCTGCTACAGATGGCACAAAGGCTACGCTGCCAGGGATGTCCCGCCTCTCCGTACACTTTCTTGCAGCTCCTGGAGGACAGATACAGTTTGTCCGGCAGCTGATGCCCATATCCTCGAGCGGACGGAGCGCTTTTTCCTCTGAATAGACAACCTTCAGTTTTTTTACCCCGCGCTTTTTCATTTCGCGCCGCATAACCTTTGCCAGCGGGCACATATTGGTTTTATAGATATCCGCCACACGGAACTTGGTCGGATCCAGCTTGTTTCCGGCTCCCATGCAGCTGATAACCGGCACATTGCATGCTTTGGCACGCATAATGATCTCAATCTTTGCTGTTACCGTATCAACCGCGTCTACAACGTACGAATACTTTGAAAAATCGAAATCATCCGCATTTTCCGGCAGATAGAAACATTTATAGACTTCCACCTCCGCTTTCGGATTGATATCAAGAATCCGCTCCTTCATTACATCCACTTTATATTTTCCAACGCTGCTTCTTGTTGCAATGATCTGACGGTTGATATTGGTCAGGCAGACCTTGTCATCGTCCACCAGTACAAAATGGCCGACACCACTCCTTGCCAGCGCCTCTACGGTATATCCGCCCACGCCGCCGATACCGAAAACGGCAACGGTTGCATCCGCCAGAAGATCCATGCTCTCCTGTCCGAGCAGAAGCTGCGTTCTGGAAAACTGATTCAATGCCATTTGTTTCCTTCCTCCTTGTTTATAATCTCTACTACAATAATAGGTTATTTGCTTTTGTCTGTCAACACCTTACGGAACCAGCTCTGCGGAAACTCAAAAACAAAGAGAATGCCAAGTACAATCGCAACTGCATCCTTCAGTGTCAGAAATCCTCTTGCACCGGCGCGCTCCAGATCATTGGTTACCACGTAAAAAGCAGTCCAGTAGATGCCGCTTCCCGGCACCAGCGGGAAAATACCCGCAATCAGAAATACCGTTACCGGACAGCGCTTGTACACCGCAAAGCTGCGCGACAGAAGGATGACGAGCACCGTTGCAAAAAAGATGGACACCGGCTCTGTCGTATGCGGGAGGATCAGTTTATAGCAGATCCAGCCGCAGGCACCTGCCAGTCCGCAGTACAGGTAGTATTTCCGCGGCACCTGGAACAGCAGCGCAAACGCAATCGTTCCGACGCAGGCTGCAAAAAATTCCGCAATTAAACGAATGGTATCACTCATAGCTGCAGCCCTCCCGCCAGTTGATGATATCCTGTGATAATCAGTCCGACGCCAAGCGCAATACAGAATGTCACAAGCAGCGCATCGAGCATCCGCACGGAACCAGCGATGTAGTCCTGATCCGCAATATCACGGATGGCGTTCGTGAAATTGACACCGGGCACCAGCGGAATAATCGAACCGATGATGACCTTGTCCAGATGATGGCCGATCCCCGCCTGATACAGAAAAACGGCAATCAGTGTGACAAGCGCGCCGCCGGAAATATTCGTCGCAATCTTTGACATTCTGCCGCGCAGCAGGTACAGCAGATAGAAGTACAGAACAAAGCCCGACAGAAACGCTACCATGCTGTCCACCACATCGCCGCCGAACAGAAAACAGAAGCACGCGCTTCCGACACCGGATGCAAGCACCTGGTGCCATCTTGGTTGTCCGGCATCCGCTGAATGTCGAGCAGCCAGGCCTTCGCCTCCTTCGGCATGTGCAGACCCTCCTCGATTTCACGGGAGAGCTGGTTGACTGCCGTTACCTTGTCGAGCCGCGCCGCCGACAGCGGAATGTGACGCACGCGGGCAAATTCCTGCTTTTTTCCACTCTCAGCAGTCAGGAAAATACCACTGCTCAACACAAACGCATCGCTGGAGTTGACGCCATACGCCCGCGCAATGCGGTCGATCGTCTCCTCCACACGGAAGATTTCCGCGCCGCTCGCCAGCAGGATGTCTCCCGCCAGCGATGCCACATCAAGCGCTTCTCTCGTCGATTCTGCGTTCATCTTTGTTTTCCTCCTTTTTCAAAACCGTATACCCATTTTCCTTTCAAAAACAGATACAGGAAAATGACAGAACTGATACTCCAGGTCAGCGGGTAAGCCCAGAAAATCACGCGGATATCCGGGATCAGCCGGACCGTCACGGTAATGTAGCTGACGCGGAACAGGCACCAGACGCAGAGCATGACAACCATGGGAACCGCGGCGTGCCCGGAACCGCGGAGCACAGCCGCGATGCAATGAGAAAACGCCAGCAGAAAATAAAACAGTGCAATCGTTCTCGCCTGCATCACGCCGTAATGGACAACGGCCGGATCGCTGTTAAACGCCGCAATCAAAGTCGGTGCGGCCGCATAGATCACAAACCCGATCAGCTCGGCGATGGTAATGGAACAGAGAATGCCAAACCGCGCTCCTTTTTTCGCCCGGTCATACTGTTTTGCACCGAGATTCTGGCTGACAAACGTCGTTAATGCCATCGTAAAGCATGTAACCGGAAGGAATGCAAAACCCTCGATTTTTGCATATGAACCGCAGCCTGCCATCGCCATTTTCCCGAATGCATTGATGTTCGTCTGCACGAAAACGTTTGCGATCGAAATAACCGAGTTCTGGAAACCGGACGGCACACCGTTGCGGATAATCTCGCCAAGCGCCCGGCCGTCGAAACGGATTTTGCGGATATGAAGACGATACTCTTCCTTCGTCCGCAGCAGATGGATCATGCAGAGAATCGCGCTTGTGAACTGGGAAATGACCGTTGCAAGCGCCGCCGCACCGACCCCCATGCCAAGCCCTCCGATAAAAAGCAGGTCGAGCACAACATTGATGCACGACGATACGATCAGATAGATCAGCGGGTGACGGCTGTCGCCAACGGACTGCAGGATGCCGACGAAAATGTTATACATGATAAAACCAAGAGATCCTGCAAAATAGGTACGGAAATATTCGACGGACTGCGGCAGGACATCGGACGGTGTTCCCATCAGCACAAGGATTTTCGGCGCCAGATACATGCCAAGCACAGTCAGCGCTGCACCGGCCGCCAGGCCGAACGCCACGGTCGTATGGATCGCTTTCTGCAGATCTTCCCGGTTTTTCGCTCCGTAATACCTTGCACTCACGACACCGGCGCCCATTGCGATACCGTTAATAAAACCAACCATCAGAAAGATCAGATTGCCCGAAGAGCTGACCGCTGCCAGCGCATTGCTTCCCAGAAAATTTCCTACAATCAGTGAGTCAGCCGTGTTGTACAACTGCTGGAACAGATTGCCAAGAAACAGCGGAATCGCAAACAGAATCATCTTTTTCGAAATGCTGCCCTCCGTCATTCTTGTCTTACTTTCTGCACTCATTCGTAAAAACCCCATTTCTTTTTCGTACAGTCAAAACCGGTCATCCACAGGTTTCCGCCCGGTGTGTGTCCAGCCTTCTTTTCAGCAGACACACACCGGAACTCACCCGAGATGACCGGTTTGGAAATATCCTTTTTTCTATTATATCGAACCTTCTCTGGAATGACAAGCCACAAATTCATGCAGAATGGCTTCGACACGTCCCAGCATCTCCTCTTCCGTGCAGAGTTCTTCCGGTTTCATGGATTCCAGGTAATCGTAGAATGCCATAAGAATGCTCGGTTCCCGGATGCTGAGGTAAATCAGCCGCTCTGTCCGCGTCTGGAACAGAAGATAGCCCTCGTTTGCATTGACCGAAATATTCAGCGCATGCTCTGCTCTCTCTTTCGTTTCCCGGATCATACGAAGATTCGCGCGATCCCGCAGCGCCAGAAAGCGGCGGATCAGGGCAATACGCTCGTCAAAGTCCAGCGGAGAATAGCACTCTTTTGGATACTCATCCACGCGGCCCGTGTCCAGGAAACTTTTGATGCCATCCTCTGAAAAAAAACATCGTCGTTTTTTTATCCAGTACCTGTGTCTGCATCACCTTTGCGTACTGTGCAACCGCCCGTATCATCTGCTCACGCCCCGGCATTTCTTTTACGAGATGGCGCTCCAGCATTTCTGCTGTCAGAAGGCCGGAAAGACACGGCATTCTCTGGAAGAAATACCGCGGGGAATCTGATGCGATAAAGTGACGAATCAGTGTTTCCGTATAGCCAAGCTGGGACTGTACCGTGTCAAGACGTTCAAACAACGGCTCCGACTGTTTGAAATAGCCTTCAAACATCTCGCGCATCATCCGCAGCGTCGTCTCCTCCCGGAACAAAAGTGCATTCTGGTAATCGGCGCTGAAAGCAAGCGCACAGTGCTCCGTCAGGATGAGGTACGGGAAAAGGCGGAACTCATTCAGCCGTGCCGTCACATTGTCGTAGTAGTACCGCGCACGGTAATCGCAGCCGCAGGCACAGATCGGGAGAATTTTCTGCAGACAACTCAGGTTGTAATTTTTCCGCATCGAAACCATCTTCTCGTTGTTGTTCATGCAGAACAGATGTTGAATCGTCAAATTCGGGTTCTGTTCCCCGAATACCTGCAGAAGTTCCATGGCAAAATCGAAGTCCGGCTGGACCAGAACGGAAATTTTTCCGTCTTCTTTTACAGCTTCACCGAAAAACAGCTGCAAAATTGCATGCCGCACATGCACTGTGCCCCGAAAGGGAATCTCTCCGCTACCCCCCCCCCGTTCCAATTCCAGTTTGTCAATCTCCGCCTCATGGAGATATATTCCTTTTTCCCCTCGCGGTGGCTGAACGTTTCAATCAGTTCTCCGACCGATTTGCGCCGGTAATAAACCTCTTCACCCATCTGGGTAATGTAAAATGCATCCATGAAATCTGTTTTTTCCCGTGGCGTCAGCTGCATGAACTGTGCCATCTTCCGCACAACATCCTCCCCGGACGGATTTCGTTTTCCATTGATGATCTTATACATGAAAGAACGATCGAGTCCGCAGAACTGTGAAAGCGGGTAAACCCCGACATCCTTCATGGTGATATATTCGGATAATAAATCTGAAAAAACTGACATAGAGCCTCCTGTATCTCAATATTTTGTGTCGATTCTTTTCCAATATAGGTAAAAGTTTACCATGTTCAGAGAGACTTGGCAATTCTTCCGTTCGGCTTTGCATATCGTTTTTCTTTTTTTTACAGGATTTTCACACTGTTATGGAAAAACCGACGGAAAATTCCGCCGGTTTTTCTCTCTTTCGACCTGTTTAATCTTTTTTTATTCCAAATACAGTCAGTGCCTGACGTGGTGAAATACCGAGTCCACCGACACTAATCAGCGTATCCTCTGCCTCCAGCAGAAGATTTTCCTTCTGGAATCTGACGATCATGCGGCCACCACTCAAACCGTCCATCCGCCGAATCTCCATCTCGAGCGTATTTAGCGTACGCCATGCAGCAGAACCAGCATAAATATGGCCATCCGCTTCACTATAGGCAAAATCCCGGCGCATGGAGAGGACAAATTCCTTTTCTTTCCCGCCTTCTTGTACTTTCCAGTACATCTTATCGCTGCCAAAGGAGAATCGCATCTCCTGAATCGGACTTGTCTCCAGCGAAAACAGACCGCTTCCGCCGATCAGAATTTCTGCGGAATCCGGCAGCTGCTGGTTCCCCATCAGCGGGGCAGATACATAAACATGCTTGCTTACCTTCTCTTCCATAAACGGATTTCTCGTTCCTCTGCGCGGCGGCAGAGCCAGATCTGCGGTACGCTCTTTTACTGCACCGGCAAGTGGGGACGGTGGCAGCTCTCCTGCCTCTTTCTTCACATACGGGATCAGTTCCTCCTGCAGTGCGCTCAGTTCCTCCTGTGTCTGCTCAGTTGCTGTTGTCAGAATCACAATCAGATCGAGATCCGGGAACACAACGCCGAACTGACCGTACGCACCATCTGCGCGGAAGGAGCCCGGATAACGGCACATCCAGCACTGATAGCCGTAGCCCTGCGCCCAGTCTTTTACGTGGCCTTCCGAATCGCCCTCCGTCTCAATCTGTTTGCGGCAGGCGCGTTCAAACCATTCTTTTCGAAGCAGCTGTTTTCCTTCCCACTCGCCCTGTCTGGACAGAAAATACGTGAATTTTGCCATATCCTCCGTCACCATCTTCATACCGCCTCCACCGAGCTCCGTTCCGTCTCCGAGCAGCGCACAGGTAAGGGATGTGATGCCAAGCGGCTCCAGCAGACGGGATTTCAGAAACTCTGTGACGTTCTGTCCCGTTTTTTTCCTCAGAACGGCAGCCAGCATGTTAGTTCCGGCTGTATTGTATTTATAAAACGTTCCCGGCTCATGGAGCACTGGATGATGAAGAAAGGTAGAAATCCAGTTTTCGGAATTGTCCATAATCTCCGTCTCGTGACCACAACCCATAATCAACAGGTGATGCAGCGTGATTTTTTTGAGATTTTCGGATGGATTTTCCGGCAGCAGGTCCGGAAAGATATCGACAATTTTCTCATCCAGCGATAAGATTCCCTCCTGCTCTGCAAAACCAATCGCCGTTGCTGTCAACGATTTGCTGAACGAATACAGTGGATGACGAAATTTTTCATCATACGGCTTCCACCAGCCCTTCGCTGCACACTGTCCATGGCGGATCACCATAAAGCTGTGCAGCTCAATCTGGTTCTCTTCGATTCGGTCGAGAAAATTCAAAATTCCTTTGGAGCTGATTCCAGCTGATTCCGGTGTCACATCTTTAAAGTATCCCATTTTGCTTTTCCCCTTTCTCGCAGCCCTTATGCATCAATTTCGTAAAGTTCAACAGAAAGATCACCCTTCCAGCTTATACGGTCGTACGGTGTCTCCGGATAAACCACTGTAGAAATAGCATCTACGCCGTCCTCAGCAAACAGTTCCAGAATGGAAACATCAAAAACAAGCTCCAGATTCCATGCTCCGTCTTTCTTTCTCGCTGCGGTGCTGATGGAATATTTTTCCGTCATGAAGTGCTCACTGAATTCTTTGTAGCCCGCCATGGTACGGTCAACCGTGATTTTGGTGTCAGTTACATAAATCTTCAATTTCTGTCCCACTGAGTTTTTCAGACAGATTTTCGCATCTCCTTTTCCGGAAACCTTCAGTCCAAAGGTCTCTGTGCGGATCGTTGTGTGATTCTCGATCGGATAGCTGCTGTGGCGGAATTTTTCCAGTCCGGCCGGAGCAGCCGCAAGGGTCAGAGCACCATCTACTTCTGTCAGGGACAGTTTTCTTGCCAGAGTTGCCTGGCCACAGTACCCTTCTGTCGGAGTCTGCGCTGCATACTGCCAGTTCATACCCCATCCCATCAGCAGAACATCTTTCGCATTCTGGAATGTAACGGCTGCATAGTTGTCGAAGCCTTCATCCAGCCATCTTGGCTCATCGGATGGATAGGTGCAGAGGAATTTTTCTCCATCGAAATCACCCAGGAAATACTGCATTTTGCAGTGGTCATCTTCGGAAGCTTTCGTCATGCTGACAACGAGAACCCATACATTTTTTCCTTTATACTCAATCGGGAACAGATCCGGGCATTCCCATACACCCTTCACATGGTTTCCTTCCGGTCCGAATTCTCCAGTTTTCTCCCAGTTTTTCATATCCTGGGATGCGTAGAAGAAGACACGGTCCTGCGCTGCAAGAACAAGACTCCAGCATCTTCTGACCGGATTCCAGAACGCTTTCGGGTCACGGAAATCGGAAATTCCCGGGTTTTTGATGACCGGATTCAGATATGACTTTTCAAAATGCCGGCCCTTATCATTGCTGTATGCAATACTCTGCTGTTCCAAACCGTCCTTGTGATGGCTGGTATAAATAGCAATGATTGGCGGATTTTCATTGGTACCATACTCAGAAGAATTCTGCGTATCATACACAGCACTTCCCGAAAAGATAAATCCAAGTTCATCCGGATAAAGTGCGATTGGCTGATGCTCCCAGTGAATCAGGTCGCGGGATGTTGCATGCCCCCAGTGCATCGGTCCCCAGCTGGTATCATACGGGTACTTCTGATAAAAGAAGTGGTACACGCCATCTACATAAACCATGCCATTCGGATCATTCATCCAGCCTTTTTCCGGACGAAAAATGGATTTTCGGTCTGTAATCTCTTTTTTTCATCATTTTTGTAAAA
>ENA-OQKW01000367-OQKW01000367.1-human-gut-metagenome-genome-assembly--contig:-NODE-367-length-11668-cov-2.675505_pt1 | contig 11668 bp, 10 predicted proteins | sample MGYA00242657_ERZ504815 | MGnify/ENA primary metagenome ERZ504815 (study PRJEB26092, sample SAMD00036404) | human gut metagenome | host: Homo sapiens | study: EMG produced TPA metagenomics assembly of... | reverse complement strand
ATCCGCTATCATGCCACCGGACTTACCCAGACCCACAACACCAACTTTCAGCCCGGTAATCTCGCGCGGCATATCTTCCCACGGTTCCTGACCAAATCCATGCAGACAACGCACTAACTCACTGATCACATATTCCACCACACCCTCATCGCCATAATCACGAATACCGGTTACGGTTATTCCCCGTTCATTGGCATAGCGGATATCCACGTTGGCGCTTTCGGGAGAGTACAGCGAACAGCACATCCCGATATATTTAATATCCGTACACTCCTCCAACACCGCACGGTTTATCCGGGAAGTATAACTCAGGAGCACAGCATCGGCATCTCCGATGCGGGCTATAATTTCCTCATCTCCTGCCGGAATATCAGGATACATCACAACTTCATCTGCATATGAGTGCAGTTCTTTTTCTGCTGACGGAATCAGACTTACAGGTTCTATTGCTACAAGTTTCTGAAACATAGTATTTTTAATTTGACTGGTAAAGATAGTAAAAAATGCGGCAAAGAGACTTTTTTCATCCAAGATTGTTTATTTTTGCATCCAAAACGAAAAAATTAAAAGAATAATGGGAGCAGGAAAATGGATTGGTGGTATTCTGGGATTCATGACTATGGGACCACTGGGAGCTTTGGCCGGATTTGCCTTAGGCTCATTGCTGGATGGAAACAACGGACTTTTTGGCAATACATACGAAAAAGGACAGGCGGAAGCCGGAAACTATGACGAAGGCCAGCGGAATAGCTTTTTATTCTCCATGTTGGTTATGGCGTCTTACATCATCCGTGCAGACGGACGCATCATGCACAGCGAAATGGAATATGTACGCCAATTCTTAAGAATGAATTTCGGCGAAGAGGCAGTCATCCAAGGAGAACAGATTTTGCTGAATCTTTTTGAACAGCGCAAACAGATGGAGCGTCAAAACCCGATGGCATTTAAAAATACCATCCATGAATGTGGTGCACAGATTGCCGCGAACCTGCCTTACGAACAACGGCTGCAATTGTTGGACTTTCTGGTAAACATAGCCAAAAGTGACGGAAGCGTATGCTCTGAGGAAATAGCAGCATTAAAAGAAGTGGCACAATGCATGGAACTGTCGCCCAAAGAAGTGGAATCCATGCTGAACTTAAGCGGAAACTCATTGGAAGAAGCTTACAAAGTACTTGAAATTGACCCGTCCGCCACCAATGAGGAAGTACGTACAGCCTATCGCCGTCTGGCATTAAAACATCACCCTGACCGTGTTGCTACATTGGGTGAAGATGTGAAAAAAGCGGCAGAAGAGAAGTTCCAACAAATTAATAACGCTAAAGAACGAATTTATAAAGCCAGAGGAATAAAGTAAAAAGAATATTTCGTGAAAACAAGAAGGAGGTGTGTCCATCCCTTAGGGATTTTTGACCACCTCCAACAACAAATTAAAACTCACTGGTAAAATGGAACTTAATATGCTTGAAGTCCATTTGTGCCATTTGAAGTACATAATTGCTATCAGCCAAGAATACATCCCTTCCTTCACGATCCTTGGCCATATACTGATATTTACGTTTTTTGAAAGCTTCCAGTTCTTCCGGGTCATCACTTTCCACCCAACATGCCTTGTATAGGCTGATAGGCTCCCATCGGCATTTTGCATTATATTCATTTTCCAGACGATACTGGATCACTTCAAACTGCAACTGCCCTACCGTACCGATAATCTTACGTCCATTAAACTGATTGATAAATAACTGTGCCACACCCTCATCCATCAACTGGTCAATACCTTTAGCCAATTGTTTCTGTTTCATAGGGTCAGCATTCTCAATATATTTAAACATCTCGGGCGAAAAACTGGGAATTCCACGGAAATGAAGTTTCTCACCTTCAGTCAGCGTATCACCGATCTTGAACGTTCCGTTATCCGGCAAACCAATGATATCTCCCGCCCAAGCCTCGTCTACTGTTGTTTTACGCTGTGCCATAAACTGAGTGGGAGAAGAAAAACGCATCGTCTTGTCATGACGTACATGATAATAAGGAGTATTACGGGAAAATTTGCCCGAACAAATTTTACAAAATGCAATACATGAACGATGATTAGGATCGATATTAGCTGTGATCTTAAAGACAAATCCGGTAAATTTCGGTTCATCGGGTTCCACCTCACGTTCTTCTGTCTTGGTAGGACGGGGGCTCGGAGCAATTTCCACAAATGTATCCAGCAGTTCCTGTACACCGAAGTTATTCAATGCCGACCCGAAAAATACAGGAGCCATCTCGCCTTTCAGGTACTCCTCCACATTGAATTCAGGATAAACACCGTCAACCAGTTCCAGTTCTCCGCGCAATTTTTCAGCCAAAGGAGCACCGATCTGGTTGTCTAGTTCTTCCGTATTGATATCAACCTCCACTTTTTCTGTTACCACCTGTTTGGAAGGTTGGAAAAGATTCAGTTTATGTTCATAAAGGTTATACACACCTTTGAAACGGGGACCGCTTTCAATAGGCCACGTCAGAGGACGTACATTGATAATGAGTTCCTCCTCCAGTTCATCCAACAAATCAAACGGATCTTTCGCCTCACGGTCCATTTTGTTGACAAATATGATTACCGGAGTATTACGCATACGGCATACTTCCATCAGCTTACGTGTCTGCGTTTCCACACCTTTCGCACCATCCACCACAATAATGACACTATCTACGGCTGTCAAAGTACGATAAGTATCCTCGGCAAAGTCCTGATGGCCCGGAGTATCCAGAATATTGATTTTATAATCATTGTAATCAAACTCCATCACAGAAGTGGTCACAGAAATACCACGCTGCTTTTCAATGTCCATCCAGTCGGATGTGGCGGTCTTCTTTATCTTATTACTCTTTACGGCTCCGGCCACCTGTATCTGTCCGCCAAAAAGTAACAATTTTTCAGTTAGAGAGGTCTTACCGGCATCCGGATGCGCTATAATCGCAAACGTCCGTCTTCTTTCTATTTCACTATTCATATTTTATTATGCATTTAATTCTTTGATACATGCTTCCAGACTCTCTTCCCAATGAGGAATCTCAATGTTATAAGTAGTTTTAATCTTGGTCTTGTCCAATACGGAATAATGGGGACGGGGAGCCTTTGCCGGATATTCATTTGTATGCAGGGGACTGACCTTACAGGTCGTGATACCGGCAATACGATGGATAGCCTTGGTAAAATCATACCAGGAACATACTCCTTCATCACTGAAATGATAAACTCCCGGAACCACTCCCTTATAAATGGCTGTAAAGATAGCACGTGCCAGATCACGGGCATATGTCGGTGTACCAATCTGATCAAAGACCACACCCAAAGTTTCCTTTTCCTTTCCCAGACGGAGCATCGTTTTTACAAAATTATTCCCAAAAGTGGAATAAAGCCATGCGGTACGGATAATCATTGTTTTTTTGCAATACTCCAATGCATTCGTTTCACCGGCCAGCTTGGTCTTGCCGTAAACAGAATTGGGACAAGGAATATCCCCCTCATTATAAGGAAGATGTTTCGTGCCATCGAACACATAATCCGTTGATATCTGAATAAACTCACCCCAGTTGGCTTCAGCCGCCTTCGCCAGATAGCTCACTGCGTTCTTATTCAGCTTGGTGCATAACTCTATATCATCCTCTGCCTTATCTACCGCCGTATAGGCCGCACAGTTCACTATGACATGAATATTATTCTCTTTTACGAAAGTCATCACCGCCTGCTCATCACAAATGTCCAATTCGGCTACATCCGTAAAAAAACAAGTGTATTCCTTGTATTCAGCCGATAGCACACGCATTTCATTTCCTAATTGACCGTTGGCACCAGTCACCAATATATTCTTCATTTCTATTTCATTTATTAGAATTCCAATTCTCCTTTTTTATCCTCTATATAGTAGTTTGACAACATAGCCAGCAATGTCGAGATTGCTTCTTGTGCCTTTCTTGTTTCCTCACTGATTTCTTTCTTTTGCAATTTCAACAATAAGATACCATAAAGCGCCTCAAAACAAGTTTCCAGTTCAGGCTCCTCTTTATCCGCACCTTTAGCGCGTAACTCTACAATATAAGGCAATACTTTATAATAAGCAGAATTATAATAAGGAAACTTAGGGGACGCAATAACTGCAAATGAAGGTCGGTAAGCCAAGTTATAATGTTTTTATTAATCTGCAAATGGCCTTTTTCCATAATCCCTTCATGACGCATCATCTCAATCAAATCCATATACCACTGGGTGAGTTCCGCTTTCTGCTCTTCCGTTAACGGATAAGGAGCTATGATGGTGCTTTTTATCTTTTCCATATCACAGCCGTTGGCACGGATTAAATCCTCTATCTGCCACATATATATAAGATACTCGGCTATATTCTTTTCTTTTAACTGCCTGGAAACGAACATACTTTTTAAATTAAAATTGATAATTAAAAAATTAAAAAACCAACGTATGATACACAAGATATGTTTCTTTGTCAGTACATCGTTTTTCCTAAAATAGTATAAATGAAACCTGCGACTGAAATCAGCATCACTACAATACCAATCACACGGTTCAAAATCCAAATGCCGCGTAAATTAAAACGGGTGCGTACTTTATTGACAAAATACGTAATTCCGAACCACCAGAGAAGAGCCCCCAATACAATAGCCAAATACCCCACCAGTTGAAAGCCTATGGGACTGCCCGGCATCACAAAAGAAAAACGGGCAAACAAACCTATAAACAGGAATATAATGAGGGGGTTGGAGAGAGTCACAAAAAAAGCAGTAACAAAATTATGAAGATAACTGCCCGGGGTAGAAGATACAGGACGGATAGACTGGACAGGATTACTACGGAAAGTATAAATACCGAAAAAGAACAGCATGATACTGCCGATAATTTGTAACAAAACTTGGTTCTTTGCCAAGAAATCATCCATAAAACTCATGCCATAACCTGTAATCAAGGCATAGCCTATATCACTAAGGGCAGCTCCCAGACCGGTAACAAATCCATACCATCGTCCCTTGTTCAGTGTGCGCTGTATACAAAGTACCCCAACAGGACCTAACGGCGCAGAAACCACTACACCGACGATAAGCCCTTTCACCAATAAATCGAGTATGGTTACTTGTTCTATCCAATTCATGCTGCAAAGATGCTACTTTTTTACGAAAGTACCTATATTTACGCTCAAAATTCTTTCATACCCCGTCTCTTTTATATAACTTTGCACCTTATTAATAGACCCTTGATATTAGAACTAGTTTTCAATTAACAAAACAACTATAAAAGTGCTATGATTCTATTTTTCAGAACACCCACTAAAAGTGTAATAGCAACAGAAGTCAGCCAGGAACTGGCTTCTGAGGATATTCAGAAATTAAGCTGGCTTTATGGTGAAGCCACTGTAGAGAACGAAGAGAACCTGAAAGGTTGCTTCATCGGACCGCGTCGGGAAATGATTACTCCCTGGAGTACAAATGCTGTAGAAATCACTCAGAACATGGGTCTTACAGGTGTCTTACGCATTGAGGAATATTCCCTGTAAAAGACGAAAACGCCGAGTACGATCCTATGCTGCAACGTATGTATAAGGGATTGAACCAGGAGATTTTCACAGTCAACATCAAACCCCAGCCGATTGTTCACATCGAGAACCTCGAAGAATACAATGAAAAAGAAGGTCTGGCACTTTCCCGTGAGGAAATGGACTATTTGCTGAAGGTTGAAAAAGATTTGGGACGTAAATTAACCGATTCCGAAGTATTCGGCTTCGCACAGATCAATTCCGAGCATTGCCGCCATAAGATATTCGGCGGAACATTCATTATTGATGGTCAGGAAATGAAGTCTTCCTTGTTCCAGATGATCAAGAAAACGACTGCTGAAAATCCCAACAAGATTATTTCCGCTTATAAAGATAATGTAGCATTTGCCGAAGGACCGATAGTAGAGCAATTCTCTCCGGCCGATCATTCCACTTCCGATTATTTCATTATCAAAGATATCAAGACTGTTATCTCACTGAAAGCCGAAACACATAACTTCCCGACAACCGTAGAACCATTCAACGGTGCATCTACCGGTACCGGTGGTGAGATCCGTGACCGTATGGGCGGTGGCAAGGGCTCATGGCCCATTGCTGGTACTGCCGTTTATATGACCTCTTATCCCCGTACTGATGAGGGACGCGAATGGGAAGACATCCTTCCTGTCCGCCAATGGTTATACCAGACTCCGGAACAGATCTTAATCAAGGCTTCCAACGGTGCTTCCGATTTCGGTAACAAATTCGGTCAACCGCTGATTTGTGGTTCTGTACTGACATTCGAGCACCAGGAAAACGGCGAGAAGTATGCATACGACAAAGTGATTATGCTGGCAGGAGGAGTAGGTTACGGTACTCAGCGCGACTGTCTGAAAGGACATCCCGAAAAAGGAAATAAAGTCGTTGTAATGGGTGGTGATAACTATCGCATCGGCTTGGGTGGAGGTTCGGTCTCTTCTGTTGAGACAGGCCGGTACTCATCGGGAATCGAACTAAACGCCGTTCAACGTGCCAATGCGGAAATGCAAAAACGTGCCTATAATGTAGTCCGTGCATTGTGTGAAGAAGATAACAACCCGATTGTTTCCATTCACGACCACGGTTCGGCCGGCCACGTGAATTGTTTATCCGAACTGGTAGAAGAAAACGGTGGATTAATTCATATGGACAAACTACCTATCGGTGACCAGACTTTGTCTGCCAAAGAAATTATCGCCAACGAATCTCAGGAACGTATGGGATTGCTGATTGACGAGTCGGCTATTGAACATGTACAAAAAATTGCTGATCGCGAACGTGCGCCGATGTATACCGTAGGTGAAACAACCGGAGACGCCCGCTTTGCCTTTGAACAGGCCGATGGGGTACGTCCGTTCGATCTGGCAGTAGATCAGATGTTCGGTTCTTCTCCGAAGACCTACATGGTTGACAAGACCGTAGAGCGCCATTATGAAAATGTTTCATACGAAACTTCCAAATTAAATGAATATATCCGCCGCGTACTTCAGCTGGAAGCTGTTGCTTGCAAAGATTGGTTAACCAATAAAGTAGACCGTTCCGTAACCGGTAAAATCGCTCGCCAACAATGTCAAGGTGAAATTCAGTTGCCTCTGAGCGATTGTGGTGTAGTAGCTCTCGACTATCGTGGCGAAAAAGGTATAGCAACTTCTCTAGGCCATGCTCCCCAAGCCGCCTTAGCCAATCCGGCCGCAGGCTCTGTTTTGTCGGTAGCCGAAGCACTGACTAATATCGTATGGGCCCCGATGGCGGAAGGATTGGACAGCATTTCCTTGTCTGCCAACTGGATGTGGCCATGCCGCGCACAGGAAGGTGAAGACGCCCGCCTGTACACTGCCGTAAAAGCCCTTTCCGATTTCTGCTGCTCATTGCAAATCAATGTACCGACCGGAAAAGATTCTTTGTCTATGACTCAGAAATATCCTAACGGTGAAAAGATCATCAGTCCGGGAACTGTCATCGTTTCTGCCGGCGGTGAAGTTTCGGATGTGAAGAAAGTGGTTTCTCCTGTATTGGTAAATGATGAAAAGAGCACTATCTACCATATTGATTTCAGTTTTGACAAGTTACGTCTGGGAGGTTCTGCTTTTGCACAATCACTGAACAAAGTAGGTGACGATGTACCGACTGTACAAAATCCTGAATATTTCCGCGACGCATTCCTGGCTGTACAAGAATTAGTAAATAAAGGTCTGATTATGGCCGGTCACGATATTTCTGCCGGTGGTCTTATTACTACACTGCTTGAAATGTGCTTCTCGAATATGGAAGGTGGTATGGAAATCAGCCTGAACAAGATTAAGGAAGATGACATTATCAAGATATTGTTCGCCGAAAATCCGGGTATTGTTATCCAGGTAAAAGATAAGCACAAAGAAGAAGTGAAAAAGATCTTGGAAGACGCAGGCATAGGCTACGTAAAATTAGGTAAACCGACTGAAGAACGGCATATCCTGGTAGAAAAGGGAGATGCGACTTACCAGCTCGGCATAGACTATCTGCGCGATGTATGGTATTCTACCTCTTACTTGCTAGACCGCAAGCAGAGCATGAACGGCTGCGCCAAAAAACGTTTCGAGAACTACAAGAAACAACCTTTGGAATTTGTATTCGACAAATCATTCACCGGCAAACTTTCACAATTCGGCCTTAACCCCGACCGTCGTACTCCGACAGGTATCAAAGCGGCTATTATCCGTGAAAAAGGAACCAATGGCGAACGCGAAATGGCCTACATGCTCTATTTGGCAGGATTTGATGTGAAGGATGTAACAATGACCGATCTGGTCAGCGGACGTGAGACATTAGAGGACATCAATTTCATCGTATTCTGCGGTGGGTTCTCTAATTCGGACGTTTTAGGTTCTGCCAAAGGATGGGCCGGAGCTTTCTTGTTCAATCCCAAAGCCAAAGCTGCATTGGATAACTTCTATGCACGCAAAGATACATTGTCATTGGGCGTATGTAACGGCTGCCAGCTGATGATAGAATTAAACCTGATTAACCCAGACTTCACCAAGAAAGCGAAAATGCTGCACAATGATTCACATAAATTCGAATCCAAGTTTGTAGGTGTTACTGTTCCTATGAATAGAAGCGTCATGTTCGGTTCGTTAAGCGGAAGCAAGCTTGGCATCTGGGTAGCCCATGGAGAAGGTAAATTCTCACTGCCATATCATGAAGATAAATACAATGTTGTATTGAAATACTCATACGATGAGTATCCCGGCAATCCGAACGGTTCAGATTACAGCGTAGCCGGTCTGGCCAGTCCTGACGGTCGCCATTTGGCCATGATGCCTCATCTGGAACGCTCTTGTTTCCCATGGCAAAATGCTTATTATCCGGCTGATAGAATAAAGAACGATCAGATTACTCCATGGATGGAAGCATTTGTCAATGCTAGAAAATGGATTGAGATGAAACAAAAAAATAAAAACGATTTGTTATATTTAACTAAAAAAGCGGTGAGTCATACTGTATTACCGCTTTTTTTGTATATAACAGATTTTGATATGTTAAGGGAAATTACGAACTTTGTAAGGATTTTGCCTCCTAATAATATGAGAAGAATTCTTTTACTTATATGCCTTTTTGTTATTTTGGTAACACCTGCCGTTGCTCAACTATACCAGTATCTGGATACTCAGAATGGTTTGAGCAGCCGTAGAGTTTTATCTATACGAAAAGATAAAAAGGGCTATATGTGGTTTCTCACTCACGAAGGAATAGACAGGTACAACGGAAAACAATACACACACTATAGCTTAACAGCCAACGGAAAACTATTGAACTTTTTTCCTAACTTGAACACTTTGCAAACAGATACGGCAGGAGTGGTTTGGGAGATAGGAAAAACCGGTCATCTATTCAGGTACAATTCCTTACAAGATAAATTTGAACTAGTTTGCGATTTTGCCAGTAAGGACAAAAGCAACAGCGGACTGCCGCTCACCCGCTTCATTTCTTGACTCCAAAGACAACAATATATTGCTTTGCACTAAAAACAAACAATATCTTTTCGACATAGATACCCATGAACTTATTCAACTGGAAAGTCCTATCAAGGAAGAAATCACATATATTGCAAAATCTACGAACAACCAATATTTTCTTGGCATCCAGCCACAAGATTTACTGTGCAAAACTGAATCATGGCCGATTAGAAACAATCAAGCATCCGGAACTGGATAATTTTCATATAGTGAACTACATCTATTTTCATCCGGAAACCCAAATGCTAGTAATAGGTACCTTGCTGGATGGTATTTATCTATACAATATCCATAGCCGCCAACTGATTGATGTACACAACGGACTACAAGACATTAATGTCAACTCTATCATAGCAAGTAAAGAAAATGAAAACGAGGTGCTAATAGCAACTAATGGCGCAGGCGTATATAAATTAAACTTGGGCACTTACGAATTGACAAATTTTCTAAATGCCGACCACAACCATTCCAATAAAATGAACGGTAATATCATTAATGATATCTATATTGATGATGATCAAAAATTATGGATGGCAGTCTATCCTATAGGAATTACTGTGTATTCCGAGAAATATCCCGGATATAAATGGATACAGCACTCTTACGACAATCCCAACTCACTGATAGATAACCAAGTGAACTATATATTGGAAGATTCTGAAGGAGATATTTGGTATGCGACCAATAATGGCGTATGTTGCTACCGTCCTTCCACCAAACAATGGACGAATTTATTATCAACTTATCAGCATGACACACCTAATCAAAATCATGTATTTATCTCTATATGTGAATCCCGGCCAGGAATTATTTTAGTAGGAGGATATATGTCGGGAATGTACAAAATAGATAAGAAAAACATGACCACACAATATTTTATTCCCCAGACATTAAATGATGACACCATAAAACCGGATAAATATATTCGTTGTATTTATAAGGATTGGGATAATCTGATTTGGGCCGGAGGATATTACAATTTAAAAAGTTATGATATGGATACAAAGGAAATGCATTGTTATAAAATGGATTTCCCTATCACCTATATCACCAATAAGGACGCCCACAATTTATGGATAGGAACTATCAATGGATTGTATCAGTTCAATAAGGTCAATCAAGAGCTCAAAGCGGTGAATCTAGACTCCGAACTAGGCTGCATAAATACTATTTATCAAAGTAAAAAGAACATCACTTTCATTGGTACACATGGTTCCGGTATATGGATTTACAACAATTATACAGAAAAAGTAACTAATTACCATGTCAATAATTCAGCTCTGATATCTAATAATATTCATTGCATACTGTCTGCTCTGGAAGACGATTTGATCATTAGTACAGAAAAAGGGTTGACCCGTTTCAAAACAAAAGAAAAAATATTCTCTAACTGGACAAAAGAACAAGGGTTGATGTCTACCAGCTTTAACCAAGCTGCCGGAGTACATACACGCGATAAAAAATTATTTTCGGATGTGGAGACGGAGCCATTGAACTGGCAGATACCGTCACGCTGCCTCATCAATTCAAATCCAAAATGGTATTTGATAATTTCCGACTGCTCTATCAGAAAGTAATGCCCGGTGAAAAAGGTTCCCCTTTAAAAGAAGAAATTGATGATACCCGGCATATCATACTGAATTACGACCAGAATATTTTTTCATTGGATGTGTCTTCCATCAATTATGATAATCCCTCCAACATCGTCTATTCCTGGAAACTGGAAGGGTTTTATGATGAATGGACTTCACTCACGAACGATAACCGCATACGTTACACTAATATCGGTCCCGGTAAGTATAAATTAAGAGTGAGAGCCATCCTGATGGATGATCACCATTTGTTAGAAGAACGTTCACTTTTTCATAACCGTAACCCCACCTTGGTGGGCTACTTTTTGGGCAGGCATTCTTTATCTGATCATTTTTATACTGGTCGGAGTAATTGTCTTACGTTATTTGTGGCTTAGGAAAGACAGAAACAATTCAAAAGAAAAAATCCGGTTCTTTATCAACACGGTCCGCATGATATACGTACACCGCTGAACTTTGATAAAAAGCTCCTTTTGGGAGAGATTCTTAAAAACGAAAACCTGTCCGAACA
>ENA-OQKW01000363-OQKW01000363.1-human-gut-metagenome-genome-assembly--contig:-NODE-363-length-11789-cov-2.492368_pt1 | contig 11789 bp, 11 predicted proteins | sample MGYA00242657_ERZ504815 | MGnify/ENA primary metagenome ERZ504815 (study PRJEB26092, sample SAMD00036404) | human gut metagenome | host: Homo sapiens | study: EMG produced TPA metagenomics assembly of... | reverse complement strand
CTTTTTTGAAAATACGAAAACTCAGGCCATCAAAACGATTCAAACCATCTTTTGTTCCAAACCACATGAAACCTTGTTTATCTTGCAAAATAGCGTTCACCGTGTTTTGCGAGAGTCCGTCTTGAATATCCAATGTTTTGAAATAATATCGGATATTACTTTGAGAGTAAAGAGTAAATGCATATAAAAAAAGAAGTCCTATTATGAATATTCTTTTCATAGTATATCAATTTAGTTTAGAGAGTACAAAATTAAAGATTTAAATTCTCCATATCAATAATTATCCGGAAAAAGTCCCAAAAGAACCAGGTGTTTACTCTCACCGCTTCTTTCAGGACTCTTCCTCTCTGAATCTTATTTATCCCAAATGTTATATTCCACAATTCCTTCTACCTTAACATACATTATTTATGTACCGAAAACTTGTAAATACAATGACTTTGATATTTTTCTCCTGGTCTCACTACTGCCGTAGGCCAGTCTGCCTTATTAGGTGTATCGGGATATTTTTGCGTTTCCAAGCACACAGAGGCCCGAAAATTATATATTGTATTTTTTTTACCCGTCAATGTCCCATCTAGAAAATTACCACAATAAACCTGAATACCCGGCTCGTCAGTATAAACATTGAGTACAATCCCCGTAACAGGTGACTCCAATGTGGCACAAACTTGATGAATATCCCCCTTAGTATTCAATACCCAATTATGATCAATGCCATTCCCATATCTTAATTGTTCAAAATCTTGATTAATACGAGTTCCAATGACAGCAGGAAGTCTGAAATCCATAGGAGTACCCTCAACCGGAACAATTTCTCCAGTCGTCATAAAAGTACTGTCAACAGGAGTATAATAATCCGCGTTCAAAGTCAATAAATAATCAGAATTATCTTTTGACGGATCTCCATCTAAATTAAAATAAGAATGATTAGTCATGTTTACAACAGTCGGTTTATCCGTTTCTGCTTCATACTGAATATCAATAGCATTATCGTCCGTCAATTTCATTATAATAGTACAATTCAAATTTCCAGGAAAACCCTCTTCACCATTTTTAGACAAGTAAGTCAGTTTCACCTCTCTGTCACTCACTTGAATACCTCTATAAATACGATATTGAAATCCTTGAGGACCTCCATGCAAACAATGTCCGTAATTGTTTCGAGGCAATTGGTATACTATCCCATCCAATGAAAAACGTCCCTGATTTATACGGTTGGCATAACGCCCTATACTTGCTCCAAAATCCGACGGATATTTGATATAGTCCTGTATGGAATCAAAACCCAATACTACATCCCTCATTATTCCATCTTTATCAGGAACCATAACAGAAACAATACGACCGCCATAGTTGGTGATACAAACTTCCATCTTATTTTTATTCTTCAATACAAACAGATCAGTTTTCTCACCATTTATCTCCGTTTGAAAACGACTGTTACTTAAACCGGATTCAGTCAAGACCTCATCATTTTTATAAGAAGCACATGCAGTCATAAGGACTGCACATACCCAAAAGAACAGCTTATTCATATTCCTTACTTTAATGATTTACAGATACGTGCGTTGGCTTCTCTCACTCGTTTTTCATCTACTTTAATCACCTTACGATCATAAGTCATCAGTCCGTTCACTTCCACCTCCACATCCGTAGTCTGAGTATAAACAGCCGCCGAGAATCCCCTGATTATCAGGTCATAAAGCATATCTGTATATTTTATATACTCATCAGTTACTTCTTTGGAAGAATTAAACTGTATATATCCCCAGTTACGATCCGGTTCCCAAATATGATTTTTCACTACCCAACCGATACCACCATACTCTCCCAAAACATTAGCTCGCTGGGCATCATACAGATACATTTCGGGAGCAGGATAATTATGCAAGTCAAGCATATCGCCACAAGTATAATGGTTACCTCCACTTGCAGGATTTACCAGACGGGTCGGATCATATTCTTTAGTCCATTCTGCAATTTCCGGAGTCTTGAATTGCCCCCATGCCTCATTGAACGGAACCCATGTTCCGATACATGGATAAGAATACAAGCAATCCATAATTTCTTTCCATTCTTTACGGTAACAAGCCTCAGAAACCGCCGAACGCTTTTTTTCCGTACCTTCAAAATATTTGCGGTTCTGCCACTCCGGATTACGATCACCGCTAGGCATATCCTGCCACACAATAATTCCCAATTGATCACAATGAGTATACCAACGGGCCGGTTCCACTTTAATATGTTTACGTATCATATTGAATCCTAAGTATTTAGTCTTTTGTATATCATATACTAAAGCCTCATCAGTAGGAGCGGTATACAATCCATCAGGCCACCATCCCTGATCCAATGGTCCGAACTGGAACAAAGGTTGGTTATTCAGTTCTAAACGTACAATTCCATTAGCATCACGTTTCGTAGAGTATTTGCGCATAGCTGCATAACTGTTCACCTGATCCAATATTTTATTATCGCTTTTCAACATAACCTTTAAAGTATACAAAAAGGGAAAATCAGGACTCCATAATTTAGCATCTTCCGGCATAGGTATGACCACAGCCTCATCATTAATACTTTTCCCAGTGGCAACCAACTGATTGCCGTCATATACGTTTACTTCAATCAGATCGGAAGGTGCCCTCATATTCAAATGGGCTTTTACAGTCAGTAAGTGTTGGTCAATATCCGGTGTGATTCGAAGTTCTTCAATATGTCTGGCAGTAACCGGTTCCAGCCAAACAGTCTGCCAAATGCCAGTCACAGGAGTATACCAAATACCCTCCGGATTATTCACCTGTTTACCTCTAGGCTGATACCCTTCATCCGTAGGGTCCCAAACTTTTACTACTAATTTATTATTTCCCTTACCAGACAACGCTGCAGTGATATCAAAAGAAAACGGAGTAAAACCACCAGTATGACTACCAACCTTCACATCATTTACCCAAATATCTGCTTTCCAGTCCACAGCACCGAAATGAAGTAATACATTTTTATTTTTCCAAGCAACAGGCACTTCAAATGAACGGGAATACCATAATTCCTTTTTTGCACCGACTCTTTGTCCCACACCTGATAAAGAAGATTCCACTGCAAAAGGTACCAAAATCTGCCCGTCAAAATGCGCCGGAACATTTCCTCCCAAATCGGTGATAGCATACTCCCACAAACCATTCAAGTTCTTCCATTCATTACGTTCCATTATAGGACGTGGATATTCAGGCAATACGGCAGAGGTATTTATTTTATTTGCCCACTGTGTTTTGATCTTGTCACCAGCCGGTTTCCACTGCGCACATACTTCCGTAGTCAAAAAGGCTAACAACAGAGATAAGATAAGAAAATTCTTCATAATAATGTAATTTAATGTTTTTCTCAGTATGGCAAAGATAGAAGCAATATGCTTTAAAGGATAGAACAATTCTTCCAATAATTAAAATAATCCGCTCAAATCCTCCATTTCAACGGCAGAGTGATCTAATTATTCTATCTTCTATGTATAATCTTACAAGCCATTTCCATACAGAATAGACTAAAAAACAAATGATACCTACTCATCGCGAGCAAGTATCATTCAAATTAAAATCTAAATTCTCTACGAGAATAAGGTGACCTCGCCTTAAATCTGAACACAAGCATCCAACGAGACCACCAAAAAGTATTGTACGCTTACAATACCTATGCGTTTTATTTATAATATTTATTATAGATCAATATCTCATCCTCTGATTATATTGCAAAGGTAAACTTTTAACTTATCCGACAGACAATATGTTCTTCAAAAGGAAAACATTAAAGAAATACAGGTCACACATTAGATTTATTTAAAAAATAAATACAATACAGAACATCACTACCTATAATAAAACCATATCATTCCTTCAAAAAAAAACCATATTCCATAAAAGAAAAAACAGTAGACCGGACATTCCCAGCCTACTGCTTTATGAGTTAAAAAACACATTTCTTTATTTTGCTCCGTTTACAAACTTTTCGACGGTATTATAAAGATCATCTCCACGCAACTCCTTCGCTACAATTTTACCTTCCGGATCTACTAAAATTATATGTGGGAAACCGACAATACAGTATGATTCCAACACATCCTTCACGTCGTCTTTCTGCAACAGAACCTGATTCCAATAGCTCTTGTCTTCTTCAATAGCCTTTTTCCAATCTTCCTCACGACGGTCTGTAGACACACCATAAATAGTAAATCCTTTATCTTTGAAAGCATTGTACGTCTTCAACAGATAAGGAGTTTCCTTACGACACCAACTACAACCGGCAAACCAGAAATCGACTAGAACATATTTACCCTTGAAATCGTTCAAACTGACAGAATTCCCTTTCAAATCAATTCCTGTTATAGCAGGAGCAACGCTACCGGTAGCACACCTAGCAAATTTATCCAAACCTTCTTGCATTTTTACATATATACCACTTCGCCTGGACGCCTCATCAAAACTGCCTATGAAGTTACGTGCCTCATCAATCTCCTCAACTGTATTAAAAGTATGATTTTGGAAGCGATAAGTATAATAAAGATACAAACCGAAGTATGAGCCTTTATTTTTAGCAATTTCCCCATTTATCAGTTTACGGGTCTGTTCCGAGGCACTCTCATAATAAGGACTGGAAACCTCCCGGATACGCTCCATTTCCTCACGATCCCCTTTTTCACGAGCTTCATAGAACATATGATCCAAAGAATCGAGAACCATACGATTACCTGCTACATATTTCGCTTCTTGCAAGGCTTCGTATTGCTCCTGCAATGCAGACCCTGTAGCATGTAAACTCAGTTGATCATACTTATCCTTACCCAAGGTAAGCTGCATGGATTTGGGTTCCAAAAACAAATTAGCGTATTGCTGTAAATACTCTCCACGCTCCATATTCTGCAAAGAGAAACAATAAAGACCGGCTTGTATAGAATCAGTGGGATAAGCAAACCTACCATCGGTAACAGCAATAGATTTAATCAGTTTCACACTACCATAATGCTCATTGTCTACTTGATATAAATAGATAGAATCAGCCTGGATTCCATCAAGACTACCCTCTAAAGACACAGACTTAGACTCATTGCAAGCATTTAACATGCATAAAGAAACGCCTAATAATAGATATTTTTTTATAAAATCCATAAAATTTTACATTTATTAAGAACAGAATCAATCAAAGTACCAATCTCTTCACTTTGACGGACGTGGAGCGTATGCATTCACAATATTGAAATCCTTGTCAATCAAAATAAAACGAGGAATATACATGATAGCCCAACTTTCTTTTAAAGCAACATCATTGGAATGATATTGAGTCAATTCTTTCTTATGTCCATCCAAATACCTTAACCAAGGTTTCGTTGTAGTATCTGTAGAAACCGGAAGAAAAACGATATCCTTACCCACATATTTCTTACCTAAAGCCTCAAATGCCGGAGATTCCTGAATGCAAGGCCCACACCAGGTCGCCCATAAATCAATATAAATCACCTTACCCTTAAAATCTGCAAGATGCTTCACATTACCCTCCACATCCAACATCTCAAAATCAATGGCAGGTTGTCCGGGAAGCAACTTGGAAGCTTGAATAATCTTTCCTTCAATTTCTGTTGCAAAATCAGCATTCTTCACTGTCTGCAAAAATGCCTTCGCCTCGTTCACAGTCTGTTCTGAAGCTTCATTTCTCAGATTATCAACTATTTTAGCACAAGCATATAATTCCGTAGTACGCGCAGGAATGGAAATATCCTTAAACCAAAGAGAAGCTAATGTAGAATCTTCCTGATAAGACAAAACATCGCGCACCACAGCTACATTCAGCATATCTTCATTCATAATCTCCTTACATAGCGGAGTTACATCCTGAGTTAATGAAACATTAAATTCATTCCATTTAGCCCGCATCTCTTCTTCCGTCTTCACTCCGGCAAACATCCTTGAATAACTTGCATAACAGATATAACTATTAATAATATCCGCTTTGATCCGTGCTGTTTCCAGCTTTTTAAATGCATCAGACACATTACTTAACGTATCCAATGTATGCATACGTATAGCGGCCAAGCTGTCAACCAATGCTTTAGTGGACACAAAATCTCCACGCAAGTTACCACCGGCTTCCAGATAAGAACCACCTTTCGGAAAAAGACGGAACTTCATGTAATTATTGGCTTCGGCTCCGATTCCCGAGAATTCCGCTTCTGTATTTGTCTGAGTTACTTTGATAGTCATGTCATCTCCTGGAGTAAGATACAATGTGTTGCGGCTGATAGTATAATATGTCGGCTCTTTAAGTACAAAAGTAGTATCAAAATAACCGGCAGCATCCGTTTTCAACAAAATATCCCGGCTGTCACCTAGCATAGATGCTGCTCCGTCAAATCTCATACGCACATTCTGGCTACCCATATCAAGCAACTGGCCTTTCAAATGAACCGTATTCGCCAATTCTTGCTTAGTTCCACTGTTACAGGAACCCAGGCAACAGCATAAATGCTGCTGTTGCCATCATAATCGTTAGTTTTTCATTAAAATATCTTTTATCTTATGTTAGGAATCATATCAGGATTAAAACGAAGTACAGAGGGTGGAATAGGCAAAATATATTTAGGACTATTGGGCTCCAATCTGTACTCTACACCATTCACCTCATGCACAATAGTCTTTGCGAATTCAGGTTCACGATTCAAACGTTTCAAGTCAATCAAGCGGGTACAGCCAAGCATAGGCATTTCCCGTCTTCTTTCCTCCAAGACTTTTACCAATGCATCCTTGTTATCACTTGCAACCAAAGGGACATTATCAATAATACGATTATCACGCAAGGTGTTAATATATTCCATAGCTTTGTCTTTACTACCTATACGAGCTTCACACTCTGCTGCTATCAGATACATTTCCGGGGTAGACATAGCCATGTTGGGCATAAATATAAGGCGCCCAAAGAGGATAATCCAAATCTATCCCACCTAAATATTTCGTAAAATACAACAGATAACGCTGATCCTTTTCCTGATCATACAAAGAGGCCAATTCTTCAGAAGCATATGCAGTAGCACTAAATCCAAAAGTCCAGGGGGCCAAACGAATATAAATATTTTCCGGGTTCTCATCTCCATCCGGAACATCAATCCTACCAATATATTTATCACGATCCACTACTTTATACGGGAAAAGACTCATCAAAGTTGAATTATTCTGTAATGAGATCACCGCATTCTCCAAAGCTTTTTTGTAATCTCCCATATAAAGATACATACGTGCCAACATCCCATACCCCACCGGCTTAGATGCACGATAGGCATTCAACACCGGTTTTTCCGGTAAATTAGGAGCAGCCTCATCCAGATCCGCCTTAATTTGATCATATACTTCCTGCACTGTAGCGCGCTGCAAATTTGTTTTATTGATATTTTTATCCAACATCAATGGAACGCCAGGATCTGTAGCAGCAGTCGACGGGTCGTAATGGTTAGCATAAGCATTAACCAAAGTCAAATACTCAAAAGCACGCCCAACCAATGCTTCAGCCCTCAATTGCTTTTTATGTTCTTCAGTATCTTGAGTAGCCCCCATTATATCATCAATAACTACGTTATAATAATAAATACGATTATAAGAGTATTCCCAAAGACCGTCACTCTCTCCTTCTCCAAAGATTTCACTATTAAACGCATATAAATAGCTGGTTCGGCAACTCCAGAGAAACAAATCCTCCAGTCATATCATCTTCATAAGGCATGAAAACATCATCTGTCATAAAGTTAGGATATGATTCAGAAGCCTTTAGTCAATTGAGCATAATTCTAATAAACGTTCATAGTCTTCACTCTTTTCCGGAATTACAATCCCTTTAGGTTGTATATCCAAATAATCATCACATGACATTACAGGTAACGCCAAACATGCACAAAGTAAAAATTTATATAATTTCATATTTATCTATTCAATCGTTTAAAAATTAAGAGACAAACCAATTGTATAAGTAGTAGGATTCGGAAGAGTCAATGCTCCCCATCCATATCCCGATGTAGTATACGCTTCCGGATCAATATCTCCGTTAGCAGCCCACCACCACACATTACTAATTTGACAAGTCACAGCAGCCGATTCTATAAAATATTTCCTCAACCAATTCTTTGGCAAATTGTAACTCAGTGAGATATCTCTCAATTTAATATAATCTGCCTTTTTTACATGGATGTCTGCCGAATACCATGCCTGCGCATCTGTATAATAAATATTCCTATTAAAAGACGGAGCTACTCCCGGAATATTTTCATCCCCCGGTTTCCTCCAATGGTTTAAAGCCTTACGAGTAAGATTCGCACTTGGTGCACCACCCATATATCCAGCTACAACATCACGTAACACATGCCCGCCATAATATACAAACATAAATGAAAAATCAAAATCACGATAAGAGAAGAAATTTTTCAATGATGCCGTATACTTTGGAGTACGAGTTCCAGAATATACCATATCATCAATAGAACTTACTTTTGAAACTTTTTCTCCTTCTTTATTATACACCAACACATTCCCATTTGTCGGATCAAGTCCTGCATAACGATAACTAAAGACACTATTAATAGGATAACCAACAGCTGCTACATTATATGCACTATAATAAAAAACCGTTTCTTTTGTACCTTCTAAATTTGTCAATTCATTTTTATTATAACTAAACATTAAATTTGTTCCCCAAGTAAAATTCTTATTTTGAATATTTACACTCTGTAATGACAATTCTACACCTCTATTAAACATCGAGCCATAATTTTGCAATAGACTTGCCCAACCCAACGTCGGATCCGCATTACGATTTCCTAATAAATCCGTAGTTTTCTTATAATAATAATCAATAAGCTTAACTGCAACCTCAGTATCAGTAGATGAATAAAAGCTGTAACCCTTGCGAACAAGCTTTTCCTTTAACTCCTGATAATTTTCAATAATACCAAAGTTATTCAGGCGCGTCTGCACTTCCATAAAGAAACGGGAGCGCTTATCGAAGTATTCTGTCTCGAACCGATCCAACCCAACGACTATGCCCTCAACTTCCAGCAAACGGAGCATGCCGCATGGCTCTGCATGATAGGCAATCTGAAGAAATGGAAAGAAGGCACGCTAAAACGGGAAATGACCGTAAAAGGGCAACCGATAACTCTGACTGCCACTCGTGGTGAATGTCATGGCACCAGCCATTGGGTTGATTTCCGTTGGGATAATCCGGAGATTACTTTTGCTGATATTCTTGAAGTATTCGGAGAACTCCCTATTCCGCCATACCTGAACCGGGATACTCAGGAAAGTGACAAGGAAACCTATCAGACTGTTTATTCTAAAATAAAAGGCTCCGTAGCTGCTCCTACTGCCGGACTACACTTTACCCCCCGTATACTGGATACTCTGAAAGAAAAAGGTATTGATCTCGAAGAACTGACATTGCACGTAGGTGCAGGTACTTTCAAACCCGTTAAAAGTGAAGAGATTGAAGGGCACGAAATGCATACGGAATATATTTCCGTGTCACGCGGAACCATTGAAAAGCTGATAGCACACGATGGAAAAGCAATTGCAGTAGGTACTACTTCGGTAAGAACACTGGAAAGCCTTTACCATATCGGCGTTACTCTACTGAAAAATCCGGATGCCACAGAAGAAGAACTTCACGTCCGCCAATGGCAACCTTATGAAACAGCTGAAGAAGCTGCAAATATCACATCTGTAAAAGCCCTGCAAGCTATACTCGACTATCTGAACCATCACAAGATGGAAACCCTGCACACCAGCACGCAGATCATTATCGCACCGGGATACGACTACAAGATTGTATGTGCCATGGTCACTAATTTCCATCAACCGCAAAGTACATTGCTATTGCTTGTCTCGGCTTTTGTAAAAGGTAACTGGCGAAAGATATATGACTTCGCATTAGGCCATGACTTCCGTTTTCTGAGTTATGGAGATTCTTCATTATTAATACCGTAAAATTATGAACAGCGATAATAACCAAGAAATGTTTCCTATCGTCGACGAACAGGGAAATATCACAGGTGCCGCTACACGTGGCGAATGCCATAATGGTAGCAAACTCTTGCACCCGGTCATTCACCTTCACGTTTTTAATTCCAAAGGCGAACTGTATATGCAGAAACGTCCCGAATGGAAAGATATCCAGCCGGGAAAGTGGGATACTTCCGTAGGAGGACATGTAGACTTGGGTGAAAGTGTAGAGATGGCTCTAAAGCGCGAAGTACGCGAAGAACTGGGTATTACTGACTTTACTCCTGAAACCGTCACTCATTATGTCTTTGAATCCGCACGTGAGAAGGAACTCGTCTTTGTACACAAAACCGTATATGACGGTGAGATCACTCCCAGTGACGAACTGGACGGCGGACGATTCTGGGCCATAGAAGAATTAAAGAGAATCTGGGGAAAGGCATATTCACCCCTAACTTTGAAGGAGAGATTGAAAAAGTACTTTCACTAAATAAAAGTACCGAAACACTTGACATCGCTTTCTTGATGTTGTATATTTGTATTGTGTTTTTAAATCTACTTCAATTTTAAATTAGCATAAACGGAGAAGCATTGTTTCTCCGTTTTTTTATTTGCCTGCCCATCATTCCGCCCCCAATGCCACAGGTCAACTCCCCTAATGCCACAGGTCAGCAACCTCGACGCCACACTTCAACAAGTAAAATGGCTGGCATTTACCCCAGAGACATGTGGCATTTCAGTTACTCACCCCAGCGAAACAGATGATCCATCTGAGGCAAACAGACCGTCTGTCCAAGGCAAACAAACCATGTCGTTTGAAGTAAACAGACCGTCTGTTTACGAAACAGAAATGGGAAGCCGAGGCCTCCCATTTACTAAATATTTTATAAATCTGCTCTTGACAACTTTTACTTTGCCAGATCTTCAATCACCTTCATTATCTTCTGACCAATTTCTTCTGCCGCTTCTGCTGTAGACGCTTCACTATACACGCGGATAATCGGCTCGGTGTTACTTTTACGCAAGTGTACCCACTTATCGGCAAAGTCTATTTTCACACCATCGATGTCATTGATTTCTTCATCCTTATAAAGTTCTTTCACCTTAGCCAGAATAGCATCCACATCTGTTTCAGGAGTCAGATCTACGCGATTCTTTGCCATGAAATAAGCAGGATAAGTTGCACGAAGCTCGCTCACCTTCTTGCCCTCATGTGCCAGATGGCTCAGGAACAAGGCAATACCAACCAGCGCATCACGTCCGTAGTGACTTTCCGGATAAATAACTCCACCATTGCCTTCACCACCGATCACGGCACCCACTTCTTTCATTTTAGTAGTAACGTTTTACTTCGCCTACGGCAGAAGCAAAATATTCCTTGCCATACTTACGGGTTACATCACGCAAAGCACGTGTAGAACTCAGGTTAGAAACTGTATTACCCGGAGTATGTTTCAACACATAATCGGCTACGCTCACCAGCGTATATTCTTCGCCATACATTTTTCCATCTTTCGGCAAATCATTGCCTAAGCGGTCTACGTCAGGGTCAACTACGAAAGCTACATCAGCCTTGCCACCTTTCATCAGGTTCATAATGTCCCCCAGATTCTTTTCAAGCGGTTCAGGATTATGTTGGAAATCACCGGTCGGTTCGCAGTAAAGCTTCTCTACATGTTGTACACCCAGTTGCTCCAGTAACTCAGGCAGAATAATACCACCACAGAGTTCACACAATCAAGTAGCCACGCGGAAGTTCGCCTTTCT